>UEXM01002854.1_pt1 | contig 11745 bp, 6 predicted proteins | sample 1796661 | NCBI WGS metagenome assembly UEXM01 (sample SAMEA4772469, study PRJEB27181) | metagenome
ATCTTCGATCATCCCATCAAGCTCCCGATACCTTGCTGACGGATGAGTCCAGAGGCCACGTCGTTAGGGAACATCGCCGCATAACGAGTGCGGTCAACTGGACCGCTAGGGGCCGCGGGCGGTGGAGCCATAGCAACTGGTGACGGCACGGGTGACATTGGAGGCGGAGCAACCGACCTCATAGGGCTAACCGGCACAGCACTCGTGGTGGGACTGTCGAGCACTGGTGCCGGAACTGGTTCTTCCTCTGGTTGCGGTAAAGCACTAGGACGCATAGTTTCTATGCCTAAAGCTCCCGCATACGGTAATCGTCTACCTACCTGACGGGCACCGGCGCTCAAAACAGTGCCTAATGCCTCAAAAGTTTCTTTAGCGTCCTTTTCCGTTTTTATATCTTTTAACAGGAGTCCTAGAGCTTCACGGTCATTAAACAGTTGGCTCATTTGTTGAACTCGCATCTTTTCAGGGCCTCTTAAAAGAAAATTAACCACTGCTTCGGAACCCGCTTCGGCTGCTATCATACCCCCGCCTATACCGCCACCACTTGTTCCAAGTCCAAATCTGTTTAACAGTTTATTAAAACTTTCTTGAGCTTTTTGACCAAAAGTAGCACCGGCTATACGAGCTTGAAACAGGCTTGCAGGCTTAACTTCTCTAAACAATATCTCTTCTACGTCTCCTTGAGCAAAAGCGTTCTCTACACCGCGCATTCTAGCTATAGCAGCCGTTAAATTTTTACGATGCTCTGGAGTTAACAACTTGTTTTCGGACATAAAATCCATGAGGTTAAAATTGTCTTTAGATAGAGTTCCTTTTATAGGCTCTTCTATTCTTTGGAAAAATTTTGTAGGACTAAAAGCAAGCCCTAACCCTCCTGAATGATGAATAGCTTCATCTAACATTAAAACCCGAAGACCATCTAGAGCCTGTTGTTTAGTAAAGGTCTGACCTGTTCTAGCATCGGTAACAACGTCATCTGATTTATTTATAAGATTAACATATTCTTGCAAATCTCTTTTTGGATCAGGCCCACTTATAGCTTTGGTTATAGCAGCTAAAGGTTTGTTTGCCGTTTCTACAAAATTAGTAAACGCTATTACTTCCGGAGCTTCGCCTTTTCTTAACATATCAGAATTAGCTGCTTGCAATAACCTACGAGCCTCTACGGCACCTCTTGTGTCAATTTCTAATTGAGGAAACACGGAAAATATTTCTTTCGTTCCCGGACTGTTTCTCCAATTTTGTAAACTTCTTTCTGAAATGTCGAAAGTTCCGTCGGGCTTTTGAATAGTAAAACGCTTTAGGGAGTCTCTCACTAATACATCTATAGACTCTTTTGTTGTGAGCCCGTCAAAGACCGTCCGGTCAAGACCGTGATCTACGCCAAACTTTATAGCTGTATTTATTTCATCAATTCGTTTCGCCGTAGCAGAGTTGCCGCCTCTAAAGAATGCTTTAGCAAAATCTTCCGGGTCCATACGAAGACTACGATCCGGATCTATTACCTGCATTTCTCCAAAAAAGCTTCGGGTAAACACATTATTTCGGGCATACGTATATGCTCGTGCCATGTTGTACGCAGCCGAAGTATCTCCGGCGTTCATCATGTCTTGATGTAAACTATCTGCCAGTCTACGCATATACAATGCCGACTCGGAATCCGGGTTTAACCCTTTTTTTAAGTCAGAGGCCACTGATAGAGCTCTTCCACGCATTTCATATAATCTTTTTGCGGTTAGAGGGTTGGCACCTTCTCCTTCATCAAAAAATTTACGTAAATCATCTAAATCTTGATCTATACCCGATTTTTTTAAAGCCTCAGTAAACCCTTTTTTCCCCGCTTTTGAACGAAATTTCAAGCCATTTTGGTCTGTAAACCTATCAAATATATTTAAAGAATTTGGTCTGGAGATAGTCCTACCATTCCTAGAAACAAACTGATCTATTCTTGTGTTTCCGGTTAAATTCCAAAGCTGTCTTTCCCTTGTTTTTGACACAGCGATTTGTTTATTCATCAAAGCGTACAGATCCTCACCCAACTTTACTTGGTTAGATGCCGCCCCCAAAATATCATCTCCCGCATCAACATCATCTCCACGAACACGTTTTAAAGCTCCCATGTATGTGTTTAAAGCGCCGGATAACTCTGCTTGTATGCCTTCTTCAAAAATACCCTGCTGAACCCTAGCCGCAGCTAAAACAGCCGCAGGTTCTCCTGTTGATATTAAAGCTTCAACGGTGTCCTTTGCGTTTTGCAAAAGCTGTTCTTTTCCTTTAGAAGCACTTACCGCTAACTCTTTGTTTCTTTTAGACAAAGAAGTCTCTATGGTTTCTAGTGTAGAGGCTAAAGGAAGACTGTACATTTTAGCTGCTTTAGAGGGTGTTTCCGGGACAACATCCCCCGTGTCAGGGTCAATTGGCCTTGCTTTAAACGGGCCTGTTGGTGAAACATCCCCGTTAATAAGACCTCCAATTAAAACTTCTAATTGTTCTGGACCGGTGTACTCTTCTGACGCCTCTAGTGCTTTTAATAGAGTTTCACCGTTATCTCGTTTAAGTTGATCACTTAAAACCCCCGTGTCTTCACCTTTTCTCCAACGACTCACCGTACTAAACAGCTTTCTAACTGCTCTTGGCCCGCTGTCTACCAATATTTGCATAGGAATAGGTATGGACGCAGAACCAGCAATTTCCCCAATAAGCCTTGAGGTAGGATCGTAAGGGTCTAAATTTTGAGCTACTTGAGATCCGAAACCCCCGCCAAAACCAGCGGCTGTTTCAATTAAACCAAACCGAATAGGCCGATCTCTAGCCGCGGCAAGAGAAGATCCAATCCCCTCTTCTACCTGAGAGGCAATTCTCACTCCGGCAGGTCCCTTACGAGGGTCTACCAGTAAACCTTTAGGGTTGAACTTTTTAAAACCTAAAGCCGCTCCGGAAGCATCCGCCCCAAACATAGTTCCTTTTTCAGCTACTTTTTGACTGGCTTCTTGCGCTGCTTTAAAAGCCTTTTCAGACAAACCTGCGTTCTTTGCATTAAATTCTGCTGCATTTTCCAGACCCGCGCCAAAACGTCCTGTTGAAACTTCTTTAAAATTCTCTAAAAATTGAGTGTTTTTACTAGCTTGCGGAACTTTAGAGGTCAAGGTCCACGGTGCGTGAAGCATGGACAGACCCAACATAGTACCCTCCCCCCATCTTCTAGCACCTTCTAAAGATGGGACAACGGGAGCTTGCTCACCAACAACTGCTTTCTCTGCTTCATCTGCGGCAAAGGCCGCCCCTATAGCACCAGCAACGCCTCCTCCAAGGATAACGGCTCCTTTAGCTAAAAGTCCGGGAATACCAACTGCCGGTATTAAATTAGCAACAGGCATTGCAGCGCGAACACCCGCACTAAAACCAAAACCACCTGCTATAGCTTCAGGCGCTTCTCTTGCCGCTCCAGAAGCAAAAGCTTTTAAACCGCCTCTTCTAGGATCTTCAGGGTCGTATTTACCGTAATCTTCTACATTTGTAAAAAGTCCTAAAATTTCCTCATCGTTTAATTTACGATCTTCTACATCGACCCCTTCGTACTCAGGTAATAGATCTAATAAAGGAGCAGTTCCATCTCGCAAAGACTCATAAGTGATCTTATCATCACCTATTTTACCTTGAGCAAATCCAACTACTCCACGAGTAGTGTTTTCAAGCCCTTCTTGTTTCATAAGGTCTTCAAACTCGTTATCGGTAAAAGAAATAAGAGGTTCTGCCATTTTACTCTTTGTCCTTCGCCAAATTACTGATTATGTCTTGAGCCGTTACTCCACCATCAGTGGTTTTACGACCTTTTGTCCTAGATGTTTTAGAACCAGACCCGGCTTCAAAATAAGCTCTATAAGCGTTTTCTAAAGTAATCACATCTTTTAAAACGCTTCTGACTCCGGACGCTTTAGAACGATATTTTGTAACTTGGTCCCTATCATATAACCCTTCTGAACTAGGGTTATATAAAGGATCTTTTTCAGCGTAAAAAGCAAAAGCTCGGCCAAGTTGTTTTTTAAGGCCGTTAAGAGTTGCTGCGGCACTTTCATCAAACTTGAATATACCCGGAGTAAAGGGCTCTGCGTTTTTCCGAATAGCATCTTGCGTTGCTTTTAACTGTCTATCGTCAGACATGTTGTTAATAACCTGTAAGATTTCCTCTTTAAGGTTTAAAATATCTCTTTCAGCAGTAGTTAGCTCCGACATGTCTTCTGTAGGACCTGTAGAAAAACCTAATTCCCTTCCAAATTCAGCTATTCTTCTACCAATTCTATCTGGTATTTCAGAGGGCCCTGTGGCTCTTTGATAGTTTATATCAGACGTTATCACTGTTTCAGGAATCCTATCCCAAGCTGGCGAATCAAAATTAACGGCACCGTCTTTTATTAAACTTTGTTTAAACTCGGTTGAGTCAAAAGCGGCTTCAGCTACAGGGTCTGCTTCGACAGTTGTTTTTATTTTCACACCGGGCAGCTTCGGCGTTTCAAAACCGTTAGCATTACGGTCCCGAATTGTTTGTTGAAGCGCAGGCGCTAGTTCAGGAGTAGCACTCTTAACATAACTTGTTCCGTTCCAAGTAAAGCTAGGCTTGGCGTACTCAATCAGAGCCTGCTCATACAGGGCTGTTTCGTCTCCAAGTTCGCCCGTAACGTACTTACGGCGTCTATCTGGATCGGTAAGGAACCGAAGTTGTGCGGATTTAGCTTCACTACCCAGCTTCACTTCTTCAGCCGCTTTTTGATCAATAGCCAGCTTGCCTAATTTATATTTCTCATCTAAAGCAAGTTGTCTTTCGCTTAAATCTAAGCCGGTGGCTTTTTGCTCTCTATCTAAAGCGGCCTGTTCTTCTCTAAAGCTTCTGTCTAATTCAGCAGCTTCTGCTGTTAAACCCGCTCTGTAATCGGAAAGAACTTTACTGTTGTCTAAGCCTACTCCAAGTTCATTTATTCTTAATTCGCTTTGAAGCTCTGCTTGTTGTTTTGCAATATCAGCAGCTTGTGCTTGTAGGTCTGTCCGACTACTAAAGTCTATGCTTCCGCGAAGAGTTGCTAAATCAGCCCTATTTTTCTGCATAACATTTTCAAGTATTTTTCGTTCTGTTGCATTATATTCAGCTAACGAAAGACGACCGTCTTGTAGAAATGCTTGAAGATCCATTTGTTGACCTGCGGCGGCCTCCTGCAAACCCAATTTTTGAGCGTAACCCAACTCGCTAAGAGCCGTTTTAGTAGCTAAATTTAATTTGTCAGAAAGTTTTATTCTGGAAGTAGCTCCCGCTTGCACCAATTCTTCTTTTTTAAGGTCTGCCGCAGCTTTAGCTTCCGCAGCCAAAGCTGTCTCCGCAGATCCGAGGGCCGCGAGTTGCAACCCTTGACGCTCTTTATCTATAGCCTGTTTAGCTTTTAATTGTTCTCCAGCCCGTGCGCCAATAGTAGGCAGCAGCTTAGTTTGTTGCGCGGCCATAGCAAGACGTTCCGCTGCACTCAAACCAGCCTGCTCTCCTTGTAAGGGTGATGCAAAAGCTAAAGCCGTGTTAGCGACATCAAACAGCATTTGCGCTTGAGTTAAATCTTTTTGTTCTTGAAGACGACCTTCTGGATCTCCTAAGAGACTTTGTCTAACGGCCATACGTTCTCTTGCAAGCTCCCCTAAACGACCGGGGGCTGTCCCAAAAGGATCGGGAACTACGCCTGCTTCCGCAAATTTCAAGACTGGCTGGTTGTCTCCCCGGCGGACCAGCCCGCCATCCTTAAAATTTGCGGGCGGGGGTCCTCCCATCATAGGAGGAGCCATAGGTGGGGCCGCGGGCGGCATAGGCTCTGGAGGAGCCATAGTAGACATAATGCCTTGCGCCATAGCGCCTTGCACGGGCTCTGTCATTTCTTCCGCGGCCAAACCGCCAATGCCTTGGTCTACTGCGGCCATAGCCATAGCAGGCTGCACCAGTGTAAGCACAGACTCCGGAGTCTGTTGAGCATCTTCAGGACCAACTACGTCAGCAAGTTCTGCATACCGCTCCTCAATGGAAGCGTCATCACCACGGATAGAGTTCATTACAGTCGCGTAGTCTTCAGCTTCGTCCAGATTGCCGATAGATTGAGAGGCTTCGCCAAGAAGTCCTTCAAGAACCTGCGGGTCAATAGCCTGTTCGCCCATTGGAGCTTCCGCAGGCATGGGGGGCGGCATATCGGCAGGCATAGGTGGAGGAGGCATATCGGCAGGCATCATACCTGCAATACCACCCTCCTGCTTCAATTCTACCCCACGACCCATTAAGATATCGGCCTGCGTGATTTCACCGTCTTTGTTTAAATCAGGGAAGGCTGCGCCGCCTTGAGCAAACATTTGTCTTGCTAATACGCTTCTGTTCATCCGAATAACCCTGCTTTCTGTGCGCCTGCTGCGGCTGATAGTCCAGCTATGCCCAAGCCTAAATACTGTTGCACTGGTGATACTCCGGGCGAGGTTGAGCTAGCAATAGTCTGCTGGCTAGACGGTGCCCCCTTATAAATGTCTGATAGATACGACAACCGCTGATACGGCTCATACAACTGCGCCATGTCGCTTTGACGCTTGGCTTCAAGCCCCGCCTGCTGCTGAAGCTGTTGTTGTTTACCAAGATCATACTGAGTCTGGATATCTTTAAGGCCCATATTCTGAGACAACTCACCAAGACTAGCTTGGCGTAAACCTAATGTACCCAACGCCTCACCGCCCTGCAAACCAAATTGACCGTATTGCAGACCAAGATCACCTAACTGTCCCGACATAGCAGCTTGCGCCTGCTGACCCTGCAAACCAAGCTGGGCCCCTGCTTGAGCGTTGCGAGCCGCAAGCTCTTCGACTGAAATACCAAGCTGGGCCGCCTGTTGCGCCAGTGCAGCCTGCTGTTGTGACGCTTGAAGCGCGGTCCCTGCTCCGGCCTGACCAAGCTGTCCAGTAAGACCTGCCGACTGTATCTGACGGGCACGAGCCTGCTCAAACGCCTGTTGCGCTCTGCCCGCTGCGCTCTCAAAGCCTTGCGCCCGCATCTGAGCCGCGGTCCGCGCTTGTTGATCCAATACGTTTCTGTCCAACTCGCGTTGAGCTACCTCTGCGCGAGAGCCTCCAAACGCTCCTGCCCGAATGGCTTGATCCGATACTTGCGACCGCTGTATATCACCTTGACGGCGAACATCCGCCAAAGCCTGCTGTACTGCGGCGTCCTCATATGCGCTCATAAACGGCTGAACACTAGTTGGATTAAACGTGCTGGCACCGCCTTGCAAAGATCTTATGCCTTGCTGGGCGGACCCTACCCCTAATGCTCTAGCTGACGGTATTTGTCCCGCTGCCGCGCCTATTCCTGTCATGCCGGTGCCTGCAAAACCGCGAGAGGCCCCTGTTGCCCCTTGAAGTCCGGTTTGACCGGCAGTCACCTGTCCCGGTACACCGCCCATAGACGACAAAATGCCCGCTTCTGCGGCTTGTCGGTAAGGGTCGGCAGTTTGCATGGCAGACCCAACCTGACTTTGAGCGCCGCCCATCGTAAGGCCCGCTTGAGTTAGGTACGGTTGGTAACCACCGATACCACCAGCTTGACCCGCGCTAGTAAATGCCTGATTTTGCAGTCCGGTAAAGTCCGCTACCTGTTGAGTTGGAAGCTGTACCCGTTGTCTGGTTTGTTGGTTACCGGCCTCGTCCGTGTATGTCTCCATGATCGGGTTGCCCTGATCATCAACCATCGGGATACCAACGGGGGTCTTAGAAAGCCCCTGCGCGTCTTTCATCAGCGCAAGTTTATAGGCTTCAATCTCCGGGGCTTCTCTTACTATTTGGGTTTCGGTAGCCATTACGCCATAGCCCTTCCTTTAGCTTCAAGGCCGCGCATCATTTGATACATGTTGTTTATACCCTGATCGTTGTTACCGTTGCCAAGTCCCTTGACGGCATCAGTAGTCATAACAAACTCACCGGGCATTAACATGGCGCGTACACTATCTTTTCCGGGGACGCCCTCGTCAGGCATAATACCACCTACGCGGCGCGGGAAGATCTCTCCTCCTTCCGCGGCGTATTGTGAAGCAACAACAACGGGCCCTTGAGATCCTCTTGTCCGAAGGTTTTGTTGTCCAATCAAGTACTCATAAGGCGTTAAACGCAACATGTCTGCGCCTGTAGGACCAAGATCAGGGTCTTCTACTTCAGGTGCATCAAATGCGCCAAGAGCGTAAGCGGCGGTTCCTGCTAACGCTGCGGAAGGACCAAACTTTGTGAGGAATCCGGGCCCGGCTGCGGCTTTAGCGGCTTCAAAGCCTGCTTGTGTGACAGGTATATTGTTGGCGGCCATGTCTTTTAAATAATTCTGACCAGCTTGTTCTTTTGCCAAATCCACCGCGGCTTGGTTTTTCCCTCCGCGGAAAAGGTAGTCCCCAGCCTTTGAGCCGTAGTCTTTAAAAGTATCAACAAGGTTTGTGCCGTCTCCAGTTAGAACAGGGTCTAATTGAACATTAGCCAAGGCGGGATCCGAACCAGCAAATAAATTTGCATCGTCAAAAGAAATGTTAGCGGCGTTTGTTGTAGGAAGACTACCATCTGCACTAGCTAGTTGTAAATCTTTGGCTTGAGAAACAACGTCACTGGTAGAAGTTGGTGCAGAAGCCATATATTGTTCTCCGCCAGAACCATAAGTTCCAAAAGCGTCTGGGGACATGTTCACCGCGTCAAGACCCGCTTGACCAAACTGACCAGTAGCTAGCTGCTGACCGGCTGTGGTCAAGTTAGACAGGCTGGCCGCTTTCTTAATTCCGGTTACTGCGCCTTGTGAGAAGGTCTGGCCGGGGGCCGCGTTCAGTCCACCAGATATACCGGCTGTCGCACCACCAATAGCACCACCAATTAAAGCGTTCTTCATAGCGTCTTTTAAGCTGCCGCCCTGCACCAACGTGCCAATTCCAGACCCTAATGCACCAGAATAAATTGCTCCAAGACCGGGAAATATTGCGTTTAAAGCAAACGGTATAATAACCGGAGCCGCCTTCTTGACGACTTTAACAACCTTCTTGCTAACCTTCTTGATAGCCTTAGATACTTTTTTAAATATCTTCTTGAAGAAAAACTCAGGTAACCCCGTATCAGGGTTGATAGAGTTGGCTCCTGAACCCACAACATACCGCTCTGGATCCTCAATACCCATGTCGCGCAGATGACCAAATATGGAGTCGCGCAGCTTGGGGTTATCTTCAATAAGTGCTTTTGGAACAATCAGTTCGCCTGTTTCGGCGTGTACGAGCTTGTCGTCGCCATAGCGACCGTAAGAGGCCATGCGGGTGGCTACATCTTGGAAGTTGGCAATACCGTTATTTCCAAAGGCTCGCTGCGCGTCCTCTCTGTCCATCGCGGCAAGTTCTTCGTCATCCTTATAAAAATCGGCAATACCTCCCGCCGGGAAGGTAAACTCTTTTTGTAGTTCCGCTTGTGCCATATCCCGTTCCTATATTACGGTGTTGTCGTACTTTACGCTTTTTTTAGTTCTACGTCTACTCTAGGAAACTACAACTGTTACCGTTCCAACAGAAGTAGTCGCACTTACTGACCCACTAAAAATGTCTGTCTGGGCAGCTAGCTTTAAAAACCCCCCATCTGCAATATACAAATCGCCTTGAAGAAAGGTGTTAGAAATCCCCATGCTAGGTACTTGTTGAAAGTTTAGCTGCGGGTTCTGTAGCTGTGTTAAAACAACCTCCAAGGTTCTTACCAAGTCGTTTATATACCGCGGATCAATCTGTTGAGGCGGGCTCGGTAACCTTGGAAAAGGTGTAACATTACTAGCCATTAACGCCTCCCGTCCGGTCTTAGATCTACTCTGGGACTGCCCAAACGCCAACGAACACCCCCAGTGGTACAATCCACCTTTAAAGAAAAAGAGCGGCCCCTTACTCGTAGGTCAGCTTTGTCCGTAAATTGTTCAAAAGGAACGGTAGTAGACGTTGATGTACGACTAACCGTTGCTAAATCAGCTTGCAGGTAATCCCCGCCCGGAAAGTTTTTAGTGCTAATTGTAACATCAACCTTCGGAGTATCTGCGGTGGAACCGTTGAAAGTAAAATCAGGAATTATACGCCTAATCGACGTAAACTGCTGCCCGTCTCCAATATCTATTGGGCTAGATTCTATTGAAGACGTAAAGGCTACGCCGTCATCTAAATATCCAAGTTCGTGGTTGTATAAGTAGTTGTCTGCGGCAGCTATAGGGAATTGTCGTATGCCCCTATCTATGAAAGCTGTACGCTTTAAGGTGCCGTAATACCAAGTGTTCTCTAGATAATTATAGGTGACATAGCGGTCATTTTCTCCCGTGCCACCGTTTGCCAAAGAATTGGTGTTAGAAGGATAGAACCATGTGACCTCGTTAAACTGTGAGTTTACACAGGCAAATGTTTTGTCAGTTTGTGCAAAATCAAAATCAAAGAATACACGTTCTTTTACGCTACAAGGTATTGGTTTGGTGCCGCCATCGTATAAATAGAAGTTTTCTCTACCCATCCAGAAGACTGCGTCTTCCACGGCTACCGCTGCATTTGGCCCCATAATTGTAGTATTTGTAGACAAGGGCTGTATACCAAAAGTAAACGGGCTTCCGATAAACTGCATTGAGTGCAAGGAGCTATCCGTAAAAATAATTATTTCGCGCTTGGTCTTGATGGCTCTGACAAACTGCGAACCAGAAGCTATTCTTAAATCCCCCGCGGTGTTTGTAGCCTTGGGCTCCCAATCAAGGATGTTTTCCCTGTCTGAAAAACGTATTAACAAAGGATCTTGGGCTGTAGCCCCTAAAGGATTGGTGCCAAAAGCAATAACATGCCTGTCATTGGACACCATTACCTGTTTGGCTATCGAAGGAGTATCGGTTGTGCCTGAAAGAGCGCCTACCTCTACTGCTCTGTTTGTAACGGCATCGCTTTTATCCCAATAAAAAATGCTCCCATCTCTAGGGTTTATGACCAAGTCCTCGCCAAAATTATCTTGGCTCCACAACCTTAACTCGGCCACGGTAGTTTGATTAGAAGCCTGTCCCCAACCCCCTGCACCCCAAGTGCCCGCACCCCAACCGGTGCCGCCGACCTGCGTGTTAAGGCCAATATTTATCTGATAGGCCGCGTCCGCACCGGATCCGCCGTTGCCGCTATCGCTAGAATTAGCTGTCACGGTAGCCCCACTAGTGTCTTTTGCTACAAAAGTAAACGTGTTTGTGGTTGGTACGGAAACAATCTCATATTCTTGATTTAGGACATTCGCTGTCACCAGACCCCCTAAACTAACCGCTCCCGAAATAGTGACAAAATCTCCTTCTACTGCGCCATGTGTACTGTCAGTTGCTGTAATTGTAGAGGACCCGTTTGTGGCAGCAAAAGTTATACCGTCTGTTGTGGTGGCTCTAATTGGGGTAACATCATAAAAAGCCTGACCTTGCTCAATGTAGAACTTTTTTTCAGTTCCAACACCCAACAAATCATCGCCGTTCAAGGCTGTCCAATTAAATAACGACCGGGCTGTACCAATATAAGTGTTAGAAGAGTATTTTTCCCAGCCGCCAATAACTTCTGGATAACCCTGTCTAAAACGCACTTTTTCACAGTCCACCCAACCCCCTTCATTTGAGTAAGAGGTTACGTCCCTATTAATTCCGGGTCTAAACTGCAACTTGGTTAGAGGCAATTTACTCTCCTAAGAAGCTGT
>UEXM01002859.1_pt1 | contig 11732 bp, 6 predicted proteins | sample 1796661 | NCBI WGS metagenome assembly UEXM01 (sample SAMEA4772469, study PRJEB27181) | metagenome
GTTTTATAATATAAAATCCTTCTAAAGCATCAGCTCCAGGGATAACAGGAACGCTTCTAACACTTGATACTCTGTATCTTTTAGAATGATTTCCATTATTCTCCCAAGACATAAACAAATCGTTACTACCTGTTGCCCCGAAATCTAACATTAAGTCAGACCCTTGCGCTAACGTACTTAACCAACCTCTTTTGGTTATTTCAATATCTTGCACTTGCTTGTCTATCCTAAGCAACGGATTACTAAACACAGAGCCGTCATCATCGGTCGTTAGGTTTCCATTAGAATCAAACAAATACCCGGCTAGAAGACCGTCGGCAGTGTCGTTGTTTACAATACCTAGACTAGAAAAAGTGTACTTAATAGCCTCTGGAGCTTCATTTGATATATCTAGTATTTTATACTTATTGTCAAACAGAGGTTGGGTTAAGTTGCTGCCGTCAAATATTTTTTTAGCTATTAAAAAATCGTCTTCTATTACCTTGTTTCTATCAGAGGAAGCAAACGAAAGCCATATGTGGTCGTTGTCGTTATGGAAATCTACGTGCTTAGGTGGAAGGTAAACCTTTTCCATAATAAGATTATAGTACTCCCCTGAACTTTGTTTAATATAAAATTTATAGTAATCAATCCAATCAGCGGATTCTATATCTACGTAAGCCTTAAACATGTTAGAGTTGCTGGCGTTTTGACCAAGTACAGGGTGGTTCCAATCTATTTTTACGCCTTTTTTAGCAGCAAAAACAGGGGTTTCTCTACCGTACTTATCACCAAACACAACACCCACTTGATAATCTCTTTTTGATTTCAACGATCTTAATCCTCCCTCGTAAAAATCCTGGTTTTCTCTTAGCTCATAACCAGATACCACTTTTGGTTTTATAAGGTCACCATCGCTAGTTTTTCCAAAATCATATCCCTGCGTGTAATTACCATAGACAACTCTATTACCAACAACCTCTTGAGCTAACGCACTTCTAGGAACGTTATCCCACGGTCGCAATAACTGACTCTCTGGTAAAGCAGCGTGTATGCTTTCTGTTAGTATACTGTACTTACCCTTGTGGTTGGATACTTGTGAGAACTCAGTATAGTCGCTAGTATCAGCAAGTTGCCCAGAACCATTCTCTTTCCACTCTGCATCCGTATAACCAATATTAGCTATAGAATATACTACGCTAGAGTTTTCTTGTTTGTAAAGTATGTCCACCTGAACCACATCCTTAGGTATATCAGAAGGAATAAAGTCGTATAAATCTATTGACTTTATAACGTTTGTCATAGCTTTATTATAAGGCTCGTCTACGTTGTAAGAGTTTAACGAGCTGATACCATCGTCATATTCAGCGTTAAAAACAACATCCGTAAACGGTCCCATTGCGGAATACTCACCATCTCTGTACTTATATCTAAAGCAAAATCTAGGAAATATTTTTTCAAAAATAGCAGAACCAACGCTTCCAACAGATGAGTGCATTTCATATGTAGGAGCTATACTAGGTTTCTTTTTAACAACGGTAACGTGATCCTCCGTTAGGTACCCTTTATCTTGACCATCTACGTATAATCTAGAATGGAGATCTATAGACGTAGGGTTCGTAAGATGAGGCGCTTGACTAATATTTATTTTCTTTGGCTCAGAATCTCCATCTGTCCAAAACAAAAAGTCATCAATAATGTTTATACCTGTGATTTGCTTACCTGTAAACTTTAAAAAAGGCTCTAAACCAACGTAATCCTCATGACCAAAAAGTCTCCACCTGTCTACCGCGATAAATATACTAGAGTCGTCTAAACTTACAGCGCCTTTATCAAACTCCACTATAACATCTCTATCTTGCATTTTGACAAACGAATAAAGCTTATTCGTAATCTCGTTAGCTATACTACCAACGCACTTTCCGCCATGAGACAAAGTACTAACTGGCGAATTACCCATAATATTTTGAGCCGTACCCACGTCAGATCCTTCAGAAGTTATGACGCTAATATTCAAAGCGTCTCTGTACTGCCCTTTTGGAATTAATCTTTCATCAAGGTCTTTTTCCATTTTACCTTGACTGAAAGTGTTTTTAATCTCAGGCATGAATTAGTGTTTTATATGCTTAGATTGACCTCTAAGCGTTTGTGTTAATTCCTCTAATTTTATATTCGATAATCTAAGCTTTGCTTTTCTTACAGCGGCAAATTTATCTTTTTTGTAATAAGCCAATTGACCTCTACCTACATTTGCTCTAGCACTCATCATGTCGCATAAAATATGCTTGTATATAGCGTCCTCCGCGAACTTGTGAACTTGCATCTCCCCATCTGTGCCAAGGCTATCGCTTATATAATCTAAGATCACCGTTTTTCCAGAAATATTAGATGAAAAATGAATTTTTCCTAACCTATCATCTATATAAAACGAACCGTTTATTTGTGAGTGTGATGGTTCTAGCCCATATCGATTATTATAAGTGTGATCGTGATCATTGTGATGATGCGCTGCGTGGTGACTGTTATTATCTTCATGCGGCTTGTTTGCTTTATAAGCATTCCACGTTGATGAGTTCACCTCGTTACCTCGAGGAGATGCTAAGCTTTGGTTGGTTGTATAACCTGTCACCGATATATTGTCTATCTTGTTTGACACAAGGTGAACAGACGCGTCTGCGTCGTAATTTGTGTGTGGAACGTAAGATGTTACTAAAACGTATACAACATCATACGCCGCTACGTTTATACTGTACTTAACCTCATTATCGCTTGATGTGCCGTTCCACTCTATATAGCTACCCCCAACTGCACCTTCGTGTGGTATATCAAAAATCTTAGAGTCTTGATTTTCAGACGGGCCATCCGGATTTGAAGTTGAATCTACATATGGCAAAGTGTTTGTGTCGAAAGTTCCAGTGCTTAGTCCAAACCTCAAAACTCCAACGGGAGTAGCTGTATCGCCCGAACCAGCAGCCGCTACCGCAACACCATCTGCTTTAATGTCTAAATAATCTATGTCAACCACTTCAATTTCTTGCATAACCGCTAAAGCATGTCCAAAAACTGAGCTTGCTTTACCTCTTTTATGCGAAGCGTGGTTAAAACTGAGTATGTTTGTATCAGCTTCTATAGTAGTGCGACCTTCAAACGGTGTAGGTGAAATTGACCAGTTATTTAAACCATCATCAAAACCTGGATTTACTATAAGCTCGCTAAAATCACTAAAGGAGTACTCCCCACTCACCTCTTGTTTCACATGAAACGGATTAGATGTATGTTTAGTTGGATACAAAGGTCTTTTAATACCGGCTGAATCAACCCAAGCGATCTTAGTGTAGTTAACGTAATCGTGAGGTAGTATCATAGTTAAACTTGGTGGTAGATCTATTTGCTGGGACTTAAAAGACTTTAGCGTATCAAAAGACAATTCAGCCAAAGCACGTTGCGCGTGGAAAGCCACGTCAGTTCTTTTAGCTTTAGGGATCAGCTTGTCTTCTCCTATATACGTAATCTGAAATTGAGTTATAATATCGTCTAGAGAAACAAATTGATAACTACCGTAACCTCCACCTTGATAATATTCTAACTGAGTTGTATTGTCTAGTAACCCCATTTATTTATGATTTTTCTTGTTGAATATCGCTTGCTTCCTCTTGACCAGCTAACTGGGCTATGTTAAAATCTTTTATGGAAACCCCTGCCAATTTAAGTATTTGGGTAACTAGATTTTTCTCTTCAGAAGGATGTAATTCAAAATCTCTTTTATCTGCCGCGCTAGCGTTCCATAAAGCTTGGTCGTTTACGATAATATACGTCCATCGGGGAGGGTTTGGTTTCCTTATGTAACCAATTCTAATCCCGCTTTGTCTAGGGTTTGGATAAGGAAATATCTTTATATTGTTGGAGTTGACGCCGTGTTTAATAAACACTGGCCTATTTTTAGTCCATTTAGCGAGTTTTGATTTCGTACGTAAAGAAAGCTCTTTGCTGCTTAACTCTTCCGCAGTGTTATACGCATCTGAATGACCTTCGTAGCTAACGTTAACCTCTTCTATTCTGTGTATAACAGGGATTAAACTTCTTAAATCAACATCACCTTCTTTATCCGCACTTGCGTTGGGTGAACCTGTCCAAACTCTAAACAAAGATATTTTCTCCTCCACTATATCTCTGGGATCTGATGTTACAGTGCTATTACCAGGGATTCTGCTATATTGATTAAGGTCGTAAAAATACTGCTCAAATATTGAATTCTGAGCGTGATTGGCAAATAAGTTAAACTCCTGCGGAGTTATGTAGCCTCGCTGTTCTTTGTTAGCTAACGCTAAAACTGTTTGATACACTCTATCTACGCTTACTGCCATAATTCTTTTTTAAAGGTTTAGCAACCACCCCGAAGGGCAGTTGCATCACCATTGATTATTAATTTAATCGTTTTTCTATATTGGAGTAAATCTCCATTCCCTCATCAGTCTTAAACCAAGCGGCTAAGGCTGAGTACGGGTGTTCATCAAAAGGAACAGTCATTAACTTCCTGCCATTAGTTCCCCATGAGAACGTTCTTTGATCAGATGATAGTTTTATGATCCCTACTTCTGTAGCTTTAATACCGAAGTTCCTAAGCATTACGTTGTCATCATTAACAAGCTCTAAGAACAGAGCGGGGTTTCTCTTAGCATATAGTAGTAAATCACGCTTAAGCTCCTTAGAACTCATCTCTGACACTCTAGAGCCAATCTCAACCCTCATCACAGCCTCTGCCATGTCTATGTCTAGGTTTTTAGCAGCGTTAAGAGCTTCGATTTCCATCTCTAACCACTCAATTTGACTGGTTGCAGCTACAACTGGCTTCTCTTCGTAAAACATAACATCTCGATCTGGGTGGTACAAAGAAAGTAGTTTTTGTAATACAACTTTTTCTTTTTCCACTATCAGTATGCCACTTCTAAACACAATGTGCTCAAGTCTCTGGTCACCTAACATCTCATCAACAAAGCAAGTTTTTTGATTAGAACAATACTTTAGTTCTCGCTCATAGCCTTTTTCTTCGTCGAAATAATGTATGTTTGCTGATTTAAAAGATCTAGATAAAGGCTTAAAACTACCTTTAAGTCTATATATCCTATCCTTAAGCTCCCATCCATCGTTTAATACTTTATTTTTTTTGTCAACTCGTTTTGGTTTAGGCTCTACGTAAACTTCTTTAGGAGCTTCTTCAACCATAACTGTTTCTTCTACGTAGGGTTCTTTAACCTCTACTTTTTTTGTTTGCTTTTTAGCCATAATATAATATAATAAAAAATTAATATAAAACTACCCCACCCGAAGGCAGGGTAGTTTCACCAAATATATAATCTTACTTCATCAACATAAAGTTGTTAGCTCCTTGAGTAACTAAACATCTTTCTGATAAGAAGTGGATTTGCATCGCATCAAGTGCTGATGTTGTAGCCCCAACTGAACCTGTAACCCAACTCTTCATCTTGCGGTTATCAGTAGCAGAAGCTCTGTAACGCACGTGTAAGAAAGGACGCTTAAGGTTTTTACCTAGCGCCTGATCGTACACACTTGATGTACCAGCTGGAACCACGACTCCGCGGATAGCAGCGCTACCAGCACGGTCATTAATTCCACCACGAGTTGCTTTATCGTTTAAGTAACGCATGTCTGACTTATAGAAGTCGTAAGATCCACGACGGAATCCAGAGAATCCTAAGTTCAAAGCCATATCCTCGCTGTTGTCGAACACTCCATAAGAAGTACCACGAGCACCGTAAGAGTTCATAGAAGCAAGCATGTCATCAATAGCTAGAGACGTAGCTCTATTTACAAACATCATGTTTTCTTCAATAGCACCTTGCTTATCAAACTCTGCTAGAATAGCGTCAAACTCAGCTAAATCAGTAGAAGCGTTAACACCAGTAACACCAGATGTTACGTTTCCACGAGACTCAATAGCCGCGAATAAACCTTCAGTACCAGCGTTTGTACCGGCGTCAGCGCTACCACGAATCTGCTTATCAGCAAAACCAATAGCAGAGTTAGCAGCTGTCTTTTCAGACTCAAGCATAGCCATCTCTAAGTAATCACCAAACCGAGCGCGAGTGTCGCCTTCAGCTTTTAGATACCATAAGTAGCCATTCTGTCCTGCCTCACCAGAAATTTCAACCCAACCAATAGCAGAAGCATCAGATCCAGAGATCTCGTAGTAATCCTTCATAATGATTGGCTTGTTGCTGTACGACTTGAACGTTGGAGTTAAAGCTGTACGTCTTTCAGAGTTGTGAGTACCAGTAATGTCAGAGTAAGCCTGTCCTTTACCATACTCAGAACCAACAACCAATACGGTAGCTGTACCATCAGTTAAAGTTGATAGAGCGGCTGTAGCGTAAGGCTCAACAGTAACAACAGCCGATTCCGGTGTTTCTACTACTAAAGCTTTAACCACAACACCTGCTTGCGCGATTAGCACAATATCATTAACACGAATACCGTGAGTTGATGTCAACGCGTTTCCGTCGATATCGGTGGTAATTGTAAGTGTACCGTTTGTGTCACCATCAGCATCTACTGTACATACATATGATAAGTGTAAACGTGATTGTTCAGACCATACCACTTGATCAGCGGTCATGCTCTCTTCAGCACCTACTTGAGCGAGAAACCCTGAGATAGTTCTTTGTCCGAACACCTCAGCCTCTTTCTCCATTAGGTCTGGTACATATTGTTGCGCCCAACCTTGTCCGGCTGTAGACGCTAAATCTAAATAATTGCTTGCTAAAGTTTGCTGCTGCGAAGCGGCAACTGAGTTTAACAAACTACCTGCTGTAATAGCCATTTTTTCTTAATTTTAATTGTTATTTTTTGTTTTTCATTTTGAACTTAAAAGAAGCAGAATCATCACCTAACACTCGAACTTTCATACCGCCGGTAGTCGTTTCATTGTGTGAACCTCTAGGATCCATATCAATATTTTTCGACTTCCGAACACTGTCTTTCAGCGCATCGGCCTTTCCTTGTTCATAGAAATGTTGAGCGACTGCATCGGAATTCATAGCTGTATACAATGCTTTGTGGTATCCTTTAGCATCTGAAAGCGATTTATTTTCATCGACAAACTTTGACATGAAATTGTTTATATCACTTTGCTTAGCTTTTACACCATCGACATCCTTAACGTTGAATCGATATTTTTTTTCTCCGACGTTGTATTCAAAACCTTTGAATTTGTCGTTAAAAAGATTATTAGTCTTTTGTTCAAAAACATCACTACTACGTTTGACAGCTTGATTAGTCTGCTCTGACTCTTTATTGTATCGGTTGAAAAAATTTACCGCCTTCTGTTGCTCACTCGTGAGCTTACTTCCAGCTTTAATCTCTTCGTAATATTTAGACTTTTGCCCGTCTAAGTAGGTCTTGGCCTCGGCAACTTGCTCTTTGAGGGCCAATTTTTTTCTCTTAATATCTCTTTCATCATCTAGGTCTTCATCGTATGAAAATCCATCTTCTATAAGAAAATCAATTTCATCTGAAGCTAAATGAGGTTTAGTTCTTTGGTAGTACTCTCGTAAAGCATCTTGATCACTTAAATCACTAGTGTCTTTATTTAGCTTAACGTAGTCTTCTAGATCCCCACCTGTTTCATCCATAAAGTCTAACAGCTTTTGAACGTTCTCTGGTATAGCTTTCCCTGACTCTTCACTAGCGTCAAGAGCTTCTATTACCTCTTCTTCTGTAACGGTTTCCTCATCGGTAACTTCCTCAAGGGTTGGTACCTCCGCGCTAGCGTTCTCTTCTTGTGTAATTTCTGCAACAACTTCTTCGAGATCAGTTTGGTTCTCATCTACTGTTTCCTTTGGTTTACTTAAATCTACTTTAATGATCTCGTCATCATCTTTGCTTTCAAATTTACTTAAATCTACCTCGGGTTTTTGCTCCTCAGCAACCTCTTCTTGAGGCGTTTCTTGAGTGACCTCTTCGATCACTTCTTCGTTTTTTACTTCTTCCATAATATAATATAATAGTTATTTAATAATTTACTGCGCCCCAAAGGCTTCTAAACCAAATCCACCGCCTATAGTATCATTACCTGCGGATTCAAACTTTTTAGGCGGTTTTCCGCTTTTTCTTTGGTCTATAAGTTCGCTTTGTTGTGATGCTTGTATCTTTGTTCTTTCGTCCTTTCTATCCTCTTTACTTTTTTCTCTATTTTGCAAGCCCTTAGTCTCTATTCCCTTTAGCTGCATGTTGTACTCAAACTCCAGCGCCATTAGCTCTTTTTTAGCTAAAATTTCCTGTTGGAGCTTTTGAGTTTCAAACTGTGATTTAGCTTGCTCTAGTTGTATTTGCGATTGTGTTACAGCTTGATTTTTTTGTAATTCTATTTGAGCAGCTTGTTGAGCAGATTGAGCATTAGACTGAGTTTGAGCCTGAATGTTTTCCATTTGCACCTGCCTATCTCTTTGTTGTTTTTCTTTCCTACGTATCTTTAAAAGTTGATTAGCTAGTTTAACGCTTTTTATTTCTCTTAAATCTATAGCATCTTCTAAATCAATATTCTGTTGTTGCAAAGCCATTTGGATATTATTTTCCAGCATACCCTTTTCTTCTTCGTCTGGAGCCAACTCAATAAATATACCAAAGTCATATAAATACAGTTCCTTCATTTCTTCAAGAGTAGCCACGTTATGAGCTCCAATAGCTTGAACAAAAGCATTCTTAGTCGGAGAGTACTCTAGTATATCAGATATTCTTAAAGATAACTTCTCTGCTGTTTCCGTTGTTAAAAACACACCAGATTGCAATATATGGCGAGTTGCTGTATTGGAGTTAGCCGCGGCTAATTTTTGAACTCCAACTAAAGCGTTTTTATCAGGCATACTACCATCTCGCGCTTCGTTTAATCCAGTTACGTCACGAATCATTTGCAGGTAATAATTATACGTTCCGATTAAAGATTGTAATTTAGCGCCTTTACTGCTAGATTGAATCTCTTGAATGGGTACTTTACCTGGATTCATGTCGCCCTCAGAGGTGAAACTTCTACCAATAACACTACCAGTTTGAAAGAACATATTAAGAGCTTCTTGAGGATTATAATTTGTCCCGTTGCCTAGATCAATTTCAGCTAAACCATCCGCATCTAAGTAAACACCGTCTGGAACCATCTTAGCCATAACCTGTTGCAACTTAAGATGAGTCAATTGTATCATATCAGCAAATCCAGTAATTCTACTAACTAAAGACTCAATACGACCGTTGTACATTCTAGGTGCTACAATACTATAGTTCATTTTAACTTTGTTAAAATCACTCTTAGAACGAATCATGTTTTTAGACAACTCCCACTTTAATATTTTATTGCATCCTAAAACCATAACACCATCATAAAGAACCTCTAATTTTCTAGACTCTTTAGTGTAGTCACCACCTTTATCTTTTGGTGGGTTAAATCGATCATTTTTTCTTATAGCCTTATCCCCACCGCTACCAGTTTTCTTAATCTTATAAACCTCGCTATTATATGTTTTATAGTTAAAATAAAGCACGCGTATAACGTTATCGTCTTGAACGTTATGTGATAACAAACCACGTTCATATGCGTTATTCTTACTGTTTTTACTAACTATCTCATTAATATCTTCTTCCGTTAACTCAGGAAACTCTCTAACCAACTCGTTTAATGGTATTGCTTTAACTTCGCCTACGTAATAAATGTCATCAAAATAAGGTGAATCAGTGTGGGAATATATTAAATTAGCTGGATCCACATACTTGATAACCGCCCCTTCGCTCTTGTTAAACTCTGTTTTAGTCGCTGCTATACCTATATTAGTTAGATCGTAATAAAATCTTCTTTCAATTAGATCGTAATTATTACCTTGCATTATGGTTTTAATAGCTTGCTCTTCAGCTAGCTCTACAGTTTGCTTGTAGTTTAGCTGCATGTGTATGTTTAACTCCTCCTCAGACCTAGGAAGCTTGTCCACGTCACTCATACTTATATCTAAGCCGAACTGTTGGTTTGATTCTTCATTTAGCTCCTTCGTGTGCATGTCGTAGATAATATCTTCCATGTACTCAGTTCTTTTTTGAACTCCATTAGGAGACTGCGAATAAGCCTTTACATCATACAGTCTTTCAGATACTCCGTTTACTACTATGTCTACAAATTTAGAAATAATTGGAACAGGTGTCCAATCTAAATTAAGATAAGATAAATCACCATTAATAGATAATTCATCTTTATATTTTTGAATAGGCTGTTCCCCTCTAGCATATAATCTGAGTTTATGGAAACTGTTAACGTTGCTAGCGTGCCTGCCATTACTACCTTGGTTAAACCACTCGGCGTTAATAGCCTTAGCAATTTTTTCTCCATACTCTATAGAGTTTTTTTCGTCATCGCTAACGTTTTGCTTTGGGAAATTAACATGTACTGACTTAGCCATATTTTACTTTATTATTTTGGAATTAAATCCCTTGTTGTTGTATTTAGATATGCTTAGGTCTACTGGTTGTCTTTCTATCTTAGCGTTCGGCGCGTACAGGTGTCTATTGCAAGCCATGATGGCTAAACCAGAACTTATAGAAGCATCGTGCTTTGTTCTTTTATTTATATCAAACCTAGCCCAATCGTTCAGCAACTCATTAAAGTATACTGTTCCATAATTACCTTCACCAAGATGACCTACGTGTTCTTGTATATACATCTCTATAGCTGAGGCATGAGCTTGTTTAATATCCTCACTTGAGTTTGGTATACCACCCACTTCTTTTTCAGCCACTGATAGCTTATTCCAAGTTTTATCTGGTCTGTTCATACTGTATCCTCTATAACCTCTTCGGCGTAAATAGTACAGTAGTCTAGGTTTATTATTCTCCGCTAATATAGGCATTCCGTAAAACACTAATGCCATAAGCATATCCTCAAAGAACATCTCTGCGGTCTGTGGTCTTGCTATATACTCTAGAAAAAACGTACTCGAAGGAGCGTCTTCCATAGAGAATTTTGTTAATCCATGAAGTGATCCTTTTGACCCCTTGCCATCAACAGTACCGCTAATATCATAACTATCACAGCCAAACGCGCCAATATGATCATTCCCTGGGTACTTAATACCATTCTTTGTTATCTGTTTATTCTGCAAATGAACTGGAGGAACCCAGCTTACTTTAAATCTACCTCCTGGATCTGGATGGAAAACCACCTTAGAGTCTTTAATACCGTTAACCCAACCAAAACTACCTGTTGTTGTGTGAGCAGCGTGTCTACTACCTTCGTTGTAATCTATCTGCTCGTATATCTTCATTAGGTTAAAGAGACTGCTTTTACTCTCATCTCTGAAAGCGTGTTCTGTAGTTCTTGGAAACTGTCGGTAGAATTCGTTTAAAGCATCTTGATCTTCTTTAAGACCATCAACCTCATTCTCCCAACTATCTACAACCCCAATATCTATCAGTTCACCGTCCGGTCCCAGTCGTTCTCCATCACCTGGATTATCAAAGACTGGAAATCCGAATCCATCAATAAATCCCTCATAGTTCCATTCCATTGGGATAAAGAGAGAATAAAGCCCAGACTTTGTTTGTCCATTACGATTTCGCTTTGTAACATCTGAATCATTAAATAGCTTCTTAAAATTACTACCTCCTTTATCTAACGCGTTTGAAGTAGACCCCATAAGGCATTTCCCTACAATTCTACTTCCAAGTCTCAAGCAAGTCTTTGTGACTCGCCAGTTATTTAATAT
>UEXM01002860.1_pt1 | contig 11728 bp, 19 predicted proteins | sample 1796661 | NCBI WGS metagenome assembly UEXM01 (sample SAMEA4772469, study PRJEB27181) | metagenome
TAACTAAACTGGTAAAAGGCTACAAGCGGTCTAACACAAGAATGAAAAACATAATTAAAAAATTAGAGGAGAGGATTCCCAATGAATAAATTTTTTGAGAAGTGGATAATAGAAGCAGTAAGTGAACTAGAAAGTGAGTTTACTGTAGCGGATGTATTAGATAGTATAATACGACGGAGAGGAACTAGCATGTATATTGGTAATACGCAAGCCATTGGTTCTCTTCTTTGTAAGAGAGCAGACCTAGTAACTAGATTAGGTGATGGCTACTATAGGAGGAATGAAGAATGAAATATACAAAGTACATAACCACTAAAGTAGAATACGATAGTGAAGAAACATGGAAAGAAACAGAAAAAGACATTAAAGATATAATAGAAATGCTAACCAACTTAAAGCGTAGAGCAACTATTATTGAAATAAAACAAGGAGCAGATAGTCATGTCAATGATGGACAAGACTAATGAACTGCTAGAAGACTTACTTGCTATGATAGCAAGAAGCAATAAGATATTGATGATGGTAAATATCGTAAACATCATAACCATCATAACAATAGTAACGGTGATAATATGAATAATGAAGAAATGAAAAAGAGAATGGAAAAACTAGAAATGAAGATTAAAGGATTAGAGAATGACTTAGATGAGTTAGAACAACAACTAGATGATACTAGTAAAGTAGGAAAGGCTGTATTAGAAATACAAGAATACCTAGCAAAGAAATCTAACGGCTATGATGTTGACTACTTCCCTTATGTGAAGATAACAAAGTGAGTAATATGAAAGTAGTTTACGGACACACTGATTCAATCTATGTGCAAATAGATTCTGTTGAGAAAGCAGAAGAAGCAATTAAAGAGATTGAGTCTAGTGTAAGAGAACACTTCCCTAATGTTATGGGATTAGAACAACACCCTGTTGTATTAGAGTTTGAGAAATACTACTCAGCACTAGGTGTAGGCACAACTAAGAATAGAAATGCAGGTATGATTACATGGAAAGATGGAGAATGGTTAGACGAGCCGGAATTTGTAATGACAGGTTTTACTGCTAAAAGAGTTAGTGAAACTAAACTTGCTAAGGGAGTCCAAACAGATGTATTGACTATGTGGGTAAATGAAAAACCTATGACAGAAATCAACAAGTATCTACATGATAAATACAATACTGTGATAAACGGAAATATTCCTATTGATAATATTATCAAAAGAAGTAGACTTAGAGAAGATAGATTCACAGTAAAGTGTAAAGGTTGTAATAAGAAACACGATTTACACGGTTGTCTTGCTATAAGATGGTGTTTAAAATGCGGTGAAGATACTGCTAAGTTTACTACACTGGAAGGAAGAAGACCATCAATAGGTTCGGGAGTTGCAGGAGTTGTTCATGCTAAACAGAATGGAATTAACTTCGATGATTCTTACCTGTATCTAAAAGTAAGGTCTAACGAAACATATACTAACCCACTTACTAAAGAAGTAAGAACTGTAGAGTATGTCTCAGGTTCACGCTATGTTGATTTTGATAAGTATAAACCCGATTATCAACACTACGCAGACCAAGTAATAAAGAAAGCAGAACCGATTTATAAGGCTATGAATTGGGATTTGTCTAACATTAAAACGGGTAAAATACAAACTAAATTGGAGGAATGGTTTTGAATAACGATGAAAAATATAATACAATAATAAAAGCAATGGATGAATATACCTATAAATGGCAACCGGATAATTACGATGACCCTACGCAACCTATATTGAAGATTACTAAATCTTCTCTAGGTTCGTTTGATTGGTGTCCTAAAAAATATAACTTTAGTTATGTTCAAAGACTACCGCAAGACCAAACAGAAGCAATGCGTAAAGGTACGATTCTCCATGTTCATAGAGAAAACTTCTTTGATGATTTTGATATTAAGAAAGCAGAACATATGTCGGCTGATGAAGTGCATGAGTATTGTGCTAGTCTAACTCCTATTGATGAGTATTTCGATATATCTATGACAGTAGCCGCATTTGAAGCAGAACGATTCTTAGAAGCAAAGGCCGATGATAAGGTACATGAGTATTTACCTGTATGCAATGAAGGGTTATTTGACGCTGAGATAACAATAGCAGCAGATATTAATCCTAAGTTTCCTTTGCGTAGAGATTATAAGATACACATCCAAGGTATCATAGATAGAATCTTTATGGAGAACGGCGGCTATGTTCCTTTTGAATATAAGACAGGAGCATGGAAAGACTACAAGGCAACTATGATGAGAAAAGAAATGGCTTTCTATCAATTACTTATTGAGAATGCAGAAGATGAAGTTCTAATTAAAAATGGACTACAGCCCAATGTTCCTGTAACCCATTGGGGTTGGTACTATCCTGCTTCTAATTATGCATTTGCTGAGAAGGTAAAGGCTAGAAATCTAAAGTCAGTCTATAAGAATATAGCCAAGTTAATTTGGCACTACGAACATGAAACATATCCAACTAAGTTTTTCTTTAAGACTTGTTCTCATTGTAGTTTCTTTAGTTTGTGTGATGCGGCTGAAGAGGATTCGTGGGTGTGATAGTATGAATTATAAATTTAACAGTGGAGATATAGAAGTAAAGTTCGCTAAGTCGCCTAATGGTCAAAGGTATGCTAGAGTATATCTAAAACCAAATGACGCTACTAAAACGATGCCACTATTCAGCGAAGTTAGTGGTTGGGTTAAGACACAAAAAATAGAAGGTGAGGAATGCGAGCATACAATTATGTTAAGCAGAAACTACAATCCTTACATTATTGTTTTCAAGAAGGTGCAGATATGAATGACTCAATAGATAAAATAGCAATAGACGCTATAACAATAATACAACATTTAGGCCAATACGAATTGGCAGAAATATTAATGAATAGATATGAAAAGGTGAAGATATGAAAACAGTAGATTATATTTCTGAAATAATAAAACGAAAAGTATTAGCGAAAGATTGGACATTTAATGAAATATCTAATCTAAAAGAAACAATAGAAAATCTCGCTAGTGATATTTATGAAGAGATTAAACTAATAGAAAGATTTGATTTAATTAGAGAAATTAGAATCAAAGAAACCTTTGTTGGTCATGTCTTTGAAGATGTTATTAGAGAAACTGTCATGGTTACTCTTAGAGCAGAAGTAGCAGATACAGTGAGAAATATGTTAAATAACGCAACAGTTAATTTTGGTGGTAATAAAAATGAAATTTCCGAGAGAAGTGTGGTCGGGGAGTCAAATGAAGAACGCTCCCCCGCTACCGAGAAGAATAGTAAGAAGTAAAGAACAATACTTGAGTTATGTCAAGGCACAGAATAATAAGACTAATGTTTACACTAGTGTTTATGATTTTGCTGAGTTTGCAGAAAAGGCTAAGATAGATTCAACAGTTATACTGGATAGAATCTTTCTTGACTTTGATGCTCATGGTGAAAGTATCGAGAAGGCGTGGAGAGATGTCAAAGTCGTTATGGCTAATGTTATTGATAATGATTATCAACACACTCTTTTCTTTTCCGGTAGGGGCTTTCACTTATTTGTTTTTGGTGAAGTTACAGATACTATTAGAAACATACAGGTTTTCTTTAGAGAAATTAAAAACTATCTTATCAAAAGGGTCGGTAATGATATAACTCTTGATGATAGGGTTGGTCAAGCAACTAGACTTAGAAGAATACCTAATACAGTAAACATGAGTTCTAGGGATGAGAATGGTAATCCATACTTTTGCATACCACTATTAGTTGATGATTTAGATAAAGACATTAATGAAATACTTGAGTTGGCAAAGCGACCTAGAAAGATAGCATTTAGAAAGAGTGGAAATACCTTAGCAGTATTCCCCGAAGCACCACCTATGCAACAAGTAAGTGGTGAAATAAGTGTTCCTAAAACAACAGGTAAATTACCAATGTTACCTTGCTTACACAACGCTATCATGACGGAGAATCCCTCTCACATGGCTAGAGCATATCTAGTATCATGGTATAGAGATTTACTATCCGGTTGTAATAATGTAGAAGGTACTGAAGATAAGAACAAAATACTGGATGCCATAGTAGAAGAAATAAAACATTTGGTAGAAACCAATGAAGAGATATGGTTAGACTGGGATGAAAGAGAAACTAGAAAACATGCAAGGTTTACTGTGCATGGTAACTATAATAGTCCACATTGTAAAACAGTATTGATACCTAATGGGTATTGTGTTGGTAAGTGTTGGAGATACCCCGAACATGCGGAGGAAGCATAATGGTAAGTGCGGCTAGATTAAAATTTGATAAAATAAGAGAACTTATTTCTATATATTTAGAAGATAGGCAAGAAGTAAAATTAGTTGATTTAGTTGAAGACATAACCCCCGAATATTATTCTTATATTAAAGGTCAATATTTAGGGAATGTTATTAAAATCAATAATATTGCTAGATTAAAAGACATGGAATCAAGACTAAAACCTGTGATTGGCAGATGCTTGCCGTTAGGGTGGAAAAAGAAGATGATGCCATTTTCTGAACACATTTGGCTTGATGGAAAATGTTTTGTGAGAAGTAAAAGATTAACTGTATTGTTTAAGGAGGAAGCATAATGTTAGTAATAGATAGTAGAGAAAAGAAAGGTTCTAAATTAGTAGAACTAGTAGAGAGTGAAGCATTAAAGATGAAGATACCCTATGAAAAGAAGTGGATAGAGATAGGTGATTATGTTTACGATGATGTATGCTTTGAGGCTAAGTCAGCACATGATTTTATTAGTTCAGTAATGAGCAAAAGAATGTGGACTCAATTAGATAATATGGATAGACACTATCAAACTAATGTTGTTATTATTTATGGCAGTATAGATGAAGGTGTAAATCAATATAAGAAATACATTAGAACAGATAAAACATTTACTAATGCACAACACGCCAATTGGTCTAACAAACTTAGAAATAAGTTTCTTGGGGCTATTGGTAGAATAACATTAGATACTGATGCTAAGGCATTTTGGGTAACTAGTGAAAAGGAAGCGGCTTTAATAATTGCTTCCATATGTAAAATGAAGCCAATTAAAAGAGAAACAATAAGGCCGGAGATATTCAAAAGAATATCTACAGACGATTTAAGAGTAGATTTACTCACAACAATTAAAGGCTTGTCAATAGACAAGGCTAATGCGCTGATGAAGCGACACGGTTCAATTATGGAAATAGGCGAACAAACAGAACAAGAACTTCAAGAAATGGATGGCATAGGTAAGACCTTAGCACGGCGAATCTTGAATGTCTTACATTCCGAAGGGAAGGTGAAAATATGAATGAAAATGAAAATTATGAAGAATTTGAAATGAGCGAAGAACAAGAAGAATATCTAAACAAGGTAGAAGAGAATACTAAAATATTTAATACCAATCTACCAAGTTTCATAAGGCGTTTCCAAGAAGACGCAGTAAAGGTTTCTTTTAAGAATGACATACCTGCGGCACTAAGTTGCTTTGTATTGTTAGGACAGATTGTAAAAGACTTTGTGCAGATACCGAATGGTAGAAGTATAGAAGATAGTAGAGTGCATTTCTGTCAAATACAAACATCCGGTTCGGGTAAATCTACACTATGGAATTTTGTTGGGCCAGTATCTAAGAGACTATTTGAAAAGATAAATGACCCTCAAAATAATATTCATGTTATGGATTATAATATTCCTATCTCTACTGATGAAGACGGTAACGAAGAACACGGAACTAAGAAGTTCGATGTTATGTCTACGACTGAATATACTGATGCCGCATTAATAGGTGGCTTTGAAGAGATATTTGCAGATGTTCCTGTTAAGGATAATGCAGGTCATCTAATCAAACAAGATGAAAACGGAAGAGAAGTTCGTCACGGTCAAGAAGGCTATGATAACGCTTATCAAAAGACTAAAAGAGAACTAACTTGGGTTAGAGAAGCCGGTTTGTTAGAAGGTAGTGGTATAGCACACTGGGATGAGTTTGAATACTCCGGTATCTTCAAGCAAAGCCAAAACAAAGAACAGGCTATTGTCTATCTAAATACCCTAATGAATACATTAGCAGGAGAATCTTGGGTTATCAGTAAGAAACTAAAGCGTGGAGAAATGATGGAATGTTTTTGCGAGCGTTCTATTCTTGCCATGACTTATCCACCGGAGAAGTTGGTCAAGGTTGTTGCTAACAAAGGTGTCTTACAAAGAATGATTCTATTTATTTGGGATGTTCCCGAACCCATACTAGACAAAATGAGGAGAATGCAAATACTAAAAGCAGGAGAATTAGAAGAAATAGACCAACCTATTGATGAGTTTGCTGACGAGTTCTTTGAGATTTACCAATGTGTTAAAGAACGATTCGAGGAAGTTGGGAAAGACCCATTGAAGACGATGAAGTTTACTAAAGACTTTACACAAACACTAATGCTCGAATACGAAACCATGCAGGAGTTTATTCAAGATACTGCCCCTGCTGTTAGAAAGATTGCTTCAAACTTTACAACTAGAATGCTTAAGATTCTAATTAAGATGGCAGTTCTTTGTTCTATTGCAGAAGCAAAGTTTGTTAGCAATAAACAAAAGAGATTTATTGTTAGCGGTAGAAATGTTAGACAGGCCGGAAACATAGTGCGACAATGTTATAACACATTGGTATTATGGTTAGAACGAAGCCTAAAGGTTAGTAGGAGGACTGGAACACAAACTCAATCACCTAACGAACAGATGTTTTTGGAGACGATTAAAGGCTCTAAAAAAGACAGCGAAGGGTTCTTTAGCAAGAAAGAAGTAATTAAAGAATTACAGAAGTCTATGGCTAGAGCAACCATTCACAGATTATTCGGAAAGTATAAAACTAAAAATATGTTCGAGGAGAATAAGGTAGGGCGTTCAGTCTATTTGAAATTGAAGGAGGAAAAGAAATGAAGTACGAAAATACATATGTTGTTTTTGATGTAACGAAGGGGCCAAAAGTAATAATTGAAACATTAGATACTTATGGTGATGAAGGTTGGGAATGTTGTTCCATGCTAAGTATAGCGGGTGCAAACATTGTCGCTTTTCTAAAGAGAAGAATCGGAGCAGATGAACCAACAGTGGATGAAAATGCAGAAAAGATAAGTAAACTTTGGTCTAGTGATTAAGCATGTCAGTATTAGCACTAGACATTGAAACAAAGAATATGTCGCATGAAATAGGCGGCTTTGGGAATACCCATATGTTTCAAGTTTCAACAGTGGCTACTTGGGATGGTAATACAGGAACAGTTTATGTTGACGAACCTGTAGATTCATTTGCTAAGTCCGGTCATGTTGTTAAAAGTCTAGGTGAATTGAAGTATGATTTAGATGACCATCTATCTAAGGGTGGAAAAGTTTTAGGCCACAACATAGCGGTCTTCGACCTTCCCATCCTTAGAGACTCTATGGATATATATTGTATTCATAAGTACATAGGTGATGGAAATTATATCGACACTAGTAAGATATTGTTAAAAGAACACGGCGAAAGGTTTCAACTTAAAAATCTTGTAAAGTGTACTATGGATGACTCTAAACTTATGGATAGTGCAGATGCACCGAAGTTATGGAAGATGGGTCAATATGATGAAGTAGTTGAGTATTGTATGAAAGATACCCAATTAGTTTATGACCTTTGGCAGTATGGTAAGGAACACGGGATTGTGAAAGCCTTCTCGATAGAGAAAGAAGAATTTGTAGATTTGGAGGTGAATTGGTGATGAGTACAGCAGAAATGTTCGGTTTATTTATCTTTATGATTGTCCTAACGCTATTATTTTTTGCCGCTTTTGGCGGTACTAATATAACAGAACAAAGCGTAGATGATTATATTAAAAGATTGATGGGTCAAACGGAAGATAAGAAATGAGTTTGAAACAAAAGTGTCCTTATTGTAAGGACAAGACATTAGCGAAGAGAATCTTAGGATTCTATGTAGGTTCTAGTGAACAAGTTAAGTTATGGGAATGCCGTTCATGTAATGGTATTTGGTCAGTTAAAACAAAATGAAGGAGGAGTGGTTTAGGCCATTCCTCTTTCAATTTTTTTTTTCAAAATTTTTTCAAAAGTTTTCTAAAAAAGCAAAAAAATTTTCTGAATAGGCGAAAGTTATTCGTCGTTTGAATTTAAAATAATAAAGCCTAACGGTTTATCTTCAACGAATAATACACTAACCGTTAAATAACCAATAGCGAAACTAAGCAAGAATAAGAGAAGTAATATCATGTTAATGCAATTGTTAAATCGTGTGTTGCGGTGCAAGCAGTTCCATCAACAGTCGCACTTGCTACTATTCTAATAGTAAAATTATCTCCTGATTGTGGTGTTGCGCCACTTTTTCCCGTCAACAATAAGAAAGGTAGGTAGTGATTTCCATTATTAAAAGAAAACAAGTTGTTTGAACCTGCCGCACTACCGTTAGAAGTGCTAAACGAAGTAGTATCTTGTTGTTGGTTGTAAGTTTCTGCATTTTGTCGCATAAGTATTAAGGAATTACTCAAACTTGAAGATACAAGTCCTGATGATGGGATTTCAAACTTAAAATTACTAGCAGAACTACCATTGTGTCTAATATATCCACCTATAACAAAAGTCGCTTCAGCCGCTTGTAAAGAACCTGTGCCGTTATAAAAAGCACCGGCTTGTAAATCCGATGCAGCAATATTAAACGATTGTGTTGTTCTTGTAGGAGAAGTTGCTGTTCCTAATGTTGCGCCTGTTCCATCATAAATAGTAGTAGTTCCTTGTGAAGCACCATCGAAATCACTTGAATTACTATTATAAATAGCAAACTTAACTGCATTGTTGTGATTACCCGTAGCCGCAGTTGCTATTGTAATAGCAGGGGTTACGCCGCCGCCACCACTTGCAGGAAATTGCGTATAGGTGTTAATCATATGAATAGGAATAATATCACGCCCTATAACCGTATAGCGTAACTTTTAATCCTTTACCGGCAGTTGAAGAACCCACTTGGTCTATATCAAAAGTAATTAAAGCATCGTTGGCTAAGGCAGTATCGCTTATTACCGCAGCAGAAGCAGCAGTAGAAGAAGTAAGTTCGCTAGCATCAATAGATAGTTTAGTGCTTAGTATGGTAGAACCTGCTTCATTAATGTCTACTATAATTGTAGCACCTACCGGAGCAGTTGTGCAGTTCGCCTTTACTCCTGTTAATGTCATAGCAAATGGCATATGGAAACTTGCCTTAGCGGTTCCAGTTGCTAAGTTAGTAGTTTCATCCGATAAAGCCACAATAAAAACTTCTTCTGTGACTTTCACATCTGTTCCTGCACCATTAATAAAATGTAAATGATTATCAGCGTTAGTGTATAGTTGTCCTCTATCAGCAGTATTTGTAGGGGCTGATATTTCATCTAAAGATATAGCACCTTCTACTGTTAATACTGCATTAGCATCATTAGTATTAGTTCCAATACCAACATTATCATTACCTCCGTCTACAAATAACATATTAGCATTCCCATTAGATTCAATTCTAAAATTCAAATCCTTTGAACTGTCGTTGAAAACAAATCCTTCCGAGCCGGTTAATCTTAAAATTTCTGTATTATCTGTTCCGTCTTTTGCGACCATGAAAATGAATCGACCATCTTCGGTTCCTGCGGTTTCGTCTTGAGCATCTACAAACACGCTACCGTAAGTATGAGTAGCCCCTCCATCATCTAAAGCCTTAAATTTAATATGCCCTATATCTTGAGAAGAGGCGGCAGTTCCCGTTCTTTGAAAAATTATTTCCGCTTCTCCGGTTTCTGTTCCTGTATTTTCTATTTTAATAGTCGGAGAACTTGCCGAAGCAGACTTTAGATGTAGCATTGAATCGGGGGCAGTTTCACCAATACCGACTCTTGATGTAGAACCATCAATTCTCATTACTTCGGTTGGTGTTCCTCCATCATTTACTTTGAAAATAATATCCTTATCCGATACTTTGTTTTCTATTGTAGTATCTCCGGCACTTGCACTTATTGACATAGCCTCATTATACCCCGAACTATCATAGCCAATACTTACATTATTAGCAACTTTACCTGTTGTTAAGAATTGAACATTCATGTCATTAAACCCATCACTTGTATATGTAACAGTGGCAATTATAGTATCTCCTTCTGTATAAGGAGGTATTGCATTTTGAGTAGAACTACCATGCTTTCTTATTTGTAATACGGGAGGAGTAGCATTATCAGCAACTAATAGATGATGCGTATTAGCAGTTGCTTGAAAACTACTAGAAGTAAAATTCTTTGCCGCTACTGCAAGAAAAGCACCGTCACGGTAAATCTTACCCTCGGCAACTTGTAATACATTGCTACTGCTAGCCTGTGTAATATCAAAATCAGTTGCTGACCCCTTTACAGCATAGTTTCCTTTCATGCCTAAACTTAACGCTTTGATTAATCCCGTATGTGGGAAATCTACTGCATCAGTTATTTGGTCTATTGATGTATCATCTTTTGTATTTGTCGCAAAATAATGCGGATTTGCTTCACTTGTCATATTACTCTACCTCTAAAAATATAAAAAATTCTAATGTGTCAGTTGAAGAAAATGGGCCAACTCCATCAAAGTTTTCTCTAAATAACATATTAGAACTTGAATCAAAAACTCCTATTTCTCTAATAACCTGCCCAGTCATAGAGGCCGAACTGCCCGCCATAGTTATTTTTACTTGAACAACATTAGCATCGGATTGAATTGCAGTAACAGAAGTAGCACCCACTAAAGGAACATCCAAGTCAGTCTGCGATGAATAAGTGGAATTACCACCTAGACCTACTTTACCACTATTCACTAGGCTGACCAAATGAGTAGCCAGTAAATTCTGTAGTTTTTCAGTTATCAAAATTCTTCCTCCAAAATCGTAGTGAATGTGGTCGTACTTATATTCAATGCGTTAGTGTTCGTATTTAGCGTTTGCGAATTTACACTACTTGTTCCTAGTGTAAAAGCACCTGCCGGTATGGTCTTCTTCCTAGCAAGTATTTTCATTGCCTTTATATTTATGTCCTTTAAAAAGTCAAAAGAAACTTCATTGTTGTTAAATGAATTTTCTCTAACTTTATTATTTATGGCACTATTCGCTATAGCCATTTCTGCAAACCTATCTTCTAGTCCTTTAGTATATGTTCCCAGTTCCAAATCCATAGTTCCGCCAAGATTGTGTTGTATTTCTAACACCATAAACTCGGTTCTAGGTATGTTTTCTTGGGCTATTTCTACGGTAACGACATCCCCTACTCTAAGATGAGAAATACCCTTATGCCCTACATTTAATTTTAATCCAAAACTATCATCGTTGTGTATTCTCAAAAGTTCTGCGGTTCTTTTATCCACATCGTTTTGAGTAATCAGTTCGTTTTCAAAAACTTGTAGTGTCTTTCTTCCTTTTCTTTTGATGCTCTTAAGTTCTTTTCTAGTGCTTTTATGGCTTTTACCAAAAACTTGTATTTCATTAAATAAATCAAATTGGCTTTTTTCTTTGGAGTAAGAAAATATCTGTGTGTCGCTGTTTTCTGTAGTAAATATTATTTGCGGAAAAAAGTTAGAACCTTGTCTTTCTTCTATGGTAAATGTACCATTATCTTCAATTAATATTTTGTCTTTTTTATTCATTAAGAATTTTATTGCTGAAAATAAATCTACTCCTCTATAATTCGGAGCAACAAAGTAAGGATAAGTATTAG
>UEXM01002861.1_pt1 | contig 11719 bp, 16 predicted proteins | sample 1796661 | NCBI WGS metagenome assembly UEXM01 (sample SAMEA4772469, study PRJEB27181) | metagenome
CTCATATGCTCGGGTGTGCGCTGATCCTGCCGGGTAGCCTGCATTAACCGCAGCTTCCCGCATAGTGATCTGGCCATCCTTCGAAACAAGTTCTTTTACAAAAAGCTCTTGCCGCCTAGTCAGGACCGCAGCTTTTGTCGATTTAGGCCTCCCGCGTTTTTTAGTTTTAGCAGGAGTGTTTGATTTATCTTTCGATGCCATGATAGTATCCTAGTTATTTGCAGATACTTTACCCTAAAAACAGCACTCTTGTATATATAGCTACAGAAATAAAAAAAATAAAAAAACTTTTCAGACCCCCTTAACGCACTTTCGGCCCAAAGGTTACACAAACTCTGGTTACGTTACATTTTTAGAAACTACTTTGTGTTACTTCTAAGTCCCTATATATAAAGAACAAAACACCCAAAGTTACACGGTTACACCGGTTACGCCTATTTTTACAAAAAATATTTATTTTTATTTCTGGCTGTATATATAAGGGAACGCGTTTATTTGTAACCGCCCCGTGGCCCGTGGGCCGTTATAGACTGTCTATTGTTTTGTCATCGGGGGAAACTCGCCCAAAAAAAATACCCGCGATCCGTGGACCGCGGGCTGTGGTTATTGAGGCATAGTCCAGTAACCGTAGACGCATCGCGTTTTGTCTCTGGAGCAATCGTAGGTGTCATTGATAACACCGTCGATCACTGCGACATAATGCTTAGATACTACGCAGACTAAACGTCCGCTTGGTATCTCATCGGCTTTGAGGTGAACTTGGCACCCGCTGCCGATTTGCATCGTAGGTGTCCAGACGAAGCCTAATTCAAGCATATAGTCCTTAAACCATTTCCGCTTGGCGTGAATACCGTCGCGGGCGGATCGGGACTGCTTACTCGTGCGTTTCGATTTACGTTGCGTTGCTTGTCCTTCTGCCAATCGGTCGTAGACCTGTTGGTAGGGGAGTTGCGCTGCGATGGCGATGGCTCGGCAAACGCAGTCGCCTGCGCTGCCTTTGTAGCCTGCGGCCTTTCGGCCTCCATCGTTGTAAACGAACACAGGGGTAGGTATGGCTTCACTCATGGTGAACCTCCGTAGTATGTAGGACCGTGGTCCATTGTCAAAGAGCATGGGGCTTGCCCGCCCCGGCCAATGGGCTCATCCCATCGACAAGACCATACTATCACAGGTATGCGATAAAGTCAATAGTTAACTTTTTAAGAAATTAAGTAATGTGAGAATTTGGGAACGTACTTTAGGTTCAATCACTAACTAACATGGCCTTGCGGTATGTCGGACAGTCCTTAACGAGTTCGGTTCTCAAATCCTCAAAACCAGGATTAAACAGTTAACTAACGATAGTCAAGATTTATTTTAAAACGGCGGCTCTTCCCCACCATGTTTTGGTTTCCATGGCTCGTGGGCCGTGGGCTTTGAGGAGGATAAGGGGTTCTCGGGTTTTGATTCGAGGACGCCGATACGTTTAATCTCGGCGTCCAAGTGTAGTGGTAAGTTCACCAGTCGGGTCCGAAGACTTTGGCGAACACTTCGTTTAACATGGTTTCGATTTCGAGGTCGGTCATACTAAGATGCCTACGATTGCGGCGGTCACTCCGCCTACGACGGCCCAGAGGACGTATTTATGTCGGACGTGCCATGGCTCGGGGGCCGCGGCTTCCCACATTTTGTTTTCGAATTGTGTGTCGTGGGTTGTGGTAAAGTCCGCAGCTTCGGCCATCCCAAGTTCTTTGTGGGACGGTTTGCTAAACGTTTTGTTTGAGGCGGCGTACTTTTCTACTTCTGATTCTTTAAAGTGACGAATGCCTTTAATCGTTGTGCCTTTTGGAAACGGCATAGGGTTTCGTTTGGTCACTACTTTTTTAATATGGTATTCCAATTTTTGTGCCTTTATGCCGTATTTCAAGCATATATCTTTTTTGGTTAGTGTCTTTGACATGAGTATCTCCATAGTTAGGTGGGGTAATTATATGGGATATTATGCGCTGCTGTCAAGCTTCAGTGTATTTTGGTAGAACCTCTATGGTTTTGGGGTTTAACTTTCATATCTATAATATTGACTGTTGCATTTTGAATACACGAAGACAGGACTTGCATGGCTGTTTCATTATCTGGTGCGAAAGCCATGAGTGCAGTGAGGGTTTGCGTGAGCATTCCCCCGATTGCTGCGCCCATGTTCCTGTCGCTTGCGGTTATTTCTTGTATTAGTTCGTGAGCGCATTCCATAGACCACAGGAAGTCTTCTTTTACTTCTTCTTCGACTTCATTTAGCGTGGATGCGGGCCAAGGTGTCATTTATTCTGTCCGAGGGAGATGGTATCTTTCGACAAACTCAAGGATTACGCGTTTAGAAAAGCCTGTCATGCCCGCTATTTCCTCGTTTGTTATGTTTTGTAACTTCATATTATTTATTATCTTAACTTTGTCCGGCATATTTTTAAAGGCTGTTTTTGGTCGGCCGCCCTTGTTGGCGTTTTCGGGTATACGGTCTCGCAACAATTTTCGAGAAGAATACTCAGACCGCAACCGCGGGTTTTTGGCAAAATCAATTTTTATTTGTTGGACCCACGCTTTGCGATAAAGGTCCTGATAAGTAGGGCAATCAGGCGTTAGCTTCATTTTTTCGCCTCCCATGTATTCACCTCCGCGTACCAATTGAGGGTGCGGCCACTCTCTTTTATATCAACGTTTATCCAATCGCTGTCTTTTTCCGACAGCCACGCGATTAGTTCTTCGCGTTTTATGCTAAGATTGCACTTAACGAAATCAGGCGCTTTCTCATTTGGTTTCTTGGCCATCAGGCCATTAACAAAGTCTGGCATTTTTTCCTCCTAAAAAAGATGCCCCTAGCCTCGGGCAAGAGACTAGGGGCGGTTTTACTACGGAGTGCAGATTTTTTTGAACAAATATGACCTGCACAAGTAATGTGGCACGTTTGTATGGGATAATCAATAGTTAATCGCATACTTCTTCTGGATATTCTGCGGTCTTCGGATCGTCCACAATTTTCAGCTTGCATCGTACACACGTCCTTACAAGTTTTTCTTCAGTCTTTTCAATTACTTGCAAAGGTGTCATACATTTCGGGCATTCGTTTCGCATAAGCCTTCGGTGTATTGGATTATCAATTGGTCTCGACAACGGAATCAACTGCTTCGTTAGATTTTTTGACGGGAGCCCGTTCGAATTTATACCAGTCGAAAACCACCCGGAGTTGTCCCCCGATTGTTCTGCCTTCAGATTTGGACAGTTCTTTTATTTCTTCATAAACCTCGCGTGGTACGAGGACACTTTTCCAACGTGTGGTATCCATTGTTTTCTCCATACCTCGTTTCATCTAGGATATTATAGGAGAATATGCAAGAATGCAAGCATACAGCGCATCACTCTGTCTCCTTTATCTCAACGCTTTGGACACGGCGGTTCAGCGCAAACGCAACGTATGACAAATCCTTTTCCAATTCATACAGCGCGTCGCGCTTCTTTTTGGAGGGGTGGGGCTCTTTATACATACGCTTCCACCATGTCGCGCCCAACTGGTAGTTAGGCAGCTTAACTGTAGCCAGAGCAAACGCCTCTTGAAAAATGGCTTGGACATCCTCACGTTCAAAGAATGCTTCGGCTTCTGCGTGAGCCTCGGCAATTGGTTTCAGTTCCCCCATCACGCTACCTCCTCTCTCAGATTCCAGCAATTGTCCTTGCCAAAAATATAGGCACCCTTGAACATTCCACCCTCATCCTCATAAGAGGCAGAAATATCAAACCCCAACTTAGTCAAACGATCCCATACAGGAACGGGTGGGGCCCACGCAGTCCAGCATTTGAAAGCAAACGTGCCCTTCGTCTCATCGTCCGACATCTTAAACGTCTCAGTGATCTCAACCTCGCACACATCCCATTTGGTGCCCCAGTGTGTAATGCGCCAGTCCATAGCTCCGTCTGCGTATTGCTCTAACCCAGAGAACGAGGCCAACGGTTGCGGCACAACAGCGTCACAGAACCGAGGGTACGCGAGGTCAACGTTGAAAAATAGTTCGTGCGCCATGGCCCGCGGGCCTTGGACATTCACCTCTTGGTAGCAATGATTAGGCATTCTTTGTCTCCCTTTAAATAAGTAGAAAGTACATGTCGCATAATATCGCATACTTGTCAAATAAAAAAGCCCCCAACCGTTGCAGTGCGAGACCTAGCCGGGTTAGGGGCAGTTATTCGGGCCAAAGGCATAGCCCTGTCAACAAGAGGTGTTACATGGACTCACCCCAAGAAGGTCCCAGTTCAATGTCACACTTGTTAGGGACCTCCAGAGGGAGAACATTCTCCATTATGTTAGCTATTTTTTTTGCTTCGTCAACGCTTTTTACGGACATAGCTATTTCGTCGTGGATTTGTACTAAAGGTAAGTTTCCACTTTTATGTAGGGCTACCATTGCTTTCTTTGTCATATCCGCGGCGGACGCTTGAATAAGCCTGTTCAGCGCTTTGTAGGTGAACGCCCTTTTCAGTCGGGTAGTTGGTCCATAAGCGTCCACTGCTTCTTTGTAAGGCAGTGCCTTGTTCATGGCGAACGTGTCAGGTTCCCATTTGTCAAATCGGCACTTACGTCCCCCCAATGAGCGCAGAGCGCCTGCCGAAGATTTCTCGTTTAGCCTGTTCATGACGCCAATCATTAAGCCTTTTACGAACGGGACACGAGTATGGTACTGCTTGACCAGTTTTTTGGCTTCTTCTACAGGAATATCCAAGCTCTCAGCCATCTTGTTTACACCCATGCCGTACATCAGACCCAAGTTAATTGTCTTAGCCTGCTTGCGGGGGATGTTTGTCATTTCGGCAACCATAGTATGGAAGTCTGTTTCGGGGTCCGTGTTGTATGCTTCGACGAACTCGGCCGCACCTTCTAAAGGGAGGCCGCGGGTTTTGCCATAAACGTGCGCGTAATGGACCAAGATGCGCGGTTCTTGCTGCGAGTAATCGATGGCCGCCCACTGGTCGCCTTCTTCTGGCAGGAACAGACTACGGATCATGGGACCTAATTCTGGATCGCGGGCCGGGATTTGTTGGAGGTTGGGGTTCGACATGGATATGCGCCCCGATACTGTACCCCCATCGTCTGATCTGATCTGGTTTATGTGCGAATGTATGCGTCCATCTGCACGGCAATGCTTCATGATTGTGTTGATAAAGGTGCCTGACGTTTTGTTCAGGTTCCGCGCTTCAACAATCAGCTTGGAAACGGGATGCGAATGCTCCTGTAAGAAGTGTTTTGTAAACGAGGGCGCACCTTTTTCTGTTTTTGGATAAGTTATGTCCAGCTTGTCAAAAGCCTTGGAAAGGGACTGTGCCGCCCATATCTCTACGTCGCTTCCCGTGATGCGTTTTATTTCTTTCATCACTTCCTTTTCGCGCTTGAGCAACATGTCTTTCGTGCGTTCGACACGGTTCACGTCAATACGGACACCCCGCATGGTCATGTCAACAAGGCACGGCAGGAGGTCGAGTTCTGTGTTAGCTATGTCCCAAAGGTCCTCTTTACTCAACAGAGTAGAAAAGTAATTCCAAAGCTCCAATGTAAGGACGGCATCTACCTCGGCATATGGCCCGACATACATGGCGGGCATCTTCCACATCTCGGCTTTCGGATCGACACCAAATTCCCGGGCGGCTTCAACCAACGCTTTTTCTGATTTGGTTTTGCCTAAATGCTCGTAAGCTAGAGCGTTAAGGCTGTAACTAAACCTGTTCTCATCAAGCAGGGAAGCGACAAGCATGGTATCGATTATGCGGCCGTTGACCGAGAAACCCATTTGTTTAATCCAGCCCAAGTCGTATTGAGCGTTGTGCATGATCTTATCGGCAGGGCATTCGAACACTTTGCGCAGCCATTTGTTGACCTGTTTTTCGTCCAGATTGCCGCCGCCGAAGTGCCGTATCGGGATGTAGCCTGACCACCCGTCCACTGCTACGGCATACCCTACGACTTCTCCATCCCCGGTGGGCCACCCGGGCCCATTTCTTTTTAGGTTAGGGTCCCGGGTTTCGACATCAATTGCAATCTTTGCTGCGCTCGTAATATCAGGAAGCTCAAGGGGTGGAACCCATTCACTTTTTGGAGCGAACATAGCCATTTGTAGGTTTGCCATTATTTATTTCCTCAATGATTTTATTTACGGGGCGGGCATCACGCTCGACAAACTCCGCGCCCAAACCGGTGTATCCGGCTTTATCTATCCACGAGTCCTCGTGGTCTATCGTCTCTATTAGACGACTTGTTTTAACCCAGTCCATCATCAACGTGACGTGGGCCGGGGTTAGGTAACCGTGGCTTTTTAGGGCCCCGTTCATAATAACGTTCCAACCATCTGCAATTCGTCCGTGATTTTCGTAGGCATCACCGTAGTCTTTGGCCCGGTCCCCGTTGATTAAGGACTTTGCTTTGTCCAGAACTTCATCACGTTTCAATGTTTCACCTCATTACTGTAACCAACAAAAACCATTTCTTTTAGTTCCGGATCGTATTCGAACCGGGCGGCAGGCAAGTCCTCATCTTTTACTGTGGGATCATCCCACATCTTTTTTGCCCTCACTTCATTAACATCAGTCACGCCCGCCTCTTTGTATTCCTTGCGCTTGGCTTCTTCGTGTGCCTTCCATTCATCCCATGTCATCTTTTTCATAGGTCATAGCTCCTTGTCGCGTCTTCGGGTTCAACAATATACAAATTCTGCCGGGTCCGCGTAACGCCGACATAAAAAACTCGGTGCATATCATCAGGGTTAATTTGCATATCATTATCGGCAGCCGCACTTAGGTCCGTGAACAGTACAACGTTGTCCGCCTCGCCGCCCTTTGACCCGTGGATCGTGGACGCTGTGATACGGGGTATGCCGTTAAACTTCTCGCCCCGACGTAGTAGGGCCGTGACATATGCCCGGTCAGTCTCGGGCATCTTATCCATAGCTTCGGACCAAATCATGCTATCGTTGGCAAGTAGGCCGTGGTTACTGATTAGCTCTTCTATAGTCACCATGTCTTGGTCATCTAAGTCTCGAAGCTTTTTATATCCTCGCGTTATGCGGTTTCCGCTAGACATGTAGCTGTATATCTTGCGGGCTACCTCTCCAGAGATTTCTTTGCCTTTCCGCATTTGCTCCCAACCATTAACCGCATCAGATACTTTTTCGCTAATGGACCGATGGCCGCGATAAGTAAACAAATAACCGTTTGATTTCAAGTCACTAGCAACAGGTTGCAGTTGATAACCGGCTTGAGAAAGAATTAGCCAAGAGCCTTGCGCCATGTCGAGCGAACTTATATGACTGATCCGCGCCACATTGCCTCGGTCCGGTTTTGGATCATATCTTTTCGGGAACCTCCGCGTGATGCGGCGCACGACATTCTCCGCCAGACTATGAACAGTTTTTGGAACGCGGTATGACTGCGAAAGGGTTTCAGAGCCGCCGGGTAGGTTTATAAAGTGGTCTACGTCTGCGCCCGCCCAACGGTAAATAGCTTGGTCATCGTCTCCCGCGCAGTACATGCGCTTTGAGTTTTCATCTAATATGTGAGCAATGTCCCATTGTAGGGGAGACAGGTCCTGCGCTTCATCTAAGAAGCATAGGTCAAACTGCGGGCAATAATTGTTCTCACCTGATACAAACTGTTCTAGCATATCTGTAAAATCGTAAACACCGATTTTCTCTTTGTATTCTTTCAAGCATTTATCGACATAGTTGACGGTATTCCAATCGGCTTCAAGATTGCTGATGTTGTACTGATCCCGAAGCTTTACCTTGCGTAACCTTGCGAGGTTAATTATCCCCAAAATAGGATCGTTACTCGAAACCATAGACGGCACGTCATCGTCAAAGCTGGTGTTCTTTGCCCCGCCCAGCGATATGCCAATCTTTTTACTAAGCTCTTTGTAATTATCTTCCTGCATTACCTGTTCTGGGCGTATGTCCGTCATCGTCAAAGCCAGCGAGTGTAAGGTGCGGAAGTGAACCAAGTCTTTCTTTGGGTCCAGACCGAAACGTTCCGCCGCCCGTTCCTTTGCCTCGTTTGCCGCTTTGCGGGTAAACGCTAGAAAAGCAATGCGGTGGGGAGATGTTCCGTTCTCCAAGGCCTCGTCAACCATGTTGAGAAGCGTGGTTGTTTTACCTGTTCCGGGCGGTCCAAATATTCTAAACATCTTCTGCTTTAGCCTTTTTGTAGATTTGTTGAACACGCTGCTTTGAAATGCCAAACCACTTTGCGACAGCGGTCATGGTCACGTGTTGCTCGTCGATTAGACGAACTATCTCAGCGTTGCGGACGGCTTTAAGTACGTTTGACATTAGAATGGAGCCTCTTGATGTGAACCAAACTTGGGTGGATCAATATCAATATCAACGTTGTCAAACGAAGGTATCTGCCATACGCGCACGGCACGTCCCTTTATCTTCATGACAAGGCTGCTTCCGTTTATGTCGCGTAGGCGTTGAGCTATTCGGTGGGATTTATATTCAAAGAATTTATTCTTTTTCAGGAAGTTCTCAAAGTCTTTGAGCCGGAAGTAAGTGGTGTTTACCTCTTCATCTGTCCAAGGCTTACGAAGTAAGATTTCCTCTTTATCCTGCGCAACCTGTAGGTGGGCGCAAAACTCTTCCAAATAATCGTAGAACTGTCCGCTTATGCTGGCATCCTGCGCGACTTCAATGATAGCGCTCTCGTTATCCTTCATCTCGCTCAACAATGTGCTAATGCGGCTTTCCCATTGTTGCTTGGCAACGGAGCGTGGCATGAAGTTAAGTTGTTCCATGCAGGCTTTTTGAAAGGTGGGCTGGTTCATAAGAGCGTCTGTGTCCATTTCCAGAGGCTCGCCGTTAACGTCCATAAACCAGACCGGGGGAGTAGAGTTATACTTGCGGAGGTTTGCGATTGTGGCCCCAGCTACGGCGGCCCCTATGCCGAACTTACGTGTCCGACATAGGTCTTTATTACAGTGCGAATTGATCGGTGCATCAGAACATTTGTATGCGTAATCTTTCCGCTCTACTTGTTTGGCAACAACGTTTACCTCCGACAGTGGTAATGGCGGAGAAATGTACTCCATGTTGAAGCGGAGTATTTCGGACTCCCAGCTATCTGGATATGCCTTTCGTAAGTACACGCCAATGTTGAACAGACCATTATTACGTCCTCCTTCACTAATACCTGCTTTGCACAGTATCTGTAGACAGGGCGGACCGTCTTTTAGTAGGTCGGTTTCGCCGCCCCCTACTACTTGAAGCTTAACGATTTGCTCCGGAGTTTGTACATGTTTTTCGTACAATTCTATAAATTCATCTAAAGTGGCAGACGTGCCATCGTCCAAAAACGCGTAGCGCAATCCGTTCTCATGGTCGTAGTATGGTAGGTTTAAGAAGTTGCCTACGTCTCCACGATCAAGGTGCAGCTTTATTTGCTTTGGAAATATCTCGCTCTCGCCGTATCCAAGGGCCGCGGCTATTGATTGCAGGGCCTTCTGCATGTCCTTGGCTTCTGTCCAACCGCTGGAGAACAAGAAGCAGTGCGCTCCGCCCGATTTAGATCGGCAGACCACCATGGGTATTTTCAAGCGGCGTATTTTATCGACAAGTATCTTGTGGTCCAAAGGATACTGATCGATATCAATGCAGCCCCATTTGCAACAGTTGTCTTCATTAATAGGGATGATGCCTAACCCGGCTCCTGCCCCTGAGAGGTGATTGTCCCAAAGTTTTTCGTCGCGTGGTTCTCTAAGAATGCCCGCTTTGCCCTTGGCCTTACCATTTGCCCCTGTATTTTCTATTTTGAAGTAGCCGTATGCTTCCTTCAAACCATCGAAGATGGCCATAAACTTTTCTGCTGACATTATTGCCCCCACTCGAAAGAAAACGGCGGGGCACAATTACCCCGCCGCGAACACTACTTAAAACGGTATGTCTTTATCGTTTTCCGTTTGTGCAGGTTCTTCTCCATCCGAGTGTTTCACAACAACGTCACCCGCGGTGATGCTTGCTGCAAAGTCTTTTGCGCGAGTGTACATATGTGCCTCTGACACAGGACCCTCGACAGACATTTCCCAACCATGCCACGAACCCTTGGAGTTTTCTTCCCCAATTGTTTTAAGGTCGTAGATGTAAGCGAAACGAGGTGGTGTGAAGGGTCCTTTCGAACCCATCATTGAACGTGACGCCATGATGCTGTTCCATTTACGCGACTTTTTAAGCTGCGTAGATTTCATTGCGATCAAGGCTGTTTCCATTGAGCCGTCTTCCGCGAGCAAGATAACAAAGTGCTGGTGCGTTTCTTCGATGTATTCACCGGAGCCATCCATCACATAATCTTTGTTGTCATCTTTGGACCGCTCAACCTTTGGCCGCGCTTCGTGCGGTTCGTAGATCGCGGTCGGGGCACCGCTTCCCACGCCCCGTGGGGCCCACTGAATGAAGCGACGTTGATACGCGCACGGTATGACCCGAATACCCGTTTTGCCCTTGTAAAGGGCTCCTGTGACCGTGTTGTAGATGTCGCCTTTACGGGCATCTTCGTTCACGTCCAATACAGGATCGTTACCGGACAGGACTTTCAAAAACGGCAGGGCTAAATCTTCTTGCCCCAAATCCTGAAGACCGTCTCCGGCATCTTGTTCAAACATCGCAGGGTTGAACTCCGCAACACCTGTTTCTTCTTTTGTAGCCACTTGTTTTGACTGTGCCATATTATTTTCCTCTCTTTATGACTGCACGTTGACCGACGTAAGCTCCAAATAATTCCATTGGAAACTCTTCTCCTGCCTCGCACCGCTCTTTAACAAACGCACGAAGCGTCTGCGGGTGAATTTCGGTTTTCTGCGTAGGCACAAAACCTTCTTGTTCAGCAAATGCTGAAAAAGCGTTGGCTTTATCGTCCTCACCACGGCCAAACTGGCACAAGACAGTATTCTTAATAATGTCATCATACCCGTTATCGCGTAGCCAGTCGTAGGCTTGCGGACGATTGTTTACCAGTATGGAGGCTCCATACGTTTGTTTGACCTCAACGGTAGAACCGTCATCCAAGGCAAACGAAGATATACCGACTTCAGCAAGCATTGCGGGCATGTCTTCATCCGTCATCTTCAGAAGTTTTTTCTTCGCACTCTTCAGATCGCTCTCAAGAGATGAAATATATTCTTCTTCATCGCGGATATGTCGAGCCAACTCAGCCACGGTTTTGAGGCCTTGTTGATCTATCTTTTCGACGGATGAGGCGATAGTGTCCTCAAAGTCTTCTTCCATCATTTTTAGTACGTCATTACTCATTTCGAGTCTCCTTCGTGGTTAAAGGCACCTGTCGGGCCTTGACAAATACGGATAATATCGTATACTCCGCTCTTGTCAAGCAGTATTTAGGGAATTTAAAATGCGTGGATTTGAATACAAAACTAACCCTTATGACCACCAAAGAACCGCCTTAGAAGCTTCGTGGGCCGAGGAGTATTATGCTCTGTTCATGGAGATGGGAACAGGAAAAACAAAAGTAGCCATAGATACCATGGCGATTCTTTTTGAGGCTGGCAAGATAAATGCAGCGTTAGTTGTGGCCCCTAAAGGAGTTTATGACAACTGGGTTAAAAATGAAATACCTGCGCATTTACCAGATCGAATCCAGCGCGATATAATGAGATGGTCTCCGGCCAGAACAAAAAACTTAGAAAAAAGATTAACCGATTTTATTG
>UEXM01002862.1_pt1 | contig 11715 bp, 12 predicted proteins | sample 1796661 | NCBI WGS metagenome assembly UEXM01 (sample SAMEA4772469, study PRJEB27181) | metagenome
TTTTGAACCATTTAAATATGGAATGAGAAAATTAAATGATAAAGGAATACCTTGTTTTAAATATTTAGTTTCAGCGAAATCAGACCCTGAAATGGTTTATAAAGGAATCACTACAATGATAAAGGACTATTGATTATTATGTGGTTTAGTATTCTTAAGGTTGATGAATTTACCACCGAAGGTGGATTCAAAGGTATTTATGAACCTAATAAAGATAAAGTTTCTATTAACTTAGATAACTTTAATACAGTAGCAGAAGGGTATGATGACATTGAAAGAGTCGTTGAGTTTGCTAATGTAGTAACACATGAATTATCTCATAGAGAATACGCAAAGGAATTGAATAATTACATGAATGAAGTTCTTAAAGAATTAACTTCTATAACTAAACAGTATTCAAAAGGTGATGCGCCCTTAGATTTAGTTAGTAAAAAACTAAAAACATTTTATAACTATGTTATTATTAATGAATCGTTTGCATTTGGAAGCGGAAAATCATATGAAAGATTAAGTCATTTAGATGCAACAGGAAGTTCAGTTAGGTCTGTAATGACTAGCATTAACGACCATATTAGAAAAACAGTAGGTAGAAAGGACAGACAAGTAGAAAAGATGTTAAGTGAACTTTATACTGAAACAATGAAAGCAATTAGAAAATTAAAGGATTGATTATTATGTACCAACATCAGATTATAGGACAGACCACCCCACAGAACTTTAACCCCTCTTTATCTCCGCTTCAACAAGCGAGAGCAAGTGGAATAGTGCAAGAATATAAATTTGTTTCGTTTAAACCTAAGAAACAATTAAAAGAACTTAAATTAGTGTTAAAGGCGGAACCTAAGAAACTTTTAGGAATAAAGTATGGAAAGAAATTTAATCTTAAAGATAGGTGTGTTGTTTGTGGTTTTCATCATATTTGGGAACAAAATGATTATTTAAGACCCCCTATGCCATTAGATAATGTAACCAAAGGAAGGCCATTAATGGGAACTTATTGTCCTAAACACGCTTCACATTATGTTCAATTAGAAATACTTCAACAACAAATTATGGCCGATAAGCATGGATTGGAATATAAAGGGTTTAAACCCCGAATACCCAAAATACTTAAGGGTGGTTTAATTAAGACATTATCAAGGGAAGAAGTCGCCAGCCTCACCTCAGCAGGTTGGTTTATAAGGCCACCCTCCTTAGACGATAACAGGACAGCCACCGAAGAGGCAATCCGCTTAATTACTGAAATTAACATATTGACAGATAGATTAAACTATTTGATGTTAAGTAACAGTATTGAAGCGACAAATGAACTACCACTTAAAGAAGAGGATAAGGAGGAATAAGTAATGGGTATATTAGGAACAAGTAATGGAACCGTATTAGGTGCGGTTCAAGCACAAAATGACCAACAGTTTAAGAATGTAAATAATTTACTTTCTTTACAAGAAAATCATGTAGAAGAGTTCTTTCAATATCATGGTGAACAATTCTTAACTGCTCTTGAAAAGTTAATGGAAGATGTAGTAGAAAGAGTTGTTTCTCAGATGCTTGCTAAACTATCTTTTACTTCAACAGGTTCATCTATTGCAGTTAATAGTGATGCTCTTCGTGAATATGAAAGAATTACCCAAGAAAATATTGATTTAGATATTCAAAAGTTATTACAATCTGCAATTAATACAGAAGTAGTTATGCAAAGAAAGATGGCAAAGCAACAGTATCTTGAATCACAAGGTTTTGGTGGTGGCGGTAATATACAACAAATAACACAACCAAGCGCAGGTATGGCTATTGCGGGAGTTACTGGCAATCAACAACAATATCAACAAATGCAAGGTGCAGTAGGTAATGGTTCAGGTTATCCTATTCCTCCAAATGGAACTGATGGATATGGACGACCTTACTGGATTGATGCTCAAGGCCAAATGAGTTATGAACCACCGCAAAGCGGATTAGGATTAGGTTCAGCAATTCAAAAAGGTGCTGCTTGGGCAAAATGGCTAATGTGAGGTGAATTAAATGGTTGGTTTTCGATGGGGTCAAGACCCCAAAGTTTTTCCAGACTCAAGTAATTTTATTAGAGATAAAATGTTTGATTTTGTAAAAGATGGAGATATATCTTTTATTGTTAATCTTAAAAGAGCCATGAAAAGTGTTAGAGGGACTGGTAATGAAGATAAACTAAAAGAAGAGTTTATTAAAATAAAAAAAGAAGTTATGGAAATGCCTCTTGAACCTCTATTAAAAACAGAAGCAGATGGCTGGAATAGATTTATTTCTTTACCTAAAGGTGAGAAAAATACAAAAAATATTGAGTTTATTAAAGATAAAAAGATTTCAGATGTTACTAACTCTTCTGTTCTATCGAGATTAAGAGGGTTTGGTGCTGCTGAATATATTAAACAAGGTAAATTGGAAGTTCCTCAATTTGATTTTAGGGAATGGTGGATTGATAAGAGACAATCACTTGTTTCAAGAAAAAGCGTTCCTCATGATTTAACTTTCCGAAGTTCAGAAGCAGAAGATAAAGAAGGTGTTTTTAATTTCTCTCATAAAAAAGAATTAAGTAATACTGATGCACATATTGAAGCAAGTTTTCCACCAATAGATAGTGATGAGTTAATTAGCGTTAAAGCAGAACATATACTTGAAAAAACAGGACAAAGACCTAAACCAAAAATGAGTTCTTCTAAAGTTAATTTAATAACAGAAATACTAGACTATTCATTTATTATACCACCCCAAACTAAAAAATCCCTTATGCAATTATCTAAGGTTATATTACAAAGACAAAAAACAGAAAAGGATAGTGGTTATGTTGAAGGTGAATATAATCCCAAAGGTGATTTCTTTGAAATAGACCCCGAAGATAAATCAACACCTGTTCAATATGCACAGTATCTAACTGGCATAAGTGATTTAAATAGAACTGCTGATATGAAAGCAAGTAACATTATTATGGTTAATAATATACCATATAAAGTTACAGCAACTGACCCTAATGCTAATAAGAATATAAGAGTTGAGTTTGCTATTGATGACCAAAAAACCCCTTATACTTTTATTGAGGATAATCAAGAGCACTTCTTTAAAATACTAGAACCTTATTTCAATAGCCCTACTACAATATATACTGCTAGAATTTTAGGCAATATTAAAACAAGAGAAACAGAAAAACCTCTTTTTGCTGATAAAGCGAAAAAAGAACAAGCGAGTGGTGCTAAGGCATCTCCTAGTTATTATCAAGGTAATAAGAAACTTTCTGAATCTGAAATACAAGATATATCAGATAAAGCCTTTAAACATAAAACTGAAACTGTTAAAAATGAAGAAGGTGAAGATGAACCTGTTAGAATCTCCGAGAGAAAATACAATACTCTTAGTCCAGAAGAAAAAAGAGATTATGTTCCCGATGCTAGAATATATGAATATGGCGAAAGTGGTAGATTAAAGGTAACTGAAATGACAGATTTTGGTGGCTCAAGATATTCTAGTGAAGAAGTAACTGCCGACAATGTAGAAAAAGTATTTGAAAAAGTATTTGTTGAAACAACGATTGTATTAGAAAAACACGCAGAATTACCCTTAAGTCCATTTAGAACTAAAGCAGCAAATAGGCCGATGTCTACTCACGTAAATAAAATAAAAGGCAATATTAGAAATCTTAAAGGCACTTTAGGTGAGTAATAATGGGTCAAACAATTTCTCCTAGTGATTTTACTGAAATAAATCCTAGTTATACCGATGGGAGAGGTTTCTATACTAATGCAACAGAGGTTGCTAATTTATTACAGGTTCCTGCTTTTTCTACGGGAACCTACCCTACATTAGCACAAGTAGGTAATATAATTAAAAGAGTTGAAGGAATTGTTGATGATAAAGTAAAGCGTTCATATCGACCTATTATTACAAAAGACGAATACCATAATTTTGAATTTAGTAATCTTCCTCATACAACCCATTATGGAGGACACGTTGGTTTTGTTCAATTGGGTAAAATGAAAGTTAGAAAAATTGTTTCTCTTTTACTATGGCAAGGTAGTCAATATAAAGAATATGCTTCGGCTCAAGCACGAATTACTTTACAAGATAATTTTCGAGACTTAAATTCTATTATTCTAGAACTACCTAATAGTGGTGTAGCATTTGAAATGATTGCTGAAAACACATTAACTGATTTAGCAAATACTGAATTTTGTAATACCTTTGGTATTAAAACTACTAATGAAGAAATTGTTTCTTTAATTAATGAGTCTTTTCCTTCTATGTCTCAATTTACTGGTGCAACTGCAACTAAGAGTCTTACTTCTTCCAATCTTTCCATTTCTGACTTTTTCTATGGTGCTAAGGACAAGGATAATGGCAAGCGTATTCTCATATCCTCCCTACTTTCGGGAGATGACGGGGCTGATTGCGTACTGAAAGCGACCATAAAACAATCTTGCACTACTGTAAACACAAATACTTCTGTTACTGTTGCCGATTCGTCTAAATTAGCCGTAGGTATGACTATTAGTGGAACAGGCATTACTGGAACAGTTACCATCGCTTCAATTACTAATGGAACAACTGTCGTTTTAAGTGCTGCTGCAACTGCAAGCGGGACAAATACATTAACATTCACTACTACTGAATCTATTCCTACTGTCTGTGAGTTAGTTTCTTTTACTGATAAAGAGGATTTAAAAAGACTTGGTACTTATTGGACTATTGGAGAAGAAGGTCGTATTTTCTTTTTGAAAGATTATCCATACCATAGAAAAAATTCTGTTATTGTTTCTTATATTGCTGGAGATAATAGAGTTCCTTCTGCTATTCATGAAGCCACAACTAAATTAGCGGCATCTGAAATTATTCGTCATGATGACCAAAGTATTCTAATTACAGAATCAGGTGGTAATATTTCTACTAAAGAAAAATATGACATACTTCGTAAAGAAGCGATGGACATACTAAAAGGTAAAGGCGATTTAGTTTATTTCTTGGATTGATTATAATGGAATTTAATGTCGATATGACTAAATTTAATGAATTACTCCAAATTCAAAAAGAAAGACAACTTGCTATGCAAGCACTATCAGAAAAATTAGGTATTGATATTGGTTTTAGTGATGAAGAAACTAGAAAGTTTGCAGAAGAAGAATTTGTAAAGTATCTTGAAAAGGAGGTTTCCGAATGGATGAAGTATCTCTTGTCTTAGATTTATTGTCAAATAATTGGTCTAGTAATGCAAGCGCACTTGTAAGCGCAGGGACTATATCTGCTTCTCATGCAGTTACTCCTGATTTTATTGATATTAGAACTATGACAGCAAATAAAGGTGTTCGTGTAGATTTGAGTAGAACACCTGCAACAATCGTAGTATTTGAAGATTCACAAAGTCAAGAATACCCAACAATTCATTATGATGTAAGAAATGAAACTTATTCTTTTACTTTGCATATTCGGGTGTTACACGATGAGAGGGGTGGGGCAGATGCCTCACATGGAAAAGACAGGCTAAGGGCTATATACTTGATACTGCGTAGGACTCTTGAGAGCAAACGCAAAGGATATACTGCAAGTGATGGGTCAAAGTTTACTCAATTATTTGTAGGTTCAAGAAGTGAATCGAATGATAGAGCCAAGCGTTTATTTGGATATAAAGTAACATTAGAAGCAAAAAGATTCGCATTAACACTCCCTTAGTAAGTTTGTAAAGGAAAGGAGAGATTAGCATGGCATTGAATAAAGACATATTTTTAGGAGCAGGAACTACATTAACACATATACCCGAATGCGATTTGTATTTAGGGGTTGGACGACAAAATGACGATTCTGCCTTTCCAACAAACGGTTCATTAGAAACAACTGAAGTAAAAGCGTCTGCTCTTTTTTTAACTAATTTCTCTCTAATTGATAATCTCTATGTTGGTTGTTTAATAGAAAGATATTCACAAGACGATACTTTGATGTCTACTCATAGAGTTAAATCAAACACTTCTACTACTATTACCACCACTCACAGTTTTAAGCCCCATGCAACCGATTATTTCGTTATTCGTGCTTATGGCGCACCTACTCCTGCACCAACTTCTACTGCTAAAAGGCTTCTTTCTGACCAATGGTTAGGTATTCTTGAAAGTGCTACTTTCCCAACAGTTGAACCTGAAATGAAACAATTGAATTTAAGTTTAGGTGGTTCAAGAAATTATAGTTATCAGTATAAAGGAATTACTGCAATTGGAAACGGTGATTTGAGCCTTATGGCTAATCATGGTGCTTGGTTGTATTACTTCTTAGGTAGATGCACAAGTTTGATTTGTTCAACAGAAACAGTTGGTAGTTCAATTACAGATAGATTTAATGCTGGTGAATCAGATAAAATTTTAATTGAAGGTTTAGATGAAAGTGGTTCTGATGTTGTTGTTGGTTCAGGAAAAACTTTAGCCTCATTTACTGAAACTGGGCCAATCTTTTATAGAACAGTAGGAAATGATATTTGTCCTCCTTTATCTGAAAATGATATAGCCGTTATAACTAATATGGATGTTTTAACCCGACCAACGATTAATACATCTGGGCAAATAACTAATCCTATCACTTATAAATTTGAAGAAGCCAATACAGACCATTTACCTTCCTTTGCTATGGAAAGAAGTGATTCTAAGTTAGCCGCTACTACTCCGTTTAGAACAGATTCCACATCTATTTCTATTGTGGGAGGCTCTACTACTTCAGGAGATACTACAATTACATTTACCGATAATGCCGATTCTGCCTTAATGCAGGTTGGAATGTTAATTAGCGGAACAGGTATTCCTACACATACTCGTATTGCACAGATTGTTAGCGGTGTAAAAGCCGAATTAACAAATACGGCAACTGCAACTGGTTCTTCTCTTACCTTCACTTTAACAGAAGATGAAGATAATGCTTTCATTCAAATCGCAAGAGGTTGCCGAGTTAATACTCTTACTATGACCGCTAATGAGAATGAAGAAGTTAAGATGCAATTAAGTCTTAATTCAAGAAATGTTCATTTACCAAAGGAAGGGGAAGTTTATGATGGTAGAAGAGGAATAAGCAACGATGCTGATTTCTTTAACTATGAAGGAGAAACAACTGGTGCTAATGCGGCTCAAGAGTTCCGTGAACCGTTTTTCTTTTCCGATGGAAGATTTACTGTATTAGGTCAAGAGTTCTTGAAAATTAATACTTTAACATTAACTATGAATAATAACCTACAAGATAAGAGATTCTTAGGAGTCGGAAGTAAGGATATTCAAGAGTCTATTCCTGCTCAAAGAACCTATGAGATTGCATTTACAGGTCATGTAACCGATAACGCCTTGTATAAGGCATTGAGAGATGACGCTGAAAATATTACTCAAACTATTGAATTAGTATTTACTAAGCCTAACGGTGAAGCGATTACTTTGAACTTTACTGACTATATGGTTAGTGCCAATAACTTCCCAATTTCTGACGATAAAAGCGCATTAGTTGTTGAAGCAACGGTTATGCCAAGAAACCTAAGTCTTTGCACAGTTAAAACCCATTGGGTTTTGCAGGGGTGATTAAGTGGTATCAAGAGCAGAAAAATTACTTTTAGTTAAAAAACTAAAAGCACAGGCTAAAAAGCCAAAGAAAGAAAAGAAAACTACGGAAGTCCCAAAGAAATCTAAGTTATCAGAATAATATTCCACCAACACCGTTTGTTTGTTTGTTGGTATAAAAGGTGGATAAAATGTTAAATAATAAAAAAGTTATTAAAGATAAGAGTGTGCTTTTTGCACTAACTGAGCCTACGCTACATTATATTAAAGTAGCACCCGAAAGTGATGAACACCTTAAAGTGTGGGTTAAAGAACCTTCATGGATTGAGGTAGATAAAGCCATCAATACTGTTATGAAGATTAATACTCGAACACAACAGATGGATTTAGATTTAAATGCTATGTTTAAGTACATGGTAGAAAATTTCATCACAAAGACTGAACCTGCTCTTTCAGCGATTGATATTCTCAGGTTAAACACTTATGTTGGAAAACAATTAAAAGAAGTGTTACCTAACCCATTTGACTCTCTTTCAGGGGATGAAGAAAAAAACGAAGATTGAGAGGGGCGATGAAAAGTGGTAAAATGCAACCACAAGACGTTTCTCTCATTATTGTTTATACGCTTGCGAAAGCGTTGGCTATTAGCCCATTAGAAATATATAAAATGCCTCAAAGTTTAGTAATGGATATGTTAATGTTAGTAAATATTCAAAATGAAATAGAAGCAGAAGAAATGAAAAAGGCATCAAAGGGTAAGTGATTGAAATGGGAAAGATTGGTGATGTGCTTGATAATCTTAATCAAGTATTACCACAAATACAAAAAGAAATGAAAGAGTTGGGGAAAACAAAAGAAGAGGTAGAAAACTTAAAAAATTCTTTTGCTGGTATGATAGATTCAGTAAATCAAAGCAACGATACTGTTACTCGCCTTTTAGCCAATTATGATACTGCGATAGGTCATTTAAATGGCACTTTAAAAACTCAAAAAAACATAGAAACTACTATTAGTAATCAAAGACAGGAAACTCAAGATGATATTAGTAAATTAACTGATACAGTAAATAATTTAGTAAGTTCTTTTGGTAATATTGGTTCTGTTTCACAAGATGTTGCACAGGCTCAATTAGATATGAAAGCCGCCGTTCTTGAAACAACAAAAGGCGTTGAATCTCAAGTAGATGCTTTAAAAATTGCTATGCAACAAGCAGTTAATACTGCTAATGCTACTGATGCTGCGAAAATGATTGCTAACCAAAGAAAACTAAATGAACAATTAGAAACATATAAAAAAACCTATAAAAGCATAAATGAGGTTGAAAAGGCCGCTAGTGATGGTCATAATACTAGAACTAGAATAATGACTGAAACTATTAAAGAAATTACTGATTCTACTGGCGATAGAGTGTTGCCTTTCTTTGAGGGTCTAAATGTCTATTTAGAAAAAGGTGGAACAAGAGCAGAATATTTCGCTCAATTCTTAACCTCTAACCGAGAAGAATTAAAATTATTTGGTGTTGAAGTCGCTTCTGTTAGAAAGTTCATGTATGGGTTTTTACCGCCTGGAACTTTTAGATTAGTAAATAAATTTTCTACTGCTTTAAACTTCGTTGGAGGAACTATTCGTAGTGTAAAGGCTGATTCTGAAGAGGCTGGAAATATACTCACTAATACTTTATTGGCTTCTACATTTGATACTAAAGGATTTGATAAATTACAGGATAAAGCAATCGAACTGAAATCAACCATTCTTGAATTAGAAGGCACTTATCACAAAATAGACAATCCAACAGGCATAAAAGGTGAAATTGACATATTAAAAGACAAAGCCAACTCAGGAACAGTTACTCAAGAAGAATCCGCTCAATTGAATGAACAAGCAAAGTTCCTTGAAGAAACTCTTAAAAATGCAAAAGAACAATATGGAGAACAAAAAAAGAAACTAGATAAACTTGGTAAATCATTTGGTAAAAGATTAAAAAACGTAAGTGAAGGGATTTCTAAATTTTCTTTGGGCGTTTTAATTAAAGGTAAAACATTATTAAGTTGGTTCAATAAGAAAACAGGCTTAAATAAATTTGCAGACCCAGTATTAGATAAGTTAGGAACAGTTGCTCAATGGGCTGGCGGCATTGGAGAGAAAATAGGAGAAGGAATTATGAAAATTGTTGAAGGGTTGAGTAATTTTGCTGATGACTGGGCTAACTCAGATAATCTCCTTAAGAAAGGTTTAGGAAAATTCATGAAATTCGTTGGAATGGTGATGAAATTCATGTTTATGTTTACAATGTACTTAATAGCCTTTACTCTAATATTTATGTTCGTTAAGAGTTTCCTTGATAAATTCGGAAAGGGAATAAAAGAAGGCATTATGGATTTTCTTCCTAAATTTATGGAATTTATTGGATATCTCTGGAGTGGATTCCAAAAGATTATTAGCGGATTATCAACCGTTTTTACTGGTATTTTGACTGGAAAGCCGATGGTGATATTAGAAGGACTGTTGGAAATAGCATTAGGAGCACTTCAGGTACTTGGTAATTTGCTTGTTCTATCAGTATTAGGAGTATTATCACTTGGTTGGGGGATTATTAAAGCAGTAGGTATGGAACTTCTTGAATGGGGTCAAAAGGCTCTTGATGATTTCCCTAAAAATATTCTAAGTGCTTTTGGAGACTTAACCTCAATAGCCATAGCAATTGCCGCTACTGCCGCTTTAATTGCTTTACTACCAATTCAATTACCTTTAATATTGATTGCAGCAATAGGCTATGTTGTATATAAAGCGGTTAGTACGTTAATAGATGCAATTCCTGGATTTGCTAGTGGTGGAGTTTCAGCAGGTGGATTAACTATTGTTGGTGAAAAAGGGCCAGAATTACTTAATTTATCTAAAGGCTCAAGAGTTCATTCAAATAATGCTTCAAGAAAACTACTTAGTGGTGGCGGTGGAACGGTAAATAACTTTAACATAACTGTTAATGCAAGAGATTCCTCAAAGGCAGAAATGCGTAGAATGGCTGATGAAATAGGTAGAATGATTAGTTCTAAGATTAATAGAAGTACATCTTCTAGCACATTGAGATGATAATATGACAAGTACAGTATATTTAAAAATTAAAGAACATTCTGGAGATAGTTCCTTAGTCGATACTATTCCTTTACAAGTTACTGGAGTTTCAATAACGGTAGATAAACAAATACCTGCATTTCCTATTCCTTTAAGCGGATTAGGTACAGGGGAATCATCAACTGCGGCATTAGATTTAGGAATGTCTACTAAAAGAATCAGTTTAAATGGTTTTATTAATGAAACAGTTATACAAAGAAGCCACACTAAAACAGGAGATACTCCTGATTCTTTAACTTTTACTCCACAAGAGGTTGCTCAATTAATTGCATCGGGTGTTGATTCTACTGGTATTGCCAACTATCAAGCAATTAATGAATTGGTAGTTTTAATTCCATCTAAAGTAAATGAAAATTATGTTCAAGTAGCAGAAAGAAATATACCACTTAGTTTTGCAGCGAGAGGTGGAGATAATGAAAAAGACAATGAAGGTGTTGGAAGTCCTTTCCCCTTTCCTACCAGTTCTACGAGTTCAGGTCTTAAAGGATTTGTTCAAAACTTTGGCTATGAAATGAGTTCAGAAAGCGTAGATATTAGTTTTAATTTAGAATTTGTAGTTGCATTCACTTTACCTTGAGGATTTATTATGTCATATGCTATTTTTACAGGAAAACAACGCTCGCTGGTCTTTCCAGTTATGTGTAATGGTTTTTTGACATTAGATTATTCTGATAATATTTCGACCACCAGTTCTGATGCAAGTGATATTAAATACGGACTTTGGGCAATTGATAAGGATTTTACATTTGAATGTGTTTTAACTCCTTATGATGTTAATGGTTATGGTATTCATAGAACTGCTGGAACTTTTAATAAGCCAGCAAATATTACAAAAACTTCTATTAGTGGGGGTAATTCATATAATACATCTACTAAGAAAATAATGCCAGCGATAGGACAAGATATTGTAGCCGCAAGTAAAAAAGACTTACATGAAAATGAATTATATTTGCCGAGAGCCAGTACAATTAGTCATGAAATGCGAATATTTGAAGGTGGTAAGTTTCAAGTAAGTTTACTAAATGATACATTACATACTGAAAAT
>UEXM01002864.1_pt1 | contig 11713 bp, 11 predicted proteins | sample 1796661 | NCBI WGS metagenome assembly UEXM01 (sample SAMEA4772469, study PRJEB27181) | metagenome
ACTTGACATTGAGGATTTAGACCAAATCGCAGCAGCAATCAATGATGATTCTTTATCAGCAGACGTAACCGTTGATACTCCAGCAAACAAAACAAAAGAAACTGAAGCTGGCGCCGAAGGTGAAACTGAAGGAGATGGCCCTGCAAAGCGTGACCTTTATGAGCAAAAGATTGTTGAGTTGAGAAGCCTAACAACACTAAGGGACTTAATCCGAGATGCTGAATTTGTTGTTTCTGAGTACGAAAGAGTGGTAACAACAGGGATTCGAGGTTCTAAGGAATTATATTCAAAATATTCTTCACAGTTGGGAAAGGATGCTTACAATCCTAAGAAAGTTTTATACAACATCGTTCTCAAAGATATAGTTAAGATTGCCAACGCATTCATAGCAACCTTAGATTCAGCAGTTAAGAATTATCGTGGACCAAGCGCGATGACTGAGGTTATGCTAGAAGAGCCATGGGATAAGGTTGTCGCTAAGGTCAAAGCAGTATTTCAGAAAACAGTCTCAAGAGGTCAAAAATTGATTCAATTGATGGTTGATCACAAACCAGAGTCTGACGCTCCAACGGAAATTAGATCTGTTGGTGATGAGATCTACAAGGACCTTACAACAATTTTAGAATATTATCCTTTGTCAAAACCTTTTGAGACCGATGCTCACGGAGCCGAAGGGTTCGTAATGGCAGCCAGAAAGCTAAACAATATGTTTCAAATGGTGAACACCTTAGCAAGCCAGTTTCAAAATAATGAAAAAATAGCTAGTCTTGAACAACCAGCTAAAGTTCGACTTCATAGCAAAATGGAAGAACTAAAGCAACTCGTTATTGATACATTTGCAGGTGAATATGATCCCAAGCCATCTATCAATGATGAAACAAGCGAAGAAGCTTTTAAAAACCCGGCTAAAGATGAAGAGGGAGACAAACCTTCTGTTGATAATAAAGAAGTTAGCGATTATCTTAATCAAGAAGATTCGTTCTATCAAAAAGTCATTCAGACTCTAGATGGGTTTGAAGCAGAAGATTCTGCTTTCTTTGGTCAAAGTTTGCAAGAAAATGTTCAAAAAGCGATCCAATCATTTATAGCAAAAACCATCAAAGGTTTCCGAGGTCCACCCGATGCTGTTAAGTTTCTGCAAACCTTACGAGCTAAAATCGAACAATTTGAGAAAAAAGTAGAAGCTGATAAGAAAGCCGCCCAAACCGTTCAACCTGAACAAGGTGGTGAAGGTCGAGCAGAAATGACAATCGACAGAAGAAACACGATGAAATTATATGCTCAACTTCTTCGAGCTTACAAGAAAGCTTATGAGCAGTTCAAATCAGGTAATTATGAAGCCAAAGATTTGCAAAAAACAGTTAAGTCTGCAATTACTGGTTCTATACTCCGCTCCGGTGCAGCAAAAGACTTGGACAAAGCTGTTACTAAATATGCTAATTTTTATATGTTGGTCGAATATTATATCGTCACACTGACGAATGACAAGGCAGATCCCAGCATACTAAAGAATATCTTGGAAGCATTTAAGACTGGTACTAATGGTATTATAAAGAAGTTGCCATCCGGTGTTACAACTGGTAGGTCTCAAGCCTCGACTCAATTGAAAAAGATACAAACAAGAAAGAGTGCATTCTTTAAAAGCTCCGGTGGTGATTCTAGAATTGCAACAACCTCTCTTGCAACTAAAGTCGGCAATTTTATTGGCTCTGGTCTTAATCGGATAGCTAGTAAATTCAAAATAGATTTGGATTATGGTTCTGATATGTCTTTACAAGAAGAGACACCAAAAGCAGATCCTCGGGTAACAACCCAAGATTCAGAAACATCTCAGCCACAAAATGCAGAAGCTGTATTTAAAAAAATGGCCGACCTTATGAAGGAATTTGTTGGTGATTATTCTGCCGCTTCTGCTATAGAAGAGGATATTGCTGAATATTCCAAAAACAAAGGTGACAAGATTACTGCCGATATCGAGAGACACATAAAACAATTGGAAAGGGTTGCAAAGCAATTACATGTGCATATTTTGAACAATTATGAAGCATTAGAATCCATGACAGACAGTGTGTTTACTCAACAAGTCGGCGCAGCCGGAGAGAAAAAGGAAAAAGAAGCTCAACAAGTTGCTGGTAAGTATAAATCTGTATTGTCTCAGGTAAAAGACGGTGAAGAAAAAGAAGCTCTAGAAAGGGTTCTGATGTTCCTTACTGGCGAAATGTCCGCCGGAGGTACCAAAATTCAAAGAGAGGTTATCAACAGGATTATAGAAAGTGAAATTTTACAATTTGGCTTTACCCAGATAACCCCATCTCTTCTTCAGGAAATAAAAAAGCAGCTAAAATCAGAAGCGGTGGAATGGGACGGAGAAAAATTCATCCAAACGACAGAAAACCCAGAAGACCCAGAAGTTGTCGATCCAGACGAATTAACCACTCAACTAAAGGATTTACCAAAACACGTTAAAGCGAAAACCAACGCCAAAAAAATGACCAAAGCTAACCAAAAAAAGAGAGGTGAGTCAAAACTACTCGTTCAACTTTTGCAAAACTTCAAAAAAGAACCCAAAGATATCAAGGCTTTTTTGCATGCTCAAGGTTATAAGGCAGAAATGTATGATCGCCTAGAAGCTTTGTTTCAAGATAAAGAAGGTTTGTTTGATCAAACAATGAAGATTTCTGGTTTTTATGACACCGAGCAGCCCACCAATGACGCTGAGTCTGATGAAACCGATGTCGGTATGGTCAACATACCCGCTGATTATGAGTTTGATGAAGACGAAGAAAGTGAAGAGGCAAGCGGCCTCGACACCGGTGGTGAAGACTTAGCAGATTATAAACCAGACCTCAATCCCGAAGATCCATACAGCACCCAACCCGATGACGAACCATCGCCCAAACCCACAAGCACCTGGCAAAAGATCAAAAGCAAATTTGGATTTGAAGAGTCACTACAGCAAGATCTTGAATTAGAACAACAACTAACCAACAAACTCAAACCAATCATCCAAGAGATGATGCGAGGACAAAATGGCTAAAAAAAATTATGTTATCGACACCTCTGTGTGTCTAACCGATGCAGATTGTATCCTTCGATTCGGAAATAACGACATCTTTATTCCGCTTAAAGTACTCGAAGAAATAGATAAACACAAAAAGCGTCAAGATTCCGTTGGATTTAATGCTCGTAAAATCATTAAACACTTTGATGCATTCCGTGCCCGAGGTTCTTTACCAAAAGGAGTTCGAATTGATAAAGGACAAGGGATTATCAAAGTCTGCGACAAGACTAATGGTATCTTACCTAACTCTCTCGACACAAGAGTAGCAGACCATGTAATATTGGCCTCTGCCATGACAGTGCAAAGAGAATGGGAAAAGCGTAAGACTATTGTCGTGTCAAGAGATATCAATATGCGAGTTATCGCTAATTCAATTGGTCTTGAGTCCGAGGATTACAAAACCGAACAAGTAGTCGATGACGCAGATAAGCTTTATTCTGGCTTTGAAGAATTGGTTGTTGACGATGAAATGATAGACCAGTTCTATGCCGGAGAAGCAATCACAATAACTGAAGAGCTTTGCGAAGCTCAAAAGTGCAAACTTCATCCAAACCAGTTTGTAATGTTGATATCCTCAGCCAATCCAAAAAAGACAGCATTGGCAAGATTCAGTAATCACATTATGCCACTAGCTCCCACCAAAAAGTGGACAGATGGGCTATCTTGGGGCGTTGTACCGAGAAACAAAGAACAAGGATTTGCGTATGATTTGCTTTTTGACGATGATATTCCTCTTGTTTCTCTTATTGGTAAGGCAGGGTCGGGTAAAACCTTGATGGCTATTGCCGCCGGTATGGAACAAACCTTGGGAAGCAATCGAGTCATGGACATGTCAACACCAAAATATAAAAAAATTGTTGTGTCTCGACCAGTCCAACCTCTCGGAAAGGATATTGGATTCCTGCCCGGAACCATGAACGAGAAGATGCTTCCTTGGTTGATGCCGATTCAAGACAATATGCAATTCATTCTTGGCAATGACCGAGCAAAGCTTCGCTCATATCTTGAAACAGGAGAGATTGAAATTGAAGCTCTCACTTATATCCGAGGCCGATCCATATCGAACGCCTTTGTTATCATTGATGAAGCTCAGAACTTAACCGCACATGAGGTCAAGACCATTATTACAAGAATTGGAGAAAATACCAAGATTGTATTAACAGGCGACATTGAGCAGATTGATAATATCTATACCAATGAGACCTCCAATGGATTAGCCTATGCGGTCGAAAGATTCAAAAATAGCGAACTTTCTGGACACATAACCTTTAAGAAGGGGGAACGTTCCAAGATTGCTACTCTTGCTTCGAAGATACTATAATAAGGAGATGTTATGACTATTCTGATGATGTTTTGGTTGTTGATGACAACAGCACATGCCGAGGAACAATTTCAAAAAATCAATATATATGTTGATATTACGGAGGTTCATGCACCTGACGGCTCAAGCGGCACTAGCATGCCACTAAACCTGATGATTAGTAAACAAGCTCAAACTACCTATGTGTTAGAGCATAGATTGAATCATTTGGCAGGGTACCCACCATGGGAAGGCGAGATAGATGTATGGGACTGGAGAAATGTTCAGTATATGCCAAACTATAAGAAGTGCGATTACAGTGAGGCTGTAAAGTGTGGAATTCAAAACAACCATTGGACTTTGAGAACCATAGTGTCTGTTGGAAGGAAATTCTCTGTATTTCAAACCTTGCTATACGATGAGACAGGAAAGGTTATTGCTTCTTCAAATCAAACAGCTTGGGGAACCATTCGTTGGAAGCCCCAATGGAAACTGACCAAGATAAAAGAATCTGGTGGGTTTATGGGAGCCAAACAAACTGAGGTATTTGAAATGTGGCCTCCAAAGATGGAAGAGCTACCTCCTTTAATTACGCCCTACATTGTCGGCCAATCCAAGTTTGGCTTCTACGGAGGCCTCAAGAGATCGGCCTGTAAAATAAAAAGTTGCAGAAAATAAAAGAAAATACTTGACAAATTCTTTGAACGTGTTATATTATATATATAAGGAAAACAAATGAGTTGGATTCAAGAAACTGCAAAGAAAGGTAAGCAAATGAATAATTTCTATTCGTTCGATGGAACAGATGTTTATATTATGCATGCTTTGCCTGAAAATGTTAATATTGAAGAAGTTCTTGGCACTGTGTCAAAGCGCGTACCTTCACATCTTAAATCTGGTATTGACGTTATTTATGTTGGCCAATTTCAAAGCTTAGTAGACCGTGAGGTCAATGCTGTGTTCGAAGACGGTGCAATCTATATAACAAACGATCAAGACAATGTTGAAGATATGGTTGATGACTTGGTTCATGAACTTGCTCATTCTGTTGAAACAGAACACCCCAACCTCATATTCGAGGACGGAAGACTGTTTAAAGAATTTATTGGAAAAAGAAGAAGACTAACATCTATGCTCGAAGCACACGGGTTTGACGTTGATCCAATCTTTCGCACAAGACCAGAGTTCAATCAAAAGATTGATGACTTTCTTTATAAGGAAGTTGGTTACGACCTTCTGGCTAATCTCATTATTGGTCTGTTTCCGGGACCTTACTCAACAACATCATTGAGGGAATACTTTGCTGTTGGATTTGAAGAGTTCTTTATCGGAGACAGAAAGTATTTAAAACAAACATGTCCAATCTTGTATACCAAGTTGGAATCACTAGCATCCTTGGGGGGATAATGAAAAAACATATTTCGTACTCAGAACTTAAAATTTGGTCTGAGTGTGCGTTTAAGCATAAACTTGTCTACAAAGACAAGGTAAAAAAATTCATTGGTAATGAGTTCACAGCATTTGGTAAAGCCATTCATGCTGTATGTGAATTCACTGCCAAGGGAGAGTTGCCTAAAGAAGAACAAAATGGATTCTTTGATTATGAATTCCTGCGTGAACTTAAGGCACTCAAGGGCGAGGTCGAGTTTCGACCAAAATTGGTGGAGGAAATGAGAAAGCAGGCTAAGCAAATAACCCCCCAAATATTCCCCGCTTTAGCCAAGACATTCGGCAATTATGAAGTCTTTCAAGCGGAAGAGCAACTCTTTGAACCTATAACGGAGTTTACACTTGAGAACATAAAACTCAAAGGATTTGTAGACTTAATTATAAAGACAGAAGATGGCAAATACCATGTTATCGACTGGAAATCATGTTCATGGGGTTGGGACGCCGAAAAGAGATCGGATAAATTGATAACATACCAATTAACCTTATATAAAAAATATTTTTGTGCAAAACACAAGGTTGATCCCAAATTAGTCGAGACTCACTTCGCCCTTCTTAAACGTACAGCTAAAAAAGATAACGTTGAAATCTTTAGAGTAACCTCTGGTCCTCGCAAGACCGACAATGCAACTAAATTATTAACTGATGCTTTGCACAACTTACACTCAGGATTTCCTGTAAAGAATCGAAAGAACTGTAAAAAGTGTGAATTCTATCAAACCGAGCATTGTAAATGAAAGATGAACTTAATGTTTATGAGTATGCAATAGGTGAGGGTCTTAGGACATATTATAATCCACTAAGTAACCCAACACCTTTGCATCCTGACATTATCGAACAACTATCTACAGAGTTCAAAATTGGAGACCTCGTCGAGACACATTTGAAGCAAATTGGTATTATTCAAGCAATTGCTTCTCAATACGAAGAAGGTCCAATTTACATATCAGGCGCTAACAATACGCAATATATTGTACTAGTAGACGGCACCCAAAACATCTTGGTTGGATATTCTTTAAAAAAACTTTAAAAAAAACTTGACACACTTGCCAAAGTGTGTTATATTGTTATTATAATATATTGGAGTATAAATTGTCTAAAAAAATAAAGATTTTGACCTTAGGTGACCACCCCTTGTCGCCATCTGGGGTTGGAACACAAACGAAATACGTTTGCCAAGCTCTTTTGGAGTCTGGCAAATTTTCTATTTTAAGCTTGGGTGGGGCGATAAAGCACAACGATTATCGACAAGTAAAGGTTAATCCCTTTGGTGATGATTGGAGAATCATTCCCGTTGATGGGTACGGAACCCAAGAGATGATAAGGTCCGTTATCGCAACAGAAGAGGTTGATATAGTGTGGATAATGACAGATCCACGTTTTTGGGACTGGCTTTGGACAATGGAAAACGAGATAAGACCTCACTGTCCAATAGTTTACTATCATGTGTGGGATAACTATCCGTACCCTAAGTACAATCGATCTTCTTATATGTCAAATGATTATATTGCATGTATATCAAAATTGACTCATGATATTGTCAAAACTGTAGCACCAGAGGTACATTCTGAATATATTCCTCATGCTGTGGATTCTAATATCTTCGTACCTGTTACACAAGAACAAAAGAATACAATTAAGAAGCAACTCTGGACAGACCAAGGTGAAGACCCAGACAAATTCACTATTTTTTGGAATAATCGAAATGCCAGAAGAAAGCAATCCGGCACACTTATTTATTGGTTTAAGTCCTTTTTAGATAAAGTTGGGCATGATAAAGCAAGACTTTTAATGCATACAGATCCTTATGATACTCACGGACAAAACCTACCACTAATCATACGTGATCTTGGTTTAACAAAATCTCAAGTGATGTTATCAACTGAGAAGATAGATCCAAGACACCTCGCAGGGTTATACAATGTTTCGGACTGCACAATTAACATTTCAGACGCCGAAGGGTTCGGCCTTTCTACTTTGGAATCTCTCTCATGCGGCACTCCAATCATAGCTAATATGACTGGCGGTCTCCAAGAACAAGTTACGAATGGTGTCGACTGGTTTGGAATTGGCTTATTTCCATCTTCCAAGAGTCTTATTGGGTCCCAAATGGTCCCTTATATTTATGAAGACAGGTTGGACAAGGCTCAAGTAGTTAGTGCAATGACGAAGATGTATTCGATCGGTGATGAGCAAAGAAAAATTATGGGCAACGCCGGTAGAAATCATGTAATCGAAAATTACAATTTTAACAACTTTTTTACTAAGTGGGTTGACTTCATGACCATGGTTTATGAAAATAAAAGAAACTATAGTAGTGTCACATTTAAGGAGGTAGCATGAGTTTGAAAAGAGTATTAATCAGGGGTCCAATATTAAGCCAATCAGGTTATGGAGAAATGGCTCGACTTGCCTTACGATCCCTCTTGTCCCAACCAGACAAGTTTGATGTGCATGTCCAGGCTGCAAAGTGGGGCCATTCTAGCTGGCTCTCCAAAAGAGATGAAGAACGTCAAATAATCGATGACCTTATAACCAAGTCTGTGCACTACTTCAATAATGACGGACAAATAGATGCAACTTTGCAAATAACTATTCCAAATGAATGGGACCACAGAATCAATGCGGTGAATATCGGATACACTGCCGGGATTGAGACGGATAAGGTTTCTCCTAAGTGGATCCATCAAGCCAATATGATGGACGGCGTTATTGTCATCTCCAACCATGCTAAATCTTCGTTTGAGAGCACTCGCGTTACAATAGAGAATAATAAAACTGGGGAAATAAGAGAAAATGTTACTCTCGCCACTCCAATCTCTGTAGTTGGTATGGTGCCAAAGGCTACCGCTCCAAAATCGATTGATAATCTTCAATTGGAGTATGAGTTTAATTTTCTATCCATTGCTCAATGGGGTCCCAGAAAGAATCTTGAAAATACTGTAAAATGGTGGGTTGAAGAATTCATCGACCAAGAAGTAGGTTTGATTTTAAAAACTTCTATCGGCGGAAATTCGATCATTGATAAACATGTTGTCAATGAAAAACTCAAAGAACTTCTATCAGAGTATCCAAATAGAAAATGTAAAGTGTACTTGTTACATGGTGATCTCGAAGATTCTCAATTGAATTGGTTATATCAAAATGATAAAGTCAAAGCTTTGATCAGTCTATCCCATGGTGAAGGGCTTGGTCTTCCAATGTTGGAAGCGGCCAGCAATGGCTTGCCGATCATAACAACAAATTGGTCCGGCCAAACCGACTTTTTGATAAATAACAAGAAGAAATACTTTTCCGAAGTCAAACACAATATTTCGGAAATACTTCCAAATGCAGTCTGGCCCGGCGTTTTAGAGCAAGGTACCAAGTGGGCATATGCCGAGCAGGGATCTTACAAAATGAAACTAAAAGATATGAAGACAAATTGGAAAAAATATAAAAAATTAGCGACTGAATTGCAAGAAATAGTCAATAAGAGGTATACCGAGCAATCTATCCACAGCGAATTTTGTAACTCCGTGTTACAAATCATTGACAGTGCGAACAAGCCGCATTCTGTGTGAGGTTTTAATGAAAAAAACAGCAATCATAACAGGAGTGACTGGTCAAGACGGCAGTTATCTATCTGAACTGTTGATAGACAAAGGTTATCGTGTTGTTGGTCTACATCGAAGAGTTGCATCTTGCGATTCTATAAAGTTTGATCGACTCACTCGAGTTGTAGACAGTTCTGATTTTATTTTAGAGGAAGCGGATGTTACAGATTCCTCTTCACTTTACAGAGTGTTAAATGAGTATAAACCAGATGAGTATTATAATTTAGCAGCCCAATCGCATGTCGGAACATCGTTTAGGACACCAGTAAGCACAACACAAATCAATCTGATGGGTTGCTTATATGCTTTGGAGGCAATCCGAACGCAATATCCAAACTGTAAGTTTTATCAAGCTTCAACATCTGAGATGTTTGGAGACAACACTAAATGCCCTCAGAATCTCTCAACTGATTTTTCACCCGTGTCGCCCTATGCTTGTGCTAAATTGGCAGCCCACCATATGGTTAGGACTTATAGAAAATCATATGGTATTTTTGCATGCTCAGGGGTTTTGTTTAATCATGAGTCCCCTCGCCGAGGGGAGAATTTTGTGACAAGAAAGATAACCAAAGCCGCCGCCAGAATCAAATTAGGTTTACAAACAGAGCTTCGCCTCGGCAACCTCGAGGCTCAAAGGGATTGGGGTCATGCTTCTGATTATGTAGATGGGATGTGGAGAATGTTGCAATATAGAAACCCAGATGATTATGTCTTGGCTACTGGCAAGACTCATTCTGTTCAAGATTTTCTAGATTTTGTCTTTAAACATGCTAATCTCGACCCTAAGCAATATGTCAAGATTGATCCAAAATTCTATCGCCCATGTGAGGTTCCAAGACTCTGGGGAGACCCTACCAAAGCAATGACAACATTGGGTTGGCAACCTCAATATACATTTCAAGAATTAGCAATTGAGATGTATGAAAGCGATTTAGAAAAAGAAATGAAAAACATTATAACTTAAATGGAGAAACAAATGAAACTAAGTGATCAAGCTATCGGAGTGCTCATGATGGCTCTGCAAAAATCTCTTTTGGAACAAAAGGACATTGTCCCGATGTTAAAAGAGTTAAATCTAGCTCAAATGGATAACAAGCAATTAATGGTGGAGAACCCACCAGACATTAAGGTCAAAGTTCCCGTTAGCCCAAATGTAAAGGTTACCGAGAAAGATCATACCTTTTTGTATGATTCATAGGAAATTTTATGCCTAGATATGTATACAGGTGTAAGAAATGCGATGGCAGTTTCGTTACAGTTCATGGAATGATGGAAGATCAAGATCATTGTGAATTATGTAACGAAACTGCCTGTGTTTTTAGAATACCACAAATACCACATGTAAAAGTGGTTACTGAAAAGTCCGGCCAAATCGTTCGAGAATATATTCAAGATGCTCGAGGAGATCTGGAATCGGAAAAGAAAAGATTAAAAAATCAGGAGTATGAATCAAAATGACATTATTATCAATATGGTTATCTGTAGTTCTTTCATTGCTTCTATTTACTGGAGCATTCATGTGGTGGTACATTAGAAAACTACTAGCCAAGTTTTTGATTATATCACAAAACATAGAAGATCTAGCAGAGATGGTTGAAAACTATCAAAAACACCTTAAACATGTCAACAATATGGAGACTTACAATGGTGATGAGACAATAGGGTACCTACTACAACATACCCAAAGTCTTCTTGACATGTTGGGGGATTATAGAGATGTTTATGGTATAACTGAACCACTTCAAACTTTAGAGGAGATAGAAGAAGATGACAACAGAACAACCCAAGCCCAAGAAGAGGCGTCGGAGGCGAACTCGGAGCAAATCTCCGAAGAGAATGTATTTTACGCAGGTGCACGAAGACGCAATAATTAAGTATGCTGCAACCGATTGTAGAAAAATAAGAACGGATTTATATGTTGCATTGATACAACCAGCTTTTGACGAGATGGTAGATAAGATAGTATTTACATACAAATTCACTTCATTGCCAAACATAGACGAACTCAGAGATGAGTGTAAGGTTTGGCTTACAACAATATTAGACAAATATGACCCGAACAAGGGTTCTAAAGCTTTTTCTTACTTTAGCGTTATAACTAAGAATTGGTTTATTCACAAGGTCAAGCAAACCACCAAACGTGCCAAGCGTGAGGTTGATTATGACTCTGTTGCAAAAGAAATAGATGAAAAATATGTTATAGACAAGAACATTTATATCTCACGAAGAGAGAAAAGAGAGTTCTGGGAAAACCTTCATAAAGAGATGAATAGTTGGAATGTTGAGATGCTCAAAGACAATGAAAAG
>UEXM01002866.1_pt1 | contig 11710 bp, 10 predicted proteins | sample 1796661 | NCBI WGS metagenome assembly UEXM01 (sample SAMEA4772469, study PRJEB27181) | metagenome
ACTCACTCTGCATCTTCTCCAGTGCCTTGTAAGCAACTGCAACCTTGTTTTTCATTGATGCAACATCTGTGTGACCATTTTCAGTCAACTTCTGGTCAACTCTATCAAGCAAAGCTTCATTCCTTGAAAGGAATGCCGCAACAGCCATCTTATGTTTTTTCTTATCAGATTTACCTTTGAACTGTGGTGCATCTGACTTTTTAAAATCTTTTACATAATCACCAATGTCAGCATCTTTATCTAATTTTTCATTCTTACCAAATGCCTTCTCTTGCCATTCGTGAGACTTCTTGTCTTCTTTTATAGGACCACCAGTTGCCCAAGTGTCACAACTTCTTGCAGAGTGACATTTGAAATGGTGCATCCAACAATATCCTAATCTACCAGAATCATCACTTACAGAACCCGGCATACATTCTTCCATTCTTGGAGAGATATCAAATGCAACACAATTTGCACACTTAGATTTCTTTGCAGCTTCGACTGTAGTGTCCCACTTATCTGCTAACTTCTCCCAATAATCACCCGGCTCCTCAACATTTAAAGGACCATACATGTGATTTTCTCTTGTAGCATTTCTATTTTTTGTGTTTAACGCAACATCTTTTGTGGCTGGTGGACATTCCGTTTTTTGCTCAGGAAACATCTGATGAAACTTCTTAGTGTGTTTAGATGGTTTAGTGGTTGCAGCTGCATCGCCTGGTGCCGGACCTGACTTTTTCTTTGCAAAATGTCTTGCCCGATCTTGTTTGGTGGACTTTGACATTTCATCACCTTCAGTATCTTTTGCATAATACTTTGCAGGTTGTGTTCCTTCTCTATCTTTAATCTCTTTATCTTGTTTAACTTCGTCTAATTTTTCTATTTGAGAAATAAGATTTTTAAAATTTTGATTATCTTCAGTTTGATATTCTGCTTTCAGTTCTTTTGGGAGAATACCTTTATCAACAAGCTTGTTAATATACTGTTGGAAATTTCTGGCAGGAACATTAAATTCTCTTGCAACTTCTGCTGCAATAGAACTAGGACTGCCGAATTTAATCTGACCACCATCTCTAATTTGTTTTCCTGACTTTCTTTTAAATTTATCAATATACATTTTGATCATTTCTTCATAACTCTTTGGATGAGTCATTTGATCAACTTTTGCTTTCACTTTCATAAACCAGGCCATCTCATCAAGTTTAATCTCATGCAACCACGCTTTATGAACCTTGTTGTCCTCTGTAACAAATGAAATGTAGTTTGTTCCTTTACGAACAATCTCACCGATCATTCCTTTTGCTTCTACAATCTCGCCCACATTCCAAATCTTTCCTGTGAGATAATCATCACGCATCTCTTCATAGATATCCATTTCACCCATATCTTTTTCTTCACGAATACCCATACTCTTACGAACATCTCTATATAACTTCTCAACATCTTTGAAACCGTCTGGAACACCTTGTTTGAAAGAATCGAGGTCACCATCCACGGCGGCCGCTCGCATCTTACTGGCACTCATGCCCTCAAGTCCTTCAGCATCAGGGTCACGCTCACCAGCAGATACAACCTCTATGTTGTCAAATCCATAATAACCATGACGAGACTCAACCCCATTATACTCATTTAAAAGTCTTTCAAACTCAGCTACTCTGTCACTTCCAACGACCATAATGATTGATTTGTATCCCCTATTGTATAGTGACACAGCGACTTCAAAAATGGTTCGTGCTTTATCTGTGGTGATGTTCTTAGCATACTTTGGAAACATCTTTCTAATGTATGCGACTTTTCTCTTATAGTCTAGAGGATTTTTCTTAGCGTCTTGTGAGTGAGAAACAAAGACATGCATCTTGGAACCAGCATTCTTACTCTGCTGTTTACTCATAGCATCAATCAGCTTACCATGCCCCGTAGTTGGAGGATTTAGGCGACCAAAGGTGAATACAGCGGTATCACCACTCTTTTCCATTAACTCACTAAATTTCTTCATTTTTTTTTATTTCTCTGCTTCTGATGATTTAAGACTTGCCACTCTTTCAGCTTCTTTAGATTTCAATTTCATTGCAACTTTTTTTGCAACTTTATCAATTTTTGCACCATATTTCTTCATAACTAATTGGTCTGCTTTTACTTTTTGTGGTAACGACATATTATCATAGTCTGGAAATAGTTTCTTTTTAAATGCCATAAGTGTTTGTTTTCTAGCAGTTACTAACAACTTCGCACTATTTCGCACCTTCATCATAGTGCGTTTCTTTTTTGCCTGAAAAGCTGATGATTTTGCAAGTTTTGTCATTCGGATGGCTTGTTTTTTTCGTTGAGAAATATCAATTACTTTCTCATGAACATTTCGATAATATTCAGTGAATGTTTTCATTTGTCCCATGCCTTTACTGCTGTGAAGTTGTTAAACGAGAACTCCATACGGTCTACAAGTTTAACAGCATCTCCACTCACCCTATCAATAGCAACATAACCTTCGGGATTTGTCACTTTATATCCATTACCAGTACGAATAAATGTATCTGTCAATCCCTTCACACTATTTAGTTTATTTACAATCTGTGACTTTGCATCAACTAATAGGTTCTGAAAGGTAATAACTTGCACTAAATTGACAGTGTGCTTCTTTACTTCTCTCACATATTCCTTCTGCATGTCTGTATATTTCTTCTTACCCTTCTCACTTTTTACTTTATCAATCTGTTTCTGAATAGAATCAGATACCCACTTCTCATAACCCTTTGCATGTGCGGCAGGATTGGTAATTTTTTCTCCAGCACGAACCTTACTATTGTTATATGTCTTGAGAGATGCACCAGCAAGGGTTCCTGTCATACTGTCTTGCAGTTTGAGGAACGCTCTTAGTTTGGGTCCGTTAATCTTATTGAAAGTTTTACCAGTTTGTGATAGTATCGCAGTAACAGATTCAGTTTCTTTCTCTGTGAATGTAGCTTTACCAGATACATCCTTATATGTTGCATCATCCATCCACACAGAACTTGTCTTAGTGAGCTTTGATATATCTGCACCAAATGATGCTTTCATATCCTGTAGTTTTTTACCTCTGTATGTTGTGTGCCAGACTATACCTACCTTGGCTCTGTTGAACATACGACCAATATCGCTACTAACAGGTGCAGCATAAACGATAGTATTAGGCTGAAAAGTATAGTATTTTTCTCCATCAATCGTAGTTGTTTCGATATCATCAGTGAACATAAGATCACCTTGAAGAACACCCTTAATTCCCAATTTTGAAAACTCTTGTAATGCGACTTTAAATTTAGAATTGAGAGTGCCGGATAGATCATCATCTATGTCCTTTTCAGTCTTGTATAACTTTGGATTCACATTAAACACTGACTTCTTTGCCACAAAGAAATCACCTGTCTCTGGTTCAATCCCTGCGAATATAGCAGGGGCACCATCCCATTTTACTGTCATATTGACAGCACTACGACTTGAACCAGCAAGCATATCTCTCAAGGATCGTAGGAAATTGATAGCAGCCCGTCCACCATCAACACCAAAATTAAGGATTTCATCCTCTAGGTGTTCTAGGTGAAGGTTTTTTCCTGCCTTGTCCTCTGTGAGCATTTCTTTAAAACTAATCATCTTACACCAAATAATGTTTCTAAACCCTCTATCGTGTCTAAAGTATGATCTGATTTTGCAAGAGTTCCAGTAAACCTGCCATTTGCATATATTGCTCTGGTTCGAGCTTGAATAAGACCAGTGGGATTTTTAAGTTTTATTTTACCAGTATATGGAAAGGCATCTGATGGAGGAGATTTTTTCGTAGCATTCAAAAAGTTTTTTAATTCTTCGCCTTTCATGAGTCTTAGTAATTCTATATCTTGAACAACAAGAAGTTTATCAATAAATTCTTGTCCACCTAAATTTCTTAATCCTTTGGTAAAAGATTCACTTCTAGAGCCTTTAGGATCGCCATCTGGCTTTATACGAAGTTCGATATTAATTGACCCATCGAATAATGGGGTTCCCAAATTTAATGGGTCTTTATTTAAATGATATAAACCAGAACCACCAAACTGTATGTAATACACCTCTTTGCCATTATAAAAATTGGCAATAGTTTTTGCAGTCAAAGCAACATTTCTTGATATTTTGGACTGTAACCCATCTTTCTTCAATACAACAGCAGCAATATGAGGTATTAAAGTTTCCTTGTTTCCCATAATTCCTATTTTAGTATGGTTGAGAAAATTCTTGTATATAGTTAATTCTTGACTAGAAAATGAAACTCCACTAATTGATTTTTTACTTGGTCTTAAACTTGCAAGTTTTTTTAGATATGAATCCACATCTTTTCTGTATGCGGGGTCATCAACTGCTTTTAAGATAAGAGCAAGGTCATCTGGGTCAGTTTTTTTCTTAAAATTTTCACTGGCATATGCGTTGGCACCAAAGGGAACAAGAATTTTGCCGCTTCCTAATTGTGCTTTCTTATTTAATTTTACTTCAATATTGAAAGATTCATTATTTATAGTAGCTTCAATATCACCATTGCCAGCGCTGCTATATCCTGCTGTTTCAACTGGTTTATCACCAACACCTAAACCAAAGAATTCCGGTCTAGTTTTTTGATAGTCCATCATGACACCAAAAACTTTTGTTTCGTAATCAAGACCTGCTTGACCTTCAGATATTGTGAATAAACCTTGAATCCTGTCAACATGATTGACATAGGATTCCTCTCTTGGCCTTACTTGATGAAGATATTTTGTAAGTGACAACCGCTTTCTCCATGTAATACAAATAACTCTATTTATTTATAAAACATAGGAATGCGGTTGTCAAGGAATTTAATTAGCCATAATGTGATTCTGGCTCAAGTGCAATAAAATATCCAATGTCTACACTTGTATTTTGAAAGTGAGAAATCTTTTTAGAACTGACAGAAACCTTATATGTTCCTGGCATAAGTTTTAAATTCTCAACCTTGAACCAGAACTTATAATCAACACCACTGGTATCTTCAAACGCACTCATACTATATGAGTTGGCAGTGTCATTCTTCTTATCAGTAACTTTGATGCTTCCACCTTCCAATACCATATCAGGCGCACCGATAGTTGCAGCAGCCCTAGTGATTTCAGCTAATTGTTCAGTTGATAGTGTAAATTCCACCTCACATTCCGGCATTTCAATTGCCTTAGATACAGTAGTTACAACACTAGGATCAGAATACCAATATCTTAATGAGTTGTTTTTTTCACCCCTCATCATTACAAAATCATCTTGAAAATCCAATTCTGGTTTATCAAATAAAGACATAGATGCAAGAAACTCATTCAAGTCATAGATAGCAACATCCTGTTCAAATGTTTCTTCGACTGTAGCTTGAGCCACAATATTCTTCATTGCTGACATTGTGGATAGTGTTGAACCCATATTAATCATCAGGTTTTGATTGATTGTAGAATAGTTCTTCAACACAGAAATTGTATTATCACTTAGTTTCATTTTCGCTCTCTTCCATTTCATTAATGTATAACGCTATAATACCATAGTGAATCACTTTTAGCAAGTCCCTTCTGTTCTTTCCGTCTTTTTTTCCATACCGTTGAGCATACTTCATAATATTGCCGATACAGAAACCTTCACCATGACCACCATCTATAATGAACTCTGTTGCTTGAAACTTGTTCTCACTATAGTGTTCATCATAGGTGGAGTCGATATACTCTCCCAACTCAGCAAGTGTATTGCCTTCGTTGTATTTGTAATTTACATTTTCACTTTTCAAGATTATCTCTTTCTGCTCTAGCTTTTTCAAGAGCTTCTTGTTCCCACTTTTGATTCTCAATCGACTCATAATATTCTCTTTTTGCGTCATCAGAAGCACCTCTTAGCATATATTCATCAGAGAACTCTACATTCCAATTCATTGCAATTGACAATCTCTCCCCTTCCCCAAAGAAGGGATAAACTTCATGGTGTAACCATTTTGGAAAGATAAACATTTTTCCAATGGTTGGCTTCAAATAACACATACCGGCTGGTCTAAGCATTTCAAGGTCAATACCATGTCTTGGTTGCCATACCATATGTGTCCACCCATCAATACCACCGGCAGCATTATTCAATTGTGGCACGGTTCCATCTGGAAGATTTCCTGTGTTTTTGATATCAGGAAACTCTTCTGTAAGATTTACACTTTCAACAAGTTCCTGCCATTTTTCTTCAATGCAAGGTGGGTTCTTTAACCACATAAAACCAGATAGTCCAGCTAGAGTTGTAGTGCCGTGAGTATGTAAAGGATTATAATCGCCCGCATAAGCATGATTGCTCCAAATTTCATAACAATCTGATCGTGCTTCTACTCCCAACATTTCTTGAAGATACCTATCACCAACAGAATTGAACAATTTTTTCAACAACTGTCCTACATCATTTTCCATATCAAAACCTACTTGTTTTGACTCCCCATTGTTCTTTAGTTGACCAACAAGTCTAGACCCATAGTTCTCACCACTCTCACGCAATAAATCTGTCTCTGCAATAATCTCATCAACTACCTCATTATCAAATTTTGCACTACCAACAATGACTGCTGGCTTAACATGACTTTGCATAGGAATTCTGTGTGCAATGGACTCTGGTTGTTGCACTGGAGTAGGCTCTGGTTGTTGTACTGGTTCCATTTCATCACCAAAAATTGCAGTAGTTTCACCAAAAACTCTAGTGTTAGGAAGCAACTTAAATGCTAACGAAATTCTTTTTGAAGTGTTTTGCTTTTTGAACGCAAGTCCTCTATGTGGAATATTGCCCGTAAAAATAACAGAAGCATTGTATTGAGGAGAGACTTGCTTAATAATGCCGGGAGTTTCTTCAAACTCTGTTTCTCCACCCCAGTCCAGACTAACATCTGGATTTAGATATATCAAAAGCGTATATCCAATATCACTATCTGGATGCCATTTACCATCACAGCCACAGTCTTGCCCGTTGAAATAAACTCGCTCCAGTGTAAAATCACTGTCCAATTTAGAATTTACATGCTTTAAAAGATCAGAATTAAAGTATTCTAATTTTGAAACATCCCACATTTGAAAATCACTATTATCATCTGGAATAGAATCTTGAGACTCCCAAACAGGATTGTGTAGGTAACCATGAATAATTTTCAAGTCACTGTCTTCAAAGAAATTTTCATATATTTTAATCATAATACAATCCTATAGGAATAGGGGGGTTTTGTCAACCCCCCTTTCCAATTATTTCACCTCAATGAGTCGAGGCTTCTTCTCTTCTGGAATAATACGCTCAAGTTCAATAGTGAGCATTCCATTTTCAAGTGAAGCACTATTGACAACGATATCGTCAGCTAGTGTAAACTTGCGGTCAAACTTGCGATAAGAAATCCCACGATGAAAAGTATATTCATCGCTTTCATCTTTCTTGTCTGACCTGACCGATAGAGTATTCTCGGTCAATTCCACCGTAATGTCCTCTTTACCAAATCCGGCAAGAGCCATTTCAATTGTATAGGTATAGTCACCCCCTTTTTGGATGTTGTACGGCGGGAACCCTGTAGACTGCACATTATTTGCAGCATATCGTTGAAGCTGATCGAAGACCCGATCATATCCAACAGCGTAGGGTGTGAGTTGATTGAAGTTGTCAAATAGACTTAGTGCTTTGCTTGTAACCATAATAGTTCTCCTTTATAAAGCAAGATTATGTTCGTATCCCATAAGGCGATACTGTTAAAAAGTGAAATGGTTTTTTAGGAGAACCATTTCAAAAACTCCCTTCCAAGGACTTACGAATTGCCTTGTGTCTCTTATATATAGTGATTTTAGAACTCGTTTTCAACCCCCTCTTCAACTTTTTCTTCAGTTGATTCGCTGGTCATCACACCAGCATCAACCTTGGTGTAGAGGTCAATGAAAGACTCTTTGGTATCTTCATCAAACCGAGCGACACACATTTCGATGGCGGTCATCTTGTCTTTGAAGATAGTGAAGGCTTTCACAATGTGATCCAACCGGCGAGTTGAAATAATCTCATCAACACCACCATCATAGAAAGTCTTACGGATCACCTCGGCCCACGTTACGAGATTGGTGGCAAACTCTTCATCCACTTCACCGTACTTCTTCATGGAACCCATGACGATCTTCTTCTCGACAGAAGCAGTAGGATAGGGCTGTTCGACAGTGATGGCGAACCGCTCAAGGAAGGCTTCGTTGAGGATGTTGGTTCCAATGAACCGTCCATCTTCAGAACCCTTGCCCTTGGTGTTCGCAGTCGCAATCACATTGAACCCATCTTTCGGAGTAATCCACTTGTTTACTTTCTTGAGGAAAACACCTTTACCCTCAAGAACAGGCTGAAGAGCCATCATCTTGTTTGAACCAAGGTCACACTCATCAAGAAGCAGAGTGCATCCACGCTCCATCGCCTCAATAACAGGGCCGGGAACAAACTTGGTTTCACCATTTACCAAACGGAAACCACCAAGCAAATCATCCTCATCAGTTTCGATGGTGATGTTGAGCCGGATAAGCTCTTTACCAAGCTCGGCGTGTAACTGTTCGACCATCAGAGTCTTGCCGTTACCAGACAAGCCGGTAATGAAGACAGGATAGAACATGCCGGATTTCACAATCTTTTTCAGATTGGCGTAATTACCCCAAGGAACGAAACCCTCAAACGGAGCAGGAACCAAGTTCTGTTTCTCCATATTGGAAGCGACAAGGTTCATAACCGTATCAACGGCAGGAGCCTCGACAGCGGCAACCGCATCAGCAACAAACGCAGGAACATCAAGTTCAGGCAACTTGAACTGATTATAAGCAACCTTACACTTTTTGAACCAAGTAGGATACGGCACCCCTGCTTTCTCAGCAGCAACCCGTGCATTGTCTTTCGTAATGGTAGAACCATTACCGAACATCTCAGCAGCAGCCTCGACAAACAACTTTTTGCGGGGAGTTAGTTTCACAGTCATAGCAACCTCGTTTGCTGTTTTCATCATCATTATCTTATTATCGCATGTTGAAGGAAGTTTGTCAACAGTTATTTTCACTTTTTTCAAAGTTTTTTATGCAACCAATGCGACAAACTTGTTGAGAAGCACTCGACTCTGGATGCGTCCCTTGTTGGACTTGGCAAAAGCAGTCTTGAGTTTTGCTTTGGTAGCACCAGCAAGATCATCAGCAAGCCCATCATTCTCGACGGCAAGACCACTACCACCCGGCAGGATGAAATACTGATCATAACCCTTGGAGTCGAGCATCACAACCTTGTCTTTACGCATCATGGCCATGGCACGTTCAGTCGTAACATTACCACCCCGTAGGATATAGAACCAAGTGTTACGAGAAACAGCACCCTTGCGACCAGAACCGGCAAGGAAGAACCCAACCACATTCATACCCGGCACCCGACCTTTAAGAGCCTTGAGAAGAGTATCAGTCATTTCATTATCATAACCAAACTCATACCGTTTGTTGGTGACAGGATCAATCAAAAGATTTTCCCGTGAAAACCCTTGATAGAAGTCGCCGTGGTTATTGGCATCTTTGACACCCGGCAAACTATTACCGGCACCATCAGTCAGGAAAATCGTGTTGATTTTCTGAACACCAGAGGCTTTCTTGTATTTCGGCAGGAAGTCCATCAGAACAATAATCGCATCATTCAAAGGCGTTCCACCCAAAGCATAGTTACGATGCGGGTTTACAGGATAACCAGTAGTTGCCCAGTTCTCATAACGAGTGTAACCATAACGCTTTCCAATCATCCAGAGATAGTGCATCATCTTTTCTTCTTCGGCAGCACTCATCTTGCTGGAGAAAAAGTTTAGAAGACGCATATCATTAGAGATGGGCATTTCACCATAGTTTACATCAATATGACCGCTTGAGTAGTAAGCATTACCATTATAGCAACTGGAGAAAGCAAACACCTCGAAAGGAATCTTGGTGCGGCGGCAGAACATCACCAACTGAAGCAACTGCTCAATCGTACCTTTCAGATTGTCACACATCGAACCAGACCAATCGACAATCATAACCATACCGTGATTAGTCGCACCCGGCAGAGTCGTCACTTTCTTGAACAAGTCATCATTGAACTTATATGTGTGAAGCGCACCCATATCCAAAGAGCCAGTCTTGGAAGTAGCGGCACGGGCATACTGGTCAGCAGATTTCTTCATCTCAAATTCTTTGACCATGTAAGCAACAGTTTTCTTCGAGTCGTTCTTGAATTCTTTCACTTCATTCAAAGAGTGAGCAACCCATGTATCATCAGAACCATCGCCATAGTGATCACTCAACTCAGCAACAACAGTCTTGTAGTCCACGATAAACTCGGAAGAGTCAACCTTGGGAATACGAGCATAAACTTTTTCAGTGGCATTACCATCAGCAAGAGATTTCAACGCTTCTTTTAAAGCATTATCAGTCTTGGCCTCTGGAACACCAGCAGGAGCAGAGGAAGTGGCATTACCACCTACTTCCGAACCTTCACTGGTATCACCTTCACCATCTTCACCGTCTTCACTGTCGCCACCAGCAGCATTGCCAGCAGCATCGTCACCATCGTCTACCTCACCCTCACCGGATGCGTCATCAGAACCGGCAGCGTCATCATCGCCAGACTCAGACTTATCACCAGATTCATTACCATCAGAATCTCCATCACTCTTTTCTCCTTCACCAGATTCACCGTCAGGGGCAGACTCACCAGAGCCCATCGACTCGTTAGACTCACCATTATCGTGCTTGTCGGTTTCTGGATTCTCTTCCATGAACTTGTAGAGGTCTTCGGCAAGGTCAAGAACCTCATCTTCCGTTTCGAGTTTCTCGGCACGGTCAACAAAGACTTTCTCTACATCAGAGAACTCGACACCCGGCATCATCTTGAAATACAGATTGATGCGGTCAATCAAGTTCTGAGCATTTGCACCCTCATCACCAATCCCGAAAAAGTCACGGGCAGCAAGAGCGGTATAACCTTTCTTGAACAGATTGACAGAGCCGGGATACTTGCGCTTTACGAATTTCTCAATGCGAGCATCCTCAAGGATGTTCACAAAGGAATGATTCAGTTTGCGCTCGGCAGACTTTTCGATCATATCCATTGAAGTCCAGAGAGCATGACCAATCTCATGGCATACCATCAACTCTTCTTCATCTTTGGAGATTTCATCTTTCCAAATAGGAAGACCTAACTCACGCTTCTTGATATTGAAGTAGGCGGTATCCATTGCCTTGTTAACGACATGGATATCCTCTTCAGCAAGAAGGCGAGCGATTGTCGATTTGTTTTTCATCATATCTAATACTACCATGTAGAAAGGATATTGTCAAGCATTATTTTGAGGTATTTGAGACATGAAACTCAAATAATTTCAAACCTGAAAATAAAGTGAATCCGTCAATGTTGGGGATTTTGACCATCACCTCAAGGTCAATGCCAGCCTTGGTACGAACATTCTCAATACGACCTCTACCAAGAGGCGTATCAATGAAGTCACCTTCAGCGCCCCAAACATCTTCCATAAATTCTTTAGCAGGATGAATATTCATAGCAACCTCGTTTGTTTTCTCACTATACACATTATCTCATATATAGATGATATTGTCAAGCAGAAAATTAAGCGATACAACGATTATTTAACTTTTGGCAAATAAAACCAGCATACTTGAATGCTTTGCTACCCTTCTTTTACTTGTCAATA
>UEXM01001757.1_pt2 | contig 11705 bp, 8 predicted proteins | sample 1796661 | NCBI WGS metagenome assembly UEXM01 (sample SAMEA4772469, study PRJEB27181) | metagenome
TCCCCCTCACATGTGTAAGATATCTTCAGGGTCGTTAACGAGCCCTAAGATTTCATCATCATTTAACAAACGAATCTCACCACCATCAATCTGAATCCGAGATCCCGCATACTTACCAAAGATTACCCAATCTCCTTCACCGCACCAAGGGCCGTTAGGAAACTTAGACTCATCAGCGTAAGCTAAATCACCTATTTTAAGAACATAACCTACATTCGTAGCCAACTGAGTCCTCTGTTGAGTCTCTTTAGCTAGAACAATCCCACCTTTCGATGTCTCAGCACCGCGATAAGGCAGAATAGCCATTCGCCAACCTGTGGGTCTGGGGATCAAATCAAGAATAGATTTAGCAAGGCCTTCATTAGCGACTTTGCCGTCTACGGTATATGCGTCGTTAAGATTTGGTTTAGAAGATTCCGCTTCTTTCGCTTCGGATTCTTCTTTCCATTTCTCTTCGAGAGGGGTTAACTTCTCTGCTTCCATGTGTGCCTCTTCTGGTGGTTAAAAATCTTCGGAGTGTTTATCCAACTTATCTCGGATAATTTGATCCACAAGCTTTATGCCTTCCAGACGGCCCATCAGAAAACGATAGCGTTCCATGTCAGTCACTGTTCCGTTGAGGACAATGGCTTCGGAATCTTGCTGTAGTTTTCGTACTTCTTTCAATACGCTTTCAGCGAATTCAAGCATGGTCGTTTTTCCATGAAAGCAGACGGTAAAATAGCCCCGTCTGGAGGCTTGTGTTTAATATATCTTTACTGGCTTATTGCCATCTCGTTTTTTAACTATTCTAGCAGGTTTTTTACCTGTGCGACTACTGGAAGCCTTAATCGAACCTCCTTTTGCCGCTTTTTTTACTTTTTTACTCTTTCCTGCCTTACTCAAAGCAATTGCAATGGCTTGCTTCTTTGGTTTCCCCGCGCCCATCTCTGTCTTTATATTGCTTGAAATGGTCTTTTGACTAGAGCCACGTTTCAAAGGCATCTTATGTTCCCCACTGGGATCGTGCTTTCTTTTGCGCCGCTTTGCTTAAATCGCCAAAGTGATAAAGCTTTTTACTTTGCTTTGTCATGGTTCTTCCCGTCATCACCGTGCCATCGGGGTGCTTATGTGTTCCACCCTTGTGGACTTTGCCGTCACGAGAATAATGATTTACGCCTGCTGCCATTGTAAATGCTCCTCTAACAAAGACGAGTAGGGCCACAGCCTCTTTTAGCTAAACCGCAGCCACGAGCCTGTACGGTATTCATTTTTCTACCCGTCATGCCTTTGCTTTCGTTTCTGCGTGAACGATAAGACTGCGACTTGGTGCTTTCTTTGCCGTCTATGTTTCCTAAACGCTCATCAAGCCTATCTGCCTTAGTCTGCTTTTTAACGTCTCCGCCTTTAGCCATGCGATTCATTTTGCGCTTTTCAAATGCTTTCTCTCGGTCAACTCGACCGTACTCTTCACGGGCATTTCTGCCTTTTGCGCCTTTTGCATAGGTCTTAGGTGCAATGCGATAAATCTCATCATCTAAGTTTCGTAATACTCTTTTGTCACGAGCCATTGAACCGGGCATATTCTACCTCCTAAAGTTTACTGGGTGCGTAAATACGTTCTCTTGCTACATCTGCACGCAACTTAGCAATGTCTTGCTGTGATTCAATGCGTGCTTCATTGCCTGCTGCGTTTTGAGCTATTCTAGCCTGATCCACCTTTATACCTTCTTGCTTCAGTGCAATATCGGCCTGATCTTTAGCCGCTTTTTGCTGCAACTCTTGGGCTTTTAGCATGACCACTGGATCTTGTCCACCTTCACCTGATAACTCACCCTGCATTCCTTTCATTTCCATCATATATTCCGAAACTTTAATGGAAACCATTGCCTCACGTTGTAGATCAGAGATTATATTATCAGGATCATTACCATACTGCTCAAACAAGGTCGCTTCGGTGTCTTCCTCGGCTTTCAGGCGGATATGTTGCAGGATATGCTTCTGTAATTCTGCAGCGGCTAACGGATTAGCCTGAATTAACGGTGACATTCCCATAATCAAGTGCGCGGCAATGTGAGCATCGTGCTGTTGCCCTGCAAAAGCCTTCAGTTCCTTGCCGTCCGCTGCTTCCATGTTCTCACTAGCAGGGTCTTTAGGCATTTGATTGGTCTGAACCTTCAATATGCCGTCAATATCTCGCACATTCAGTGCCTGATACACACGATAATACGCTTCGTACATGTTGTGCATCTGTGGCGCGCTTTGTGCCAACTGTAATTGAGTCTGTGCCAACGTAATTCGCTGTGCAGCAGAGAAAATATTGGGGTCTGCGATAGGTAATATAGCGACCATATGGTCAAAGTCGCATTTTTTAATACATCGAGACGCACCGGGCACGTCATACGGGTACTCATCCGGTAAGTATTCACCAAATCCACGCGCTAACATCTCAAATTCTTGTGTTTGAGCGTAATACAGGCGTTTATGGATGGCCGACATGACCATCGAACCCCTTTCAAGCAAAGCAATTGTCGTTCCTACTGCCGCTTGCTGGTTTCCATCGCCCACTTGCATGTCTGCAATGCTTGCTAGACGCTTTCCGGCGTCTACGGCAAAGCCCATCAAGGTGTAAAGTGTCTGAGAGGGCTCTTTGTAAGGTAAAGGCATGAGTGAGGCCGTCAATTCTGCGCCACCTGCGTCAATATCCCGCCACTCGCCCGGTTGTATCGGATTGTCATCATCCGCTATTCGCGCGCCTTTCGCCTTAAATCCAGCCGGTAAATTAGATAGCGTTCCAGCGTCAAGAAGTTGACGCAATGCCGCCGTCGCTGTCTTAGAGAGACCACCAATGAGGTGAACAAACCCTAATCCATAAGCGCCGGGACCTTCTACCAACACATAATGCACAAAATATTCGCGTCTTTTCTTGAGTTCATCGTCTTCTAACCAGTTCCTACGGATTCCAACGACCTTGCCGCTTGCCTCATCCAAGGTAACGACATAAGGAACCTTGATTCCTGTCGGCTCGTTGTTTTCATCAAGGTCCTCAAATCCTGATAAATCTAAATCCACCTGAAACTCTAATAAAAAGACTTCCTCAGGCTCTCCGCTTTGCGAAATGCCTACGGTTTGATTGATAGCATCCTTGATCTGATTACCACCCGTGGGGTCATTCTGTGGGTCTAGTGGGGTATCAATGTACTCACCGGCAAATACTCGCTTGGCAAATTCATTCGTATCCATCGCAATACGCTGGGTAATACGTGGGCACTCAGAAATAACACTGGACCCGTTGTAAGGAATATACAGATCATCAGGTAGGACTAGGCGGCTGACCATTCGGCCAAGCTGCTCGTCATAGTAAACTTTCTTAAATGTAGAACCACCGTAGCCCGTATAGAACAAGAGCTGATCAAACTCTGGCGTGTATTCTTTCATCACCGAGGTAATCTGATAGTTCATAAAATCCTGCACGCGCGAAGCCTGTTGGATCTTATCTAATGTTTCTTTGCCTAAGGTTTGAGTCCTGACAGGACCGCCGGCAGGCATGAGTTCTTTAAATGCTTGTGCTTGAAACTGAACAATAGACTCTGTCAGCATAGGATGCACCGCGCCTGCGGCTCCTCGGAACGGCTGCGTCCTGTCCTCTATCTTCAAGCCTAATAGCTCAAGGCCTTTAGAGTACATTTCTTCCCACTCGCCACGAGAGGACCTATCTGCTTCAAACAAGGCCAATAGGTCAGAGGAGATAAGCGACATCTCGTTATCATCCATAACCTCGGCAAGGTTACTGTAGAATTCTACGTCATCATCTTGAGGGTCAATCTCTACCGTCGCACTGCCATCCTCTTCAAGGACGATCTCTATGTCCGGCTCCATCTCTTCCATGACTTCGATGATGTCCGTTTCGGGAGCTAGATTTACCACTTTTTCTATAGGCATAGTATTGTCCTAAATGTATTTTGGGTCATTGTATAGGAGAAGGGACCGGAAAAGGAATAGCCTTGCCTGTTTGTTTAGTATTGCTCCATACAGGGTCTTGAGGCTCTAATATAGTGGGCCATTTATCGTTTAACTTATCAAATGGGGAATTTTGTTGTCCCCAACGTATACGATCTGATTTTAAGACAACGGGCATTTCATTTATTCCCATTTTCTTTAAAACCTCTGCCCTGTGACGGCCTTCGTGTCCAGTAACTTTAGCTACTCCATCTTTATCCGTCATGTACAAAAAAGGAGCGTCTAACTTTTCGCCTTTAGCTATTGCATCCTCTATAAACTTTAATCTTTCTGGCTCAGGTTTACGCATTAAATCTGGCGCTAAATTTAAAAATTCATCTGGAGTTATTGTTATTAAGGTGTTTCTGCTTTTGTAAGTATCAGCATTAGTCACCTCAGGGTTTAGTTCAAATAAGTCTTCACTTTTTTTTTTGAGAGTGCTTTCAGGGACCGCTCTAGCCACAATTCCTTTAGAGGTGACTTTTTGGGGAGGAGTAGATGTAGGGTCCACCATAGGGTAAAGGAACTTAGTTTGCCCTTTCTTAATATTAAACGAAGAATCTTCCGCGACTAAATGCTGATCTCTTAGCTGATTAAACTGTTTTTCATTTACTTCAATAGGCTGGCCTATCTCAACAGAACCTATAACTTCAGCAGGGCCTGCACCTGTACGGACAATGCCTACTCGTTTACCTACATACGGTTTTAAGGATGCTGTTTCTCGGCTTTCAAACTTTTTAGTGCCGTTTACGATAAGGTCGGCATAATCTGTACCGTTCTTATCTACGGCTATGTTTATGCCTAAAGGGTCTCCGCTTTTATTTAAAGCGGTTATTTCTTGGCTTGTGGTTTTTTGAACGATCCCGTCTGGTACATCTGTTGAAAGCTCTGTCCCGACTTCTGCGCCGCGATTTGATTGCGGATCATTTGCGCCACGGGAGAGGTCTCCCCCCGCTCCGCTACTTCCCTCTTTAATTGTTCTGCTAAGTTGTTCATCGTAGTCATCCCTAAAATAAACTTCAGTATCATAGTAGGTTATTCTTGCATCAGACACATTTCCGTCACTAACTGTATCATTAACTACACTTCGGAACAAGTCTGCTGCCTTATTGTAGCTTTCTGTGGCTTTTTGTGGGTCAAAAGTGTCGTCGAACTCAGGCACGTACTGGAAACGAAGTCCATTTAAGCCGGCTGTTTCGGGGTCGCCCGGTCTTGTCTGTCTGTTTATGCGATCATCAAACCTCATATCCGTCACGTAAGTAAACCCGTCCACTCCTTTGTCACGTAACCTTTCCGTGACCGTAGCCATTTGCTCTGGGGTTATGGTTTCTTTAAAGTATATTTCAACGCCGGGTCTAGCATCGGGTGTATCTTCAGGTACTACTTTAGATAAGAAAACGGCATCTTGATCGTATTGTTTTCCTTGCTCAATTAGTCTTTGTCTTAATGGTTGAGGATCAAAGTTTTCTCTAACAACAAACTCTGCGTTTAACGATCTTTCCGTGTCTCCCATAAATGAGCCATAAGTATTGGCTAAATTATAAGTTAATACTGAAGGATCTTCCCTTACTACATCATCAAACTCGGCGGCTAACTCTGCTTGACCGTAATTACTCATTGGTTGATTAGGTCTTTCACCTGCGACACCTAATTGAAATCTTTGTAGTGGCGCAGATAAACTTGTTAGCTCATCTTGAGCCTCTCGTCTTGTTTGTTCAAACGCGGTCCTAGCGTCCATCACACGTAAATCATACGCCGCATCTGTTTCGGTCTTACGCTTTTTAGGTGTCTTAAAGCCTTGGTTGATTTGACGACGTAATTCTACTACTCGTTCAGGACCTTCTGCTCCTGCAAAAGACATCTCATACTCAAGAGATCCGCCTTCTCCGCTCTTAGTGGTCCATCCGTTCTTGGCCCATTGTTCTTTTTCTATAAACCATGCAATAGCCTGCAAATCATCAGGGCCCAAAGCGCCAAGGTTAGGATCTACTCGTTGAACTGAGCCTGACTGATTCACACGGTTGGCCGCGTCTCTAAAAACTTCTTGCCCAAATCCAAATTCTCCGCCTACTTTAGGTTCCAGCAAAGATGATCCGACTAAGTGTGTGCCCGTTACGCCCTGCTCTGCTGAAGGAGGGATTCTATTTTGACCAGATAACCTGCGAAGCATACGCGCTGCCCATACATCTACAGTTGCTTCGTTAGTTAATCCGATTAAATTTCCTGTGAAGTTAGGTGTCTTAGGTGCGGCTCCTGCTTTAACAGTACGAAACATGTTTAGCAACGCGCCCATTGAAGACGGGCTGTTGGTATTAAACAATGCGCCTGAATCTTTAGTTATTAAGGGAAACTCGCCGGCTTTGTGCATCTTAGTTAGGGTCTTTCCGTCTACTCGCTCTCCGGCATCTACACGTTTTGCATACGCTGCAAGCTCTGCATCATAGTCACCACGGCTGTACTTACGCATGATTTCTACTGCATTAGCAAAGTTCTGTTCAACATTGGTTTGGGCGCTTGTTGTACCTAATACATCAGCAAAAACGTCACCGAGTCCGCCAAACTCTGATCGCAACTGGTTCCGCATGCCACGATACCAATTAGCTTGCCCTAAAATATCTAAGGCCGCTTGATCTCCTGCTTCTGCACGTTTAACAATACCTTCTACTTCTGTGACGATCCCGTCTGAAAGTTGTTGTTTCCACTGTTGTAGTTCTACGCCGGCGGGAGGGTTTTGAAAAGCATAGGGGATTTTCTTGGTTTTAATTTTAGCGTTGTTGCCCTTAAACTCCGCGCCTATTATTTCAACAGGAGCCCACCCTTCTTGTGGCCTATAGTTGTTTTTAAAGTTCTCAGCTACCGATTTAACCAGCTCTCTTTTCTTAGGATTGCGTCCGGCACTTTTGTTTAATGCGCCTCTTTCTTTTCTGCTTAACGAATCTATCGTCGTTGGAAGTGCTTCTACTTCATCCAACATCTTGGCGGCTTGGGTTAGGGCATTCTTTTCAGCGGCCTCTTTAGCGGCTTTCTCAGCGGCCTCTATCGCTGTTCGTCTAGTTGCCCTAGCTCCCATACCCACTATAGGCGTAGTGCCTGCCGCTGACAACGTTACTATCTGCTCGTATAAATCAGCGGCCTTAGTGTCCCCTGCGGCACGCGCTTCGTTAGCCATATTAGAAAATTTATCTACATCCATACCTGAACGTATTTCTCCCGTTACAGGAAGTACATCCAACGCAAATCCGACAGGATCTTCTTTAAGTCCTTCATACATTGCGCCACCCAAGGCGGCTACGTCCGAACCCACCTGCCGAGGAGATACAAGCGACGGGCCTCCTGTTTCATCAGGGCGGACAAAGTAATTAGCTACGCTTTCGGGAATCTTTCCTGCACCAGAGATAATGTTCTCTAGCATGTTTTTACTTGTTTCTTGACCCGTGGGCCGTTCTACACCATCAAAAACAAAAGGCGGGATCTCTCGCTTAACCATGTCAGGGTTAACTTCCTGCACGGTCTCAGTAATAAACAAGGGATCAGTTGGGTCCAGTGCTTTTAGGTCCGCAGACGCAGAACCGCCGTCCGCGAACCCTTTAGGCTTTTTTACAGGGCCGCCCTCCGCCATTAAGCCATAGGTACGGTTAAATCCTGTATTGGCTGAAAGAGGGGTTGTGTAAACAGGTTGCGAACCGTAGTCCCTGTCCTCTTCCCTCCCATCAAAACCATAAAAAGGCGTAGGAGGCAGGGCTGACAATGTAAACGGGGCTCTAGTTCCTGCCGCCATTTCACTCTTACCAAAAGTATTGTAATGATTTCTGGCAAAATCATTTAGATTCTGACCACCAAGCTGTCCTTTTTGCCTTTCGTAATCCGCCTGAATGTCTGGATTAGCGGCAATGTACTCCGCTATCGTCCCTCCTGCGGAGGGTGCGCTTTTCTGAGCTGCCCTGTTTTGTAGGCCCTGCTGTCTCATCAAAGCATTCAACTGAGAGCGGGACATACTGCCGTAACTCCCTGCCAACTGATTAAATGCGTTAGCATCAAACGGGGTTGACGCTTGATCAGGGAACATACCCGACCGCTTTAATCGTTCAAATTCCTGCGCGGCACGGCCCTGCTGGAACCGGCCTAACTGTTCTGTGCCCATTAACGACCTTGGACGGCTAGTGACCGAGGGAGGCGTAAAGCTAAACCCTGATCCGGTGGCCGAGAGCAGTTTAGCCGCCGGCGTATAGTCAAATCCTGTGAGCTGTTGCTGTCCGCCTACATCCTCAATGACCTCGGTCCGTGGCGCACTGGCTCTGAAAGCCTCATCCAAGGCTGGCTGTCCTGCGGCGTAAATGCCTCCTGTGTCAGGCATCATGGGAAAAGGATCAGGTGCAGGGGTAGCGGGTCCCGCAGGGAAAGGGTCTATTCCACCTACAATAGGTGCGGTTACTGGTGTCTTTGGTGTAACAGGTTTAGCGGCTGGCGTAGTCTGATACAGGATATTAGGGTCTACGCCGGCGGCAACTATGTCCGCGTAGCTAAGTCCACGGTCCGTGGCGATCTTCTGCATGTCCAACCGCTCGGCGGCGTCGATAGCACCGTCATCCATAATCTTGTCATAATAAGTTTGAACATCCGCCGCCATTGGGGCGGTAGCCGCTGGACCGCTGTAAGCAGGGGTTTCAACCGGAGCAGTGAAAATCATATCAATAGTGCTCTGCTTAACACCCGCGTCCAACGCATCCTGTACACTAATACCAGACTCTATAATGGCATTGTAGGCGGTTTCAGGTGTCCAAGAGCTGGGATTGGCTAAATACGCTGCCTCTTGCTCAAGCAGGGTTTTATTTCGCTCTTCGTTAACGTCCCCGCCTTCGTTCATTCTTATAGGGAGTGCGCCAAGCATTTCCCGTGCTGATCTATTATCCATAAAGGACCCCTTCAAACGGGTTAAATTATCTTGACATTCTAGGCCTAATAATACTCAGGAACAAGCCCCTCGTTTCGAGGCTCTTCCGGCTCATCAGAGTACAGAGAGATAAAGTTCCCCGCGCGGAATCGCATCAGTGCCTGCGTTGTACTATCCACTTGGTCGTCATTGTCTCCATTAGGAAACGCCGCACACTCCTCAATCAGATCCTGTGCCCACGTCTCATCAGGAGCCCAGACCATACCCGCCTCTAAAATCGGGGCTACGGCATGCGCCCGTGAAACCTTATCCTGACCGGCACGCCGACCGCCGGGTGAATACATGGTCACCGGAATACCCATACGCCGGAGTTCCTGCTGTAGCGTGATCCCTGTCGCTTTGGCCTCGATCAATACATTATCCGGCTGCCAATACTTATACTGGTCCATTGCCTCACGCTTGAGGTCTGGAAAGTCCCATCGACCCTTTCTCACGTCCATTAACAACAGATTCGGGCCCGAATCCTCATCAGGAAAGAACACGCCCCACGTCGTGATAACAGAGTAATCCGCCGTCTCCTTCTTAGAATACGCCGTGTCATAAGACTGGATGATGTACTCTACGCCGGGCAAATGTTCATGTTCCCACTCTCGCCACCATTCCCGCTTGAGTATCGCGCCCTCGTCAGAAGTCGGTCTCTGCTGGTACATCGCGTTCCATTTCTGCACCGACATAGACGCTCGGACCGCGCGGAGTTCCTCAAGTTGCCAGAAACTCGGCCAAAGGGCACGCTCGTTCTCCTCGCCCTCATCAAAAACCGCAGGAAACTCTATCACCTCCCACTGGTCCGCGCTGAGATTGCTTTGGGACTTTAACAACCGCGCCGTAAGATCCTTGGTCCCCCAACGAGTCATCACGATTACGATAGCCCCGCCGGGTTGTAGTCTGGTCCGTGGTCCAGAGGTATACCATTCCCACGCATTGTCCAAGGCAAGCATAGACTGCGCGTCCTGCTCCGAGTGAGGGTCGTCAATAATCAGCATATCCGCACCACGGCCCGTCATTGCTCCACCAACGCCCACGGCAAAATACTCACCACCCGCGTCAGTGTCCCACCTTCCGGCGGCTTTACTATCAGCCTTCAAGGAAACCTTAGGAAAGACCTCCGTATAACGGTCCATGTCCATCAAGTTACGCACCTTACGACCAAACCTCACGGCTAACTCGCCGGTGTGCGTGGCCTGAATGATCTTGGTCGTTGGACGACGGCCCATGAGATAGGCCGGAAGCAGGTAGGATGCAAACTCAGATTTGGTGTGTCGAGGTGGCATGTTCACGATCAATCGTTTTAACGTGCCGTCGGCTATGCGGTCAAAGGCTTTAGCCATTATCTCGTGATGGCTACTGATTATCGCTTCAGGCCACACGTACCGAGAGAAACCAATGAAAGTATCTTGTGCCTGTTCTTGCCCTTCAAGAAGCGCGAGTCGAAGCTCTAGTTTTAACCGCTCCGCCTCAACGTCTTCAATGCGATTAGCTATCTGCATAAAAATCCGTTTTCAAAAAAATTGCGAAAAATTTTTTGGGGTTTTGATTTTCTAACAAAGGGGGGTGGGTTGCAAGGTGGTTTCACGTGAAACCGAAAGCCATTTTCGTTTTAGCCGAAACTATTTGTATGAAATCTGGCTAAAGCCCCCGCGCCGAGCGAGTGGGCGATTTTGTGCAATTTTTGTACAAACGAGCGCTTTTGGCCGATCCAAAACGCCCAAAAGGGACCCGCCCCGATGGCCCGTGAGCCTTGCTCCAAGCTAAGTGTTTGATTTGTCTAGGCTTTAGATTAAATCGCTATTTCCGGTAATAGGTATTACCGGAAATAGTGAATGATTCTCATTTGCAAACGAGCCATAATCGTTTGAGCCCAGAGCAAGCGTAAGCTCTGGGCTCGGTTTATTTCTCCGAGGTCTTTTCAGACGTAGATTTTATCAAGAGCCCGTATCCCTCAATCCACGTGGCTTGCGTCTTCATGTACGTCTAAGCGACTAATAGCTGGCGTAGCACAGCCCAATCAACAGCGTTCAGGGGCCACACAGCTAACGCCTGCGTGCTTAATCCATCGATAGCAAGGGCTTGGGATTGCCTCCCGTGATAGAGCAGGAGGCGCTTCTCTGAAGCTTTGAGCGTGCCTTTAGGATGCCACTCAATCAGTATGAATGTCGGCAGTCTCAGGCTGGCGTGCTTCATTGCGAAGGCTATCTGGTGAGGTGACAGCCGGACCTTGCGTCCGCTCTTCACTACCTTCAGTTCCACCATCACGTACTTCGGCGGCAGTGCTATCAGACAATCCGGTATCCCCAGATTGATACGATTCTCCAACCGGACTATCACTGAGTTCGGTAGATTCTTTTTGAGCCTGTCGTGTAGCTGGCCTTCGGGACCTTTCGCCATCCTTCATCGCCTCCAGCATGCTCGTCGGTTCTTCGATTTGTTCAGGGGTTATGTCAAGTATCTCGGTCGGTGGTGGACCGCCGTACATTGCTTTTATTTCTTCAAGCTTACGCTTCACGTCTTCCTTGCTCATCGAGTCGATAGTTCCGTGCCTGATTTCTTTTCTATCAATGTAAATCGTACCTAGCGCCTGTCCTCGTCGGAACTCTGCGGCAACAGCAGCAGAGAAGTTCTTAGCTTCTAAGGCTTGGTTACGGATAATCAATAGGTCCTGCATGTGCCGCTCATAGCTGGTCCCGTATTTCTCGGCCAGCTCATGCCTGTACTCTTGGATTGCTGCCACAACATGCGGGTTCTTTTTGGGGTCCGTCAGGATAGACGCGACCGACGC
>UEXM01002867.1_pt1 | contig 11704 bp, 7 predicted proteins | sample 1796661 | NCBI WGS metagenome assembly UEXM01 (sample SAMEA4772469, study PRJEB27181) | metagenome
ATGCACTAGCTAGGTACAAGGACGTCCACGACAAGATGGACTTTGTTGACATGATCGAGCAGTTCATAGCTGGAAGCGAAGGACCTGATCTTGATCTTTTAATTGTTGACGAAGCACAGGACTTAGTCCCATTGCAGTGGCGTATGGTAAAAGAGATCCTAGTACCGAGAGCCAAGCGCGTGTATTACGCTGGCGATGATGATCAATGCATCTATTCTTGGATGGGTGTTAGTGTCGAAGAATTTATGAACGCATGTGATGATGTGGTGGTTTTAAATAAATCATACAGACTCCCAAGAGAAGTGTATAACGTCGCGCAACATCTTGTAAAACGTATAGGAATTCGCCAACAAAAAGTCTGGGCACCCAACGATCATGATGGAAGTGTTGAGTACCATTATGATATCATGGACTTGGATCTACGTACTGGTGAGTGGTTGATACTTGGACGAACAAACTTTATCGTTAACAAGCTTGCACAAGACCTCAAAGAGCAGGGCTACCTGTTCTGGCGTGAGGGCACCGGATGGTCCATTTCCCCGAACACATTAAAGGCGTTGGAGGTATGGTTACGGCTATGCAGAGGAGAGACATTTACATCCGAGGAAGTAAAAGAGTTTGGCAAGTTTTTGAGAACGGAGAATATAACCCGGGCTGGGAAAAAACTTTTGAACAAGTTAGACCCCGAAGAAGTTTATACTCTCGACGACATTATCGAGAAGTGCAATTTACTCGTTACCAAAGAGACACACTGGTCGGACGTAATCAAGGTGTCGGAGAAGGAAGTTCTTTACATATCCTCAGTTCGTCGGGGTGGGGAGAGGATACTCGGGGATGCGAAGCCGAGGATCCGTCTATCGACGATTCACAAAGCCAAAGGTGGCGAGGCGGATAACGTCGCGCTACTAACCGAAACCAGCAGAGCATGTGCCGAAAGTCCAGATCAGGACTCCGAAGTGCGTACCTTCTATGTAGGTGCGACGAGGGCACGACACAACCTACACATTATTGAAAGCGGATGGGAAAGATTCAGAATATGAAACGAGCAGAGATACTAGAGACAGCTATTGGTTACGTCACGCAAGACAGGGCGGCGGATCACGGTGATATGGAAGACAACTTTGCTACTATCGCGGCGTACTGGACTATCCATTTGGGGCACCCTGTAACCGCCGCTGATGTAGGTGTGATGATGAACCTGTTAAAAGTTGCTCGTATCAAAAGCAATGCAGGTCACCTAGACAATTATGTAGATGGTAGCGGCTACTTGGCTTGCGCTGGTGAAATTGTATCGAAGCCCGAAAGCAATGCATAATGAGCCATCAGTACAATTTTATAGATCATCCCGATCATCGAGAGGAGTATCCGAAGATGAAGGATAAGAACGACGTAGCAGATGCGGAAGAGATGAAAGAATACTCTATCGCTGGTGTTCGAGAAGACTGGTCTCCGCCTCAGTCATTCCCTGATCTAACGGCGTACTCTCGCATAGCAATTGACTTGGAAACGCGAGACCCGAATCTAATGCGGTTAGGTCCCGGCTGGTGCCGAGATGACGGATACGTCATTGGCTACGCTGTGGCGGCTGGTGACTTCATAGGCTACTACCCTGTCAGACATGAGGGTGGTGGCAACTTCCCTGAGTCCAAGGTTGTCAACTGGCTGAAGAAGCAGATGGCTACACCCAAGATCGAAAAGGTTATGCACAATGCGATGTATGATCTTGGCTGGATGCGGTGGGCAGGGATCGAGGTTCAAGGACCGATTATCGACACTATGATAGCCGCCCCACTTTTGAACGAGAATCGTAGGTACTACAACCTGAACTCATTGGCTGGCGAATATCTTGGCGAGTACAAGAACGAGCGACTGTTGAAACAGGCAGCGGACTACTTCGGCGTCAATCCTAAGTCAGAGATGTGGAAGATGCCTTGTAACTTTGTCGGTCCGTATGCCGAGCAGGATGCAGCGGTAACCTTGAAGCTTTGGGACAGGCTACGTCAAGACATGGTAGCTGATAAGGTCACTGGGATCTTCGACCTTGAGTCTGGGTTACTTCGTCCCCTGTTAGACATGCGTACCAACGGTGTGCGTGTTGATGTGGACAAAGCGCAAGTCGCCCGTAAGGAATTAAAGAAACGCGAGACCCAGCTACTTGAGGAAATTAAAGGGGAAACAGGGCACTACATTGAGCCTTGGGTCGCCACATCTATAGCAAAGGCGTTCGATTCCGTTGGGTTGCCGTACAATAGGACAGAGGGCACGAATGCGCCTTCCTTTACAAAACAGTTTCTTTCTAACCACCATCACCCACTGGCGGCAAAGATAGTAAAGCTTCGTGAATTTAACAAAGCCAACACAACATTTATTGAAACCATTCTTGAGCATTCGCATAAGGGTCGTATCCATTGTGAATTTAATCCTCTTCGTTCAGATGATGGCGGCACTGTGACGGGTCGTTTTTCATCGAGCAACCCGAACCTGCAACAGATCCCTGCCCGTGATCCAGAATTAAAGGCTATGATCCGTGGGTTGTTTATACCAGAGGAAGGTTGCAAGTGGGGATCGTTTGACTACGCCTCACAGGAGCCTCGCTGGCTGGCACATTACTGCGCCAGTATAAAGAATCCGCATCCGGCAATCAACGAGGTTGTTGAACTGTATAAGAACGATGACGCAGACTTTCACCAGATGGTGGCAGATCTTGCTGGTATCACTCGTAAGGAAGCCAAGACTGTTAACCTTGGTATCATGTACGGCATGGGTAGGAAGAAGCTTGCTGGTGTCATGGACATAACCGAAGAAGAAGCAAAGGTACTACTTGCCAACTACCATGAGAAGGTTCCGTTCGTTAAGGGCATTGCTGACATGGCTGCGAAACAAGCAGAGAAGTTCGGTCACATTCGCACTATGCTTGGTCGCAAATGCCGCTTTGATCTATGGGAACCTAAGTCATATGGGTACACCAAGCCACTGCCACTAGAAGCGGCGGCAAAGGAATACGGTGGTGTCGGCAGGATTCGCCCGGCTTTTACATACAAGGCGCTGAACAAGCTGATCCAAGGTTCGAGTGCCGACCAGACAAAGAAGGCGATGGTCGATTGCTACGCCGAAGGACTGCTACCGATGTTAACAGTGCATGATGAACTGTGTTTCAATGTCGAAGATCCGGGGCAAGCCGAGCGGATTGTTGAGATCATGGAGACATGTGTCCCTGATCTGAAGGTTCCGTTCAAGGTCGATGCAGAAATGGGCGACAACTGGGGCGAGGTCGGATAAAACCTCGTCTCTCGTCGAGGTGAAGGTACTACCACACGTCGAGTCTAAACGAACTCGACGTGAGGCCGTATTATTATTTAATGATTTCAGTCGGTTGCAAGTGCTCGCATACGGTTGACCAAACGCCTTGCGCGGTTAGTTACCTGCGTGTACCACCTCGAATCGACCATTTCCTCGCTTGCACGTTTGAAATCACGAGCATCGACTGCCGCTTTCATGCCTTTGAACTTGGACAGGCGGGGTCTACCCATATTGAACATCATGTTCGCAATGATGTGCTGGCACTCTTCTGGTAAATCATCGAAGTCATCGTACAAAACTTTGCACTCGTCAATCGTGATCGCCATGTCAAGCTTGAATAGCTGGTTGACACGATCTTGCTCGACCACTGTACCCACAGGCTTGCCATACTCTGGCTCACCTTCGAGGATCAAGTGACCGATGCCCGTTGTTTCCAGACCTAGATGGTCTAAATAAATTTCGTACTTACAGCCTTCGTCTTCGGCTATCTCTTTACGTAATACATCTATGTTCATTATGGATTCCTCTGAGCAATCACTAGATTCTTTAATATATCAAGCGGGTTGCCACCACCAAGAAGTGCAGGGTTTGTTCTTGTGGCTACACTTGGCTGGCTTGTTGCCGCAGGTAAAGTTCCGAGGTTCGGGGTCGCACTTGCTGGAGCCTGTGATACAGGTGCTACGACTGGTGCTGTTGTGTCAACGTCCACGACTGGTGCCTCTTGAACCTTTGGCTCTGGAACTGGTTCCCCAAGTCTGCGTTTGCGAAACTCTCTTCTAACTTTTCTAAGGTCGGACATAGGTAGTCTATTGTCGTTGCTTCTTGCCACCTTTTTTATTTCATCGCTTATACTCATTGGCACGAATCGACCTCGCATCAAATCTGACACGTTTGCTATCTTATACTTTTTTAACGCTCTTCTAATATCCGAGTTTGAAAGACCTAATCTACGCATGTCCAGCACTGTTTGGTACATCTTGTTCTGAACTCTAAACAAAGCTTCGTTTGCGCCCGTAAATGTTTCGATGGCTTCTTCGTCTGTTAATTCACCCTGAGTTCTCGCCGCTGAATTAAAAATACCTCTAGCACTTCTTTGCTTACCGCTGTAGTCGTAAGATGAATACATTACGATGTTGTCCGGCTTAACCTCTACCTCTGTAATACCAGTTAGTGCTCTTGTTAATTCGCCTGCGGCAGTTCTTTCATTACCTGCGGAATCAACCTCTTGATTGGTAATACCTCGCCAAAACCGACCTAATTCAATCCCGGGCATTTGAGTAGATTTAATTTGTGATTTAACCTGAATGGGACTGACACCGGGGTTAAATGCATCAAGGATATGAGTGAGACTTTTTGCCGCTTTAGTTCCTGCTGTATCAACATCACGAAAAACTCTAGCGCCAGTTTCTGTTTTTCCACCTCTAACGGTTGTGTCTAAAAGTTTTTCAGCAATGATAGACTCGGACAGAAATGGGCTGGCAAGTTCAGAAATAGCTTCACTTACCGCATTATAGGCTATGGCGCTGGTATCCTTACCTATGTCCTGACCATCTTTAACAGCGTTAAAGATTCCCTGAATAGGTTTTTGAAGATAGTCATAAGGGTTAGTGTAGCTATAGTCTACATAACCTGTGATATTTCCTTTTTCATCAACACTTGTTGGTATAATTCTTCCATTGCGAGACCACGGCGGAGCGCTTCTACGCACAGCGTCAATTTGTTCTTGAGTAACCCCAGACAAAGTCATGGCCATGCTTTGTATGGCGGCAGGCGCAACGATTGTTGTTGCGGTTAGACCAGTAAGTCGGCGCATGCCTATCTCTCTCAGTTGAGGAGTATCACTTGCTATTTCGTCTAGTGCTTGTTTTAGTGTGTTTGCACTCGTCCTCATAATTTCAGCAGGAAAGGCAATGAAGTTTCCAAGTGGTAGCTTACGCATACCTTTAACAAACTGAGGAACTCTTTCGTAGTTGGGCACTGTGTTCTTTACAATATCCGCCGCATACTCATCTAAGTTTTTGCCTAGTGCTTTTTCCGCCGCCTCTCTAGTGCCAAACGCGGAAAGTAATTTTCCTTGTTCAAACTCAAAGTTATATATTTTCCAAATGTCGTCACCGCCTTGATAAGCTTCTCGTGCTTTTCCAGACGCTATTTTTATTAAACGACCCGGTGTGGACTTAGCCCACTTGCTATCCATATTGCCTACCCGAACACCAGCAACTACTTCGTCTCCTTCTCTGGTGACGCCAAATCCCTCGCGCAGCAATCGGTCAATTTCTTTAACCTGCGCTTGGTTACCAACCACACCAAGACGTTGTAGCTTGGTGTAATATTCTACACGATCAGGACGTTTGTTGATGTTTCCTAAAACTGTGCGAGCGGATTCAAGAAGATTGCCGCCTCTTCCAATGTTTCCTTGCGCAGCCGCAAACAATGACGCAGAGGTTACGTTCCTAATTTGCGTGATTGGAGAAAGAACAGTTTTTGCAAACTGTGTTGCACCTTTGGCTTTTAAAAAGCCCGAGTATGCAGTCTTTGCAAGATTGCCCATAGTTCCGATATCATCTATAACAAAACGAGTTAAATCCTTAAACATATTGCGGGATACAACGGTGTCCATTGCAGCACCCCACTGCTCGCCATCAAGAACTTCATACGCTTGCTTGGCCTGTGGGCTTAAAGAATTGTATGCCTCTTTGGTAAGTATATCACCCTGATTTTTTGCCGAGTTAGCAATGAACCCAAGAAAATCATCCGTCGCCTTAAACTCTGCAAGGTCGCCAACAGTAGATATGAAAGCCTCTTGAGGATCCTTAACCTCGCCAAGTAGCCGCCTAATGGTTTCGTTGTTTACGCTTTTAGCGCGAAACATACCCGTCTTTATCTTATCAACAGCTACACGACTGACTCCAGTAAGCGGAGCTAACGAAGATTTTTTCTTTGCTGAAGTTTCTAAGAACGCTTCCGTTAAATCTATCGCCGCATTCTCTGCCACCTTTTCAGATTTACCAACACCAGAGAAAATGTTTTCAGGGATAGGGGTGTCTTCCCCATAAACTCTTGCCCAGAAAGATCTAAAAGCGTCGGGGCTTTCTTGGAACATTTTTATCGTATCTTCTTTGGCTTGAGCAAACTCGTCCGTTTGTTTATACCCAGCGTCTTCAAACAGCTTGTATTTTCTGCGAAGATAAGAACCTATGTTGCCTTTGATATCTTCAACTAATTCTTCGGATCCTTCTTTGGTCAAAAAATTAGAATTAATAACTTTGTCAGACAGGTCATCCACCTGCTGGCGCATTGCTTTTGCACTACCTAAAACAAAATCAGGTAAAGCTTCTTCACCCACTTCACCAGTTAGGTATGAGAATAAGTTGTTATTTAGCCCAGCACGATCTAGTGACGAGCCGTTTACCATAACTTCCTCTACACCTTTGTATGCTTTGTCCAGATCTTCTGTAAGTTGTTTTAGAGTTGTTGCCGCTTGAGTTACTTCAGCTTCTATGTTCCCTTGTATCGCCGCCCGTGATTCAAAAACAGGTTGACTGAGGTTACCTCTGGAACGGAACACAGACAAAACTGCGTCGTAGTTATCAGGGCCAAGAAGAGAACCTATAGTTTTTTCTGATGCAGTGGACAACGCGGTGCCTGCATCTAATGCGGCACGAGCAATGGGTGCTGCGGCTGGCTTGGCCACGACACCTAGTCCCCTTAGAACGGGTTCTAAAAGTGCGGTTGCTCCAGCCGCCTCGAATCCAAGTTTAACTTTGTTGCCTATGCTGGCTAATGCGGCTTCTCTGCCTTCTAAACCAATTAGGTCGGTGGTTTCTGTTGGGCCTCCGCCAAAGAAGTCACCTATTGTTGTTGTTCCATTAGTGGCTACTACCGCATCGGTGACACCAGCGGCACCCATTTGTGACAGTCCACGAATAATTTTCGGGGCGTTCGACAACATTCTGGCTTTACTAACAAGGCTCGCCGCCCCAAGACCGGGGATTGCAAACTGTGTTATAACTTCGGCTATCTCGCCTGCGGCACCCTCTGGGTCTATACCTGCGGCGGCTCGTATGGATTCAAAGGTATCCGTAACGTCTTGGGTGTAGTTCGTGTCCAAGGCTACATCAATAGCTGAAGCACCTAGCTCACCAATGCCCTGTGGAATTGCAAGCAATCCAGAGGCAATGCCTTCTCTAATTTCCTGAAAGGTGCCCTCATTCTCCGGTTCAGGTTCCTGAACAGGAGCCTCTGGTTGAGGTTGCGCTTCTTCTTTAGGGCTAGGCTGAGACGACAAAAAAGAAACAATTTTATCTTTTGCCTGCTCTGTCGTGAGACCCTCGGGTAAATCGTAAGTTTTACCCTGATACTCATACAAAGGCATATCGCTACCTACTCTATTTTAGTTACAGCACTATTGTTGGCATTGGAAGCGGCCATTTGATTTGCCATGTTTCTAGCGGCTTCAACCACACTTTCTGTTGTAACTGGGTTACCCGCCGCTTCTATTTCATCACGCAGCATTTCAAAAAGACTGTCATCACCAAGTATATTTTCTATCTTAGCATCAATTGTGCTTCCTTGTTTTAGCGACGTTTTCGCTAAGTTTTTAGCTTCTAGGAAGGCTTTGACTTCTTCGTTTGATCCAAACACTGCAAGAAGCCCCTGTATTTCTTTGCTTGGAAGTTTAGCAATTGCTTCAGTGTTTTCTCTACCAAGTCGTGCAATAGTTTCTCTGCTCGAGCGATCAAGACCAGCTATTTTTTGTTGCGCTGTTATAGACTGAGATTTTATCCACCTAGCTGTCTCATCGTTCATATTAGCGATATCAAGTCGTGCATCTATTTGAGCCTGTGTTAAGCGGCCTTGTTGAGTGCGGTTAAGTGCTGACTCATCAGCCTTAAATTCTCTTTCCCTCTGAGCTTCTTCAGCGGTTTGAGCGGCTTTTTGAGCGGCGGCGCGTTCAGCACGAACGTCTTGATAAGCCGCCAACGTAATAGCACGATCCTCTTTATCAGCGGTGGTTGCCTGCTCGCCTTTTGCGTCACCGTATGCTTTAAGACCTTGCGCAGCACCTCGAGCTATGTTTTGCAAAGCGTCGGGGCTTTCTCCTGCCGCGATCATTAGACCAGTCATCATTAGGTTGTAGCTAGCGTCAGTCCGCACGTCTTTAGAACGCTCTCCAAGCAACGACTGCAACATAGCTTTTCTAGCTTCTAGATCCTCAATACCGAACAAAGCATCAATGTCTTTTGCTTTTTTCTTATTGGAACCTTTTCCATTTATAATATTATCAACGCCGCTTTTTAAGTCGGTTCCAGCCTGCTCTGTTATTGTTGCAGCTAGTTGATCGTCTTCACCATTAATAGAGCCAGAAGAAATAATATCCAACTTGGTAGGAGTAAGAACGGTTTGTTTTTCTGTCTCTGACTTAGAAGTTTGTGTATCCACTTCTTGAGATGACTTCTCGACATCTGTATCGATGTCGCTCGGCGTTGTGAGTGCAGATATGTTAGTTGCTAGGTTAGATAGATCTTCCCCACCACCCGCAGTCGCAGGAGACACGACGTTGCTGGACGGGCTAACAGCACTGTCCATAGAATCATCCAGTACATTGCTTGCAACTGGAGCTATGCCGACAGATGCAGTAGGCACCGTGCGAACGTCTTGCGTTGGCTCTACGGCCTTCCTTCGTTTGCCTGCCTCTGCTTGGGCTAAAGCATCTTTAACTCTAGGAGTAAAGAAATTGGCTATTCCGCTTTCTGCACTGTTAAAAACATTTGCCAATGCTCCAGAGGCGGTTCTTACACCTTTGTCCGCATCTGCTAAGAGCTTTTGCGCGGGGCTTTGTGTTTCTGCGTTTCCATACATTGTTTCTTTTATAGCTACGCCGATTGGGTTTGGTCTGCCCGGGGCGTCTGCGGGAGCGTCAAAGCCAAAAACTTCTAAAGGATAACCAAAGGCACGCTTTATTTGATCTACGGTGTCAGACGACGGTGTCATACTTTTACCAATACCAGCAAACAACGGGGTGTCTGAAGCTTTTTGGCTCATTGCCGCTTGCATGCTATCTGCGGTTGAAGCTCCAGTCATTGATGGATCGACATCAATGGATAGGTTCCTGCTTGTTACTGGATCACCCGCACTCATGTCAGAGTCTAAGATCGGCCCGCTGATTTGAGGCGCGGCCTGAGACCGTAAAGACGCAAGGTTGCCACGATTAACAGCCATGCGTGTTTCATCAGATGAAGCAAGTGGTATAGAAGTGCTAGCTTTTTGCGCACCAACTAGAGCGTTAGCCGCCGCCGAACGAACAGCCCTTGAGTTTCTTGTGTCTGCCGCAATTTCATTAAGCGTTCCTGTTTGACCATTAGCCGCCAACTGCTGAATCGCTTGGATCATTTTAGTGTCTACGTTGCCACCTGTCTGCATACGCACAGGCTGTCGCTGTTGAACTACATTAGCCAACTGCGGTGATGACGCAAGAATACCCGACGCCTGACGAGCGGCCATCGGATCTCGGAACATTCTACGATTCATAGGATTCATTACGATCTCCCGAAATTAAACAGGTTTCCAAACCCTTGAGCTTGACCCGCCGCACCTAGACCCGCGATCCCAAGTCCTAGCAACTGTGATGTCGAGCTAGGTCCCGGTGTTTGTGTGGTGCTGTACGTTGACTGCAATGCTGGAACACCTTGGAAGATATCTGACAAGAAGCCAACCTGCTGGAACGGCAACTGCTGTTGTGCTAGTGCATTCTGCTGTGCCAGATTCAGACCCTGCTGTGTCTGCTGTTGCTGTAGTCCGCCCAATCCTAGCAGTGTGTTGATGTCCTGACCAGCCATCTGCTGACCAAGCTGACCCAGACCTGCAATGCCCTGACCCAGAGCACCCTGTAGCTGTGCCTGCTGTAGCTTTTGTTGTGCTTGTTGCTGGGCTAACTGCTGTGCCTGTGCAAAACCTGCGGTACGAAGCTGTGAACCTGTGCGAGCTTGTTGCTCTAGCACATCACCAGCTATCTGTCCCTGCGCCACGGCCTGACGAGATCCACCAAAGGCTCCCGCTCCAACGGCACTGGCACCGAGTTGATTCTGCTGAACGGCACCCTGCTCTGCAATGTCGGCATATTGTTGCTGAACCACATCCTCAAGATACGGATCCATAAACTGCTGGTACGACGTGCCAGTAACGGGAGCACCGCCTGCTGTGGCAATCCCGCCCTCAATAGCCGCCTGACCTTGCTGTAGGAAGGGAGCGTATGCGCCAACACCTTTATCACCCGCTGTGATAGCCTTTTGCTGGAGGGTGTCTAAATCTGCTAGCTGGGCAGGGGCATACGGCATACCTGTTTCAGATACGGTGGTTGCCTGTTTCAATAAGTCAGCAAGGTACTGTTCCTGAAACTCAGGAAGTCTTGCTATCTGCTCTACGGTTTGAACTGCCATTACGCTTGTGCCTCCAATTCAGCCATCATATCATACATTCGTGCCGCTCCGATATCCCTATCTCCATCACCTGCACCACGAACAGCTTGGGCTGTCATTACAAATTCTCCGTCAGATAGCAAAGCTTCTACAGAGTCCGAGGTCCCAGTACCGGGACCCGATACCTCACCACCATGATAAAAGCGCCTTAGTTCATTTTCGGAATACTCGAACTCCGGATCTAGGAACTGGGCTTTGTCTTCTTTATACAAGGCAACATCCTCTGGCCTAGATAGGTCAAGGCGCCTGCCATCCCGTGTAGTAACGGGCGTAGAAATAACTTTACCCGTAGGAAACGGACGCAATTTCCCTGCCGCTTCTTCCTCGGGTGTTGATCCTAACATGGCTAGCGCACCGATTCCACCAGCGGTTAGCAACTTGTTGTCGCCTATGAAACCAAGAGCCTTGTCGAACATAGACGGTTGAACAGAGCCGTTAAATTGACCTGTTGTTAACTCAGGCGGTAGATTAGCTATTTGTGTGGTAGCTGTTGGTAACGTTGCACCCGGCATCTGAGGTAAGAAGCCGCCCTTTGCGGCCTGACTAAATCCTAAACCTTGTGCGCCAGCACCCAAGGCACCACCAATAGCGGCTGTTCTCAAAGCTTCGTTAACCTCTTGACCAGAGGCAAGACCCCCGATTCCAGATCCGATAGCCGCACCGACTGGACCGCCCATTCCAAAACCAACGACACCACCAATAACGGGTGCCGCTTGTTTTACCGCGTCTGTGATTTTGCTAAACAGTCCCATTAGGTTACTACCTTTACAGTGCCACTGTCATTATACAGTGCTCCAGTCTCAAGTCCAGTTGCCGATGTAGGCAACGCCGTTAATGTTATTTTTGTTCCGCGAAGCTCCCCGGGGTTCCGTTCCTGTGTAATAAACAGTTCTAAGGTACGAATTAAATCCTGCATGTACTGGGCG
>UEXM01002869.1_pt1 | contig 11699 bp, 16 predicted proteins | sample 1796661 | NCBI WGS metagenome assembly UEXM01 (sample SAMEA4772469, study PRJEB27181) | metagenome
GAGGCCGCAGAGTATGCGTTTAGCAAAGCGCGTGAAATTACTGAGTGGGCAAAAACAAACGTAATATCAGTTTAATCCAAGCCTTTCGGGGCCACCGCCCCATCCACCCACCATCCAATCAGGAGACTATCCAATGCTTCCAAGAACTGCCCAAGCCCACACCCCCCTCCGCACCAGCAAGAGCCGCCGCACATGGTGTGGCCCATACGCCGCTGCTGTTTTTATGCGTCAGCACTATGACGCCGCATATGAAGTGTGCCTGTGTCACACACTTCGCGACAAGATCACAGGCATGAGCAACAAGCTCATGAAGACGGTCATGGAGGCCAATGGCATTTACATGACGTTACACTACTGCCGTGATGTTGGATCGTATGCCAGACAAAATCCTACGCTGGCGGCTTGGCTCAAAACCCGTGATCGCAAGAAGACCTATCTGGTCAACATCACGGGCCACTACATTGTGGTGTCGGGCGACAAGACCATCGACAACCAGTCTGGCGAATGGCACAGCGTTCGCAAATCCAAGCACCGCCGCAAGCGTGTGGGCTATGCGTGGGAAATAAAAGCACCTCACTAATAAATTATTTAAATATACCCCTTGATATATCTTGGGGTATCACTATATGTATTAGGTAAGATCAAAAATTCAAAAATCAGGAGACAGAAAATGAAAGTATTCAATTTTACAGACGGCGTTAAGGGTGAACTTTTGGGAGACATCAAAGTTGCCAGCGCGGCTTCTGGGGGCCATGTTGAAAAAAATGGCGTCAACTATAAAGTTGAGTTGGCAAACCCTGCAAACGTAAAGCCTGTTGCTGGTGGCAAATCTGGTGCTGAATGGACGTGGCACCACGCTGTAGAGCATCGTGTCGATGGAGAAACTAAAGACATCACCGCCGAAGATTTTGGCGTTGGCGCAATCTGTTTCTGCACAGGTGAATATTACGTTGCTTGGTATGCGGGTCATCCAGAAGTGCAAACAGAGTGGTGGTGGACAGTTGTCGGCACAAACGATTGGAACCGCGAAGCCTGCAAGTCAGGTATTCTCAAAGCCACCAAAATTTAACCCAACGGGGGCTTCGGCCCCCACCAACTAAGGAGAGAAAATATGACCAGCAAAATCTTTAAATTTGGGCGGCACACGTTATCGCTTATCCACTCACCCTCTTCCAAATTGTTTGCAATCAAATCCAGCAAAAACTCTTACGGCGATAGAGTAGTGGCATTACATTTAGGCAAAGTCGGGGGGTGGTATTGTTATCGCCCCTGCGCCTAACCCAACAGGGGGCCATCGCGCCCCCACCAACCAAGGAGAGAAAATATGAAATACGAATGGGAAGATGAAATCGATCTGGAGGGTATATTGGAGCGGATCAATGAGCCGCTGCCCCTGCACCTTTCTGTGATTGGCCTTGCAGTGGTTAACACAGATCACGTCGAGGCTTGCCTGCAAATTGAACAAGACTGGATTGGCAATGATATGATGCGGCTTGACGTGATGCAAGACATCAAGGGCGATGCCTCTACCGCCTATGAAGAGTGCCGCAAGCGCCCAGATCAGGAGACAGGCCAATGATCCCCTGCCCAGAATGTGATTACACAGGCCACAAAGGCCGAGTAGAAAAAACATTGTACCAGCGTTTCGGTGGAACGCTGGAGCCTGTTGGAGAATGGGTCGATTGCGATTACTGTGATGGCAGTGGCGAAGTTGAGGAGGATGAAGATGAGCGATGAGAAAGTAGTTAAATTTCCTGAGCCTCTGTCCGATCTGGATCGGCAGTTTCTTGAGCTTGAAAAGCAGCGTGAATTAATCAGAGAGCAAGCGCGACAGCTTGCTTCTGTTCACAAGCCCAAATAGCCGCTATAATGCCCCTAATTCCATTTAGGGGGTGATGACCCATGATCGATCCTGTAAGCGCCTACGCCGCCGCCACAGCCGCCTATAAGGGCGTTAAAATGTTGATACAGGCTGGCAAGGATATTGAAGACGTTTCAAAACATCTTGGGTCTTGGTATGGCGCTGTTGCTGACATTACCCGCGCCGAATCGCAGCGCAAGAATACAACGTGGCTGGAAAAGAAACAGCACGGCGAGGCATCAATTGAACAGCAGGCGATGGACATCACGATCCGCGCCAAAAAATTAAAAGAATTTGAATCCGAAATTAAGTTTATGTTGGATTATCGTTTCGGTTTGGGAACCTATGACGAGATGCTTGGCATGAGACGCAAAATCAGGGCAGAACGAGAGCGCACGGTCTATGCCGCAATGGAAAGCAAGCGCCAAATAAAAAACAACATGGCGATTGCTGCGTTGTCGCTTGGCATAATTTCTGTTTTGGGGGGCGGCATTTATTTGCTAACGCTTGTGTTATGACAGGCTCTTGGGTGCTGTACATTATTATATTCTTTGTAAATGGTGAGACGATTGTGTTGGAAAATGATGAAAGATTTAAAACAGAAGATCAGTGCTGGGCCGCAGGCATGATAAAGGGGCCGCATCTTTTAGAGAAAACTTCACATATTTTTGGCGCACCTGTGAGGGGCAGTTTTTCATGCCAGAGGGCAGGGCAGAATGCTTAAAGTTTTATTGATGTCCGTAACGCTTGCAGGCGTTGCCAATCCCACGCACGTTCAGTGTCACCTGTGGAAGCGGATTACTGACAAAAATACTGGTCAGAAAATTTGCGTCTATCGCTTTACAGCGGGGTATGGAGGTCTGGCCTATCATTACCCAACTCGCAGCTTCAAAGAGTGTCCCAAGGTCTTTTCCTGCGTTTATGAAAAGAAAGACAAAAGACCCACGCTCAACGAGATATTGAATGGGTTGCGGGACGGCTTCTGAGCTATTGAGCGGCCTCTTGTACCTGTGCCGCTGCGTCAGGGTTAATAGTTTGTATCAAAGCATCAAGAGCAGGAGAAACAGAGCTAGAAATTGAAAGGTTAAACATATCTCCAGCGCCTTCAGTAGCTGAAACAGCAGTCTCAACTCTTGCTTGAGATGATCCAGTGACAGTATTTACAGCTTTTCCAATAACATTATAAAGAGCATCAATCCTTGCTTGATCAGTTAAATTTCTTTCTAAAAGATCAGCATCATTTGAAACAATTAATCTGCCAATTTTTTTAAACTGTTCATCTGTAAACTCTGGAGATTTTCCTCCAAAAAATCTTTTAACAATGCTTCCTACAGCACCAATATCCATACCATTAGAAAGCACAACGCGACTAAAATCTGCAAGACCTTGACCAAGACCAACTCTTTCAGCCCTGCCAACCCGTGATCCTGTCTGAGAGCCACCATATGTTTTTTGGGATGCCATAATCGACCCACGGGCTTGATTTATTTGTGCGACGATGTCATCTATTTTTTCATCAGGATATAATATCTCTAATATTTCTCTTTCTTTTAAATTTATTTCATCTGGTTTGTCAGATAATTTTGATACAGTTCCAACTTTGCTTCCACTTTGGCTTTTTCCCTTTAGAGCGGAAGCAGCACCAGATCGCAATGCGTTGATTGCTTCAGTTTTTCCTTGCCTTACAAGCCTTGCAAAAAGCACAGCAAATTCTTCGGGATTTTGATTAAATGCTTTTTCACCAATTTCATAATGTTTTACAGCATCATTAATTATAGCCCAATTTTTTCTTGTAGCTTTTAATTCTGGTGATATTTCATCCACAACATTTTTTATTCGATCTTCAAATACACTCATTTGAAAGGCTTTATTTTTTGCGCCGCTCTTTTGCGCTGCGTTTTTTGCATCCATGAAAGCTCTTTTTATTAATTCACCTTCAAACAATGTTAATGATCTTGAAAGCTCAATTTTTGCATTTTTTCCTTTACCAACCATTTTAAATGGAGATGGAAAACCAGCATCGTCAAAATATTTTACTATTCTTCCCCTGCTGTTTTTGCTTGAATTTCCCAAAGATAATACAGCATCATCTATTGCTTTATATGTTTGAGCGCCAGTCCAAAGTGCATCATATGCTTTGCTTTCTGCTTTAAGCAAATCATCAGCATTATTAGCAAAAGTTTCATATATATTATCTCCCAAATTATTTGGTGACAAATCTTCTATAAGGTTTTCATAGACCTCTCTAACAAATTGATTTTTTCTCCCATAAACTTCTTCACGAATAATTGGCGATGCTGGCCCAGCCTTAGTTGCAAATGCAGATACATTTTCTGCGGCTTCCTCTGACATTTCTGGCAAAATTTGACCATTTCTAACTCGATTTAAAAAATCATCAACAGTTATACCACTATCCGTAATTATTCGTAATATTTCGTCTTCAACCTTTTTGGCAACTTTTCCTGTTGCTGCCCTTCTAATGCTGTCAAACAATGGGGTAATAGCAGCCTGACTTGCTTGTGTTAATTTTGCAAATAAAGGATTTGCAATTGCTCCAGTAATTGTGGCGAGAGGAGCATCTTTTAAACGAGCTAGACCTTCTTCTTCAGACGCTCCTGTGCCAGCCACAAGCCCTTGACCAGCGCCTATTGCTGCAAGTCGCAAAGCTGTGGGCGCTACGCTTGTGCCACCTGTGAACGGCGCTGCGGCCAATGCAGGAATTAATGCACCACCAATTTCATACTTTAAACTACCCGGTTTTTCTTGAGCAGATTTAAGTTGCTCTCTTTCATAAGATAATGCGTCTTCATACGTCATGTTTGGGCTTAAAGATTTTAAAGCGGCCACAGCTTCATCGGCATAATTAAATAACAATCCAGTTGCTGTTAGCCTTGCACGATCAGACATTGTCAACCCTTCTTCTGGGTTAACTTCAGAAGTATTTTCTGTTTCAGCATCAATGTTAAGTTCTTGACGCAATCTTTTTAATTGTTCTTCTGTGGTCTCTGACATTTAATCGCTCCTGCTTTTTATTTCTTCAGCAATCATATTTATCATTTCTTGTGTATAAAGAGTTGCAGCATTTTTATTCGCCAACATACTTCTAAGCTCTTCTACTGTTTGTGCTGCAATTGTATCTTTAAAAAACAAATTTTGTCCAAGACGTGCTTTTTCAATAAGATCATTTGCGTATCCTTGCGGATTTAATATGTCATATTCAGTGCCTTCGCTCATATATTTTAAATATTGCGTTGCGCTGGGATATATAACTTTAAATGCATCTCCAGAAGCATTAATCATACCTCTTGTAACTTCATCTCTCAAGGCTTGCTTTTGTCTTAAAACATCTGGCCCATCACCAACTTGTGGGAAGTATTGCAGCAATGCATCTGAATATTCTTTTGGCCCAATCGCTGCACCAGATTCTTTTCTCAAATTTGCTGCTGCCCAGTTTTGTGCAGCAATATGAAATTGTATTGACAAAGGATCAGCACCAATATTTCCAAGACCTAGTCTTTCTCTCGCAGCAATTTGTTTTAAGTCTGCCAAAGTTACAACATAACCACTTGCCAGAGAATTTCTTAGAACACCTTCATTATACAACATTCTGCTTCCAAATGTTGCATCCTGACTTTGGGTCTGAGTAAATTTTTGTGATCTTTCTTCTATTATTGCATTCAAATCCAGCCCTTCTGGGATTGGCAAATTAGTGGTTGCAGACAAATCAATTCCCGGCTTTCTTCTTGTAACTTCTTTGCCATCTACAATTTCTGTAAATTCACCACCGACAACTAACTTTTGATAGTTAGCAGCATATTCATTAAGCTCGGCTTGTGTAGGTTTTGGCGCATTATTCGGATCAAGAACATAAGCCGCTAAACGAGTGCCAATATCATTAACTGAAGAAAACAATCTTTCGTATTGAGAGCCAGCCCTTGGCGTTTGAAATTTAATTAACGCACCCAAGAGGCTAGGATTATTTGATATGGAATTAGGCAAAGAAATAGGAACAATTCCAGCTTCTTGTTCTGCGCTAATGACAACATCTGGATAAGATGCTTTAAATTTTTCTAAGCCTTCTAGACTTGAAAATTTGTAATCAGTCAGTGCGCTTTGTGTTTGCGTATTATCATCTTGAACTATCTCATACCCCCCGACAGGCAAAGTAGACAATTGATCAGAGCGCAATGCTATAACGCCATTTTCTGGCAGGGTAGCATTAGGGAAAGCCAGCGCAAATGCATTCTTGCCTTCGTCTGTAATTTTTACATCAAAAGGTTTTGTAATTTTGCCTGTCCCAGTTGGCTTATCAACACTTTTAAATCTCGCGCCTTGTTTTTGCAGATCAGCAAAGCCTTTGGCTGTTAAGAAGTCACGATATGCTGGTTGAAAAGCTCCAGTTGGTTTGCCTTTGTCATCCAAGACTGGAATTTCAATCATGTATTCTTTCGGATCGCGGTATGTCGCCGCCTTCGGCTTTAGCGTTGGCGCAAGGCTAAACGCCGTAGAGGCCACTTTCTGATCCCTGTCGCGCTTCTCTTTCTTTTTGGCAGTCAGGTAGTCAAGCGGCACAAGACCAGAGCCTACGGCAGAGCCAAGCACTGTGGCACCCGGTTGTGATGCCTGCTTGCCCATTTCCAAAAAGAACCGCAGGGAAGCCTCCCAAGGATTGGCATCTTCAACAGGGGCGTACATGGCGCTGGCTGCGTCAAAGGCTTTCTGCGCTCCAGCCTTACTGCCAGAAAGCATTCCCAATGCACCCATCATTTTGTCAAATTCAGTAGTGTCGCTTGCGCCCAGTGCCATGCCCTAGTCCCTATTCTTGGTTCATCAGTTTATACGCGCTAAACAAGCTGCCCAAACCACTAAGTGTCTGGCCGTATACCGAAGGATCAGCAGCCATCTGTGTGCCTGTCTGAAAGCCTCTAGACGCCTTGCTGTACGGCGTTTGGGACAATGCCCCCAGCGCAAAATTAAGCTGCTCCTGCGGATAATCCCGCTGATCAAGATAATCAGCGTAAGCCAAATCAAGCGCCCGTTGATCAAGTAGTCGCGTGGCCTCGCCAGATGTAATGAGACCCTGCGCCGTCTGCGCCTGCAAGTCAGCCGCCAGTGTACCAGCCGATCCAAATGCATCCATCTGACCAGCCCGTGCCGTTTCTTCGGTTTCATACGCACTTCTGAGTGCGTTTTCTGCGCTAAACCGATTGGCACGTTCCGTATCAAATCGACCAGCAGCAAAGTCTAATCCTTCGCGTCCTGCTCTTGCTCTGAGGTCTCCAGCGGCCTTTGCGCCCTCGCCTGCCGCTGTGCCTTCCATAATGCCCAGACGTGAGCCAAAGGCACCACCGCCCCTTGCAGCGCGGCTTCTGGCCTCGTTTTGAGCGCGAATGGTTTGCTCTTCAATTTCGCGCACGGCAGGGTTCATGGCGTCTTGGTAAATATCCATAAACGGCTGCGCTGTGTCCATGCTAAACGGATCGCCCAAAAGCTCTTCGCGTGTTGCTGCGTCATAGCCTTGACCCAGAGTGTCAGCCACGCCCTCGTATTTATCTAAATACGGCTGGAAGGTATCATCAAGAGTGCCAAGCATTTCCATGCCCTCGCGCTCCTGATCTGTCAGCTTGCTGTTATCATCGCCATATGTCGCAATGCGGTCACCCGAATATGTTGGATAGTCAGACGCTGCTATTTCGGCAGCTTTTTCAAATAATGATCGGCCAGCGGAGGAGACCCAAGATGGAACTTCATCTGCGCTATATGTGTCAGATGAGCTTGGTAGCTCCGAATATGATGGTGTGCAGAAACTGCCCATTTAAGCCTCCGTGAATAACGAACCGACCTTGCATAAGCCAAGCCGCTCGTAAAAATTATCTTTGCGATCTATATCGCCAGAATAGACGTGGCCCAACTTAACTGGGACGCCAGCCTCCTGACCGATTTTCATAAACTTCTTAATCAGTCGAGTGGCGATGGTAGACTTTCTGTGCTGTCGATAGACGAAAAACCACTTATCAGCCAGATACTTTTTGTCGCTCCACCAATCGGTCATTTCCGCACCACCAATTGATCCAATAATTCTGCCGTCTATTTCAGCGACGAGAACAACGCCATCGTGGATGCATTTGCTAATTGCAGCGACCAGCTTATCAGACCTGATTGGCGACACATCGTGAACTGTTTCGGAGTGCATGACGTGCAGCATTCCGTACAATGCAGATATATCCAGAGGTGTCGCCACTCTGATCATCATTAGCCCATGCCGCCCAATGCGCCCATTTGCCCTTCAGACGCCATCTGACGAGGCATAGGGGCTTGCCCACCGCCTGCGCCACCCTCTATGGCCGCAATAAGCTCTGCAAGCTCTGGCAGTAGCTTCATAAGCACTGAGGCTATTTCTGGTGTGATGACACTGTCGAGCATTGCAAGTTCTTGCTCAGACATGCCACCCAGACGCGATACAAGAGCAGCCGCGATTTCTGGCGATGCTTGACCCATGTCTCTTTGTGGGCGTCTTTCTTCTCGCATATTTGCGCCACGCATATCTGGCATATCTGGCTTCATCATATCTTTATTAGGCATTACGTTTCCTTCGCTTTATATAGCACAGACCAGTCAGTTTTTTCGCAGAAGAAGCCAACCGACCAGCAGATTGGTTCCAGAATTTTTCGATAAATCTTGCCCAGATAGTCGGGCTTGTCGCGCTTACCGTAGATATAGGCGATTTCGTTGGCTCTGTGTTGGGCTAGGTGACGCCAAAGTTTAACGCCTCGCCCCTTACGCATTTGCTTTACAACGTGTACGGCCCATACATGATATCCATTGACGTGCTGAGTTGTCAGGTGGTCTCTGGTAAAGCGATAGTCCAACAATACGTTCTGCCTGCTCATTACGCCCTGCCGCTGTAGTTCGTTGCAGATCACACGGCCACCAATGGACGCGCCGATAAAGCTGCCCACAGGGCCAAATACGCTTCCGACTGCCGCGCCAACGCCTGATTTAACACCAGCCTTCGCTGCATCTTTAAAATCTTCTCCTGCCAACAAGCCGCCAATTGCTCGACCAGCGCCGTAGCCAACGCCAACTTTTGGGCTAAATCCTTCAAAAGTCGGCGCTCTTCCAGCTTTCTTAAAAGAAAAAGAAGATTTGACACCGGGTACAATAGCATCAGTTATGCTGGTCATTTGACCGCCGTCATTACCAAACAAAAACTGCCGACCAATATTACCGCCAACCATACTGCCCAACTCGCCAGCCGCTGCGATCTTCATTGGCCCCATGTCAGTTGATTGTACATTTCCAGTGCGTGGCGAAGCCACCATTGGTTCGCCATTAAAAGTTGTGCCACCAAAGTCTGGCACAGTGGAAAACGTGCGTGTGCCTGTCTTGACTGGCTTTACAAACTCATACATTGGCATGGCGGCAGTGCCGTAAACGTCTTGAAGGCGCAAGCCTTCAGCAAGTTCTGGCGCGACCTGAGACTGCATTTGATAGACATCAACTGTCTCCATGCCGTCCTCTGCTGCTGGCAAAACACCTAGATTTCCATAGGGGTCTGGGAGAGCAATTCCACGCTCATCTGTGAGAGCAATGCCATTTGCGTCATACTGAACTGCCATCAAGTTATCTCCAATAGTGAAGCCACAACGTGCAGCCTGTTGGCCGTTGCTGCCGTGACCTTAATGATTTCGTCCTCTTGAACGGTGAGAGGCTGGGTCAAAAGCTCTACCGTTGTATTAGCACCGATTGCCTTAACTTTAAACAAAGAAAATACAGCGGCTGATGCGTCTGTAATTGTGACCGTAATTGTATCCGCATTCCCACTGTCTTCGGACACTAAGATTGACTTGATCAAAGTAGTGGTTGCGCTGGGCGCAGTATACAGCGTTGTGACATTTGTCGTTGTCAGATCGACCTTGGCATTTTTGTAATTATTAGCCATTAGCCCATAAACCACGCTGTAGCTTCAGCCTGATCAACGGCTGTCTGCAAACCCTGCGATGCTGCAAAATATGTCGCCTGCTTTTCAAGCTCCAGAGTGTTTACCAATCGCCCCATATAACCCTGCTGATATTGCTGGGGAGGTGACGGCAGTCTTAATACTGCTAGTGGCGCTGCTTTGGTCATCTCATCCCCGCTATTTTTGTATCGATCCGAAGGTCACCAAGCCGCCATTCGTCTTGCGTACCTGTGCTTTCAAACTTCAAAGCAATTTGCCGACCCTTGACGCGAGTGCTGATTTTTTCTGTTGTAGACGTAATGTTAAACGGCCCTTTTACAGTCTCGCTGGCGTTGGGATATTTTCGTGTGTTCATGTATAGCGAGACGGTACTATTGGCTCCCATCGTTGCGTCAGGAATAATCCGATCCACCATGTAAAGGTTTTCGCCTTCTGCTGTGATTTCACGGGGCGCTGCCTCAATAAATGCAGTCATAGCTGCGCCATCGTTACTTGTCCCTGTCTCATGGTTGTACAAAAAGCCTTGAGGGCTAAATGCAAATGGTTTCTCGCGTGAGCCGAATGCATCGTTCCAAGCCGTTCTGTCCATTGATCCAATCGACCATACTTTTTCGTTGTAATTATAAGTTACATAACTGTCTGGCTCTGGATTATTTGTCCCTGCTGTATTTTGATTAGAGACATAGAACCACGTTACTTCGTTAAATTCTACATTATGACCAGCCACAGTTTTATCAAAAAATTGCGTTTGTAATCGATCAAAGACAAAATGCTTTAATGGACATGGTATTTCGTTAATTACACCATCGTATATATAGAACGATCTATTGCCCATCCAATATGTATTGCCGTCGATTGCAATCATAGAGTTTAAGCCAATTGCGCTAGTACCAGTGCCAAGCAGTCTGAATGAAAATATAAATGGGTCACCAACGAATGTCATGCCATAGATAGCCTCGTCGGTGCTTATTATAGTTTCTTCTCGCGTGTTAACCAAGGCAACAATTTTGGTTCCAACTTCAAGTCTTTGATCGCCAGCAGTATTTAGTGCTGTTGGAGCAAATTTTGTAAAATCTTCTTGCGTAGACCAGCGCACCAACATTGGGTCTAATGTTCCAGAGCTTCCATCAGCGGCAACATACACACTAGCCCCAGCAGCAATAAAATGTCTGTCGGGAAAACTAATTACAGTTGCCCGAATTTCCGCAGGGACAGACGCTGCCCCTGCAAGGCTGGACACAAGAACGGCCCTTGCTGTGATTAGGCCAGATGTATCCCAGTAATATATCCGTCCACCCCTGACATTGGCAATTAAATCTTCGCCCCAAATATTTAAACTCCATGAAGAGTTTTCAAGATTGACTTGAGACAGAGATAAAGCTCTTGGCGTGTTCCATGTTGATTCACCCCAACCACCAACGCCCCAACCCAGAGCGGGTGCAGCACTTTGTGTGCCTAACCCTTCTGCTAAACCAATAAGATATTTTATATCTATTGTCGTACCGCCGCCTGTAGCACCACTTGTTGCTGCATCTGGCGATTGTATTGAATAAGAATTGGCATCAATATAAGTTATTTGATACCCTGCCATTCTGTTAATTGTTTCGGCAGATATGCCGCCTGTGGCAGTGGCAGAATTTATTACAACCCAATCACCGTCTGAAGCGCCATGAGAGTTATCAGTCACAGTAATAGTTGTGCTGCCACTTGTTACAACCAAAGGATTAGAAAGATTGCTTGTGGTTTTTCGCAATGGCGTAATGTCATAAATTGCGTTGTTTTGAATTATGTAGAGATGATTGTGTGTTCCGACAGCTATTCGATCTGTACCATCTACACCTCTCCAAAAAACCATTTTTCGGCCAATGCCAGTTAGCG
>UEXM01001076.1_pt2 | contig 11687 bp, 13 predicted proteins | sample 1796661 | NCBI WGS metagenome assembly UEXM01 (sample SAMEA4772469, study PRJEB27181) | metagenome
AAAATTATAAAAATATATTTTTTGATTTAGACTATTTTCTAGACAAACAAAAGTTTATTGATAATATGTCCCGGGTATTTGAAGAGTTTAATTTGGGAACGTTTAATAAAAGTCTGGTTAGTAAAATGCACAATATTTGGTTAGAAAGACAAATCTAACATGCCAAAACTACTTACTAAAAAATATTATGACAAACTATCCTCCGCTTACAACATTTTGGATACAATACATTTCAAAGAATTTGATTATGATTTCGATGTGTTAAAGGATAGACTCAGTCAAACTAAACGTGAACAGTATGATGTAAATGATAGAATTATAATAGAACACTATGATACAGATTATTATGACGAACAGGTATTTAAATTTGGTGTAAATTTTTATAATACACTAACTACAATATCAGAACTGGATATACCTTACTTTGTATTTGTATTTGCTACAAATCACTTTGGGTTACAACAAGAAGTAGACCTAATACTAAAAGATCATCCAAATGAAGACAGACCTAAAATTATAGAAACTTTTATTACCTGGTCACATTATAATCCCGATCTAGTAGAAGATCTGCCTATTAACACACAAGATATAAAACATGCTGGATTATCCATGATGGGGGCAAGCAGGTCTCATAGACAAGGTCTTTACAACTACCTAAATACGAACAATCTATTGGACAGTGTTAAAGTAAGTATAAGAGGGTATAAAGGATGACTTTATTTTATACAGATCCACTTACTAGAGTTAATGACAAATTATGTCTTAAAAATGGTGATACCAATCCTATTCGTCATGACATAATAAGTGACCATATACCTGACAGCAAAAACCCCAATTTCAGCAGTAGTAGATATCAAGCAGATTTCTACAAATATTTTGGTTTGGATATTGTTACTGAAACAGTTTTTAACTATCCTTATCCATATATTTCAGAAAAAACTTTGAGACCGATTACTAGTAAAAGGCCCTTCATAGTTGTTGGTGCAACAGGAATACTTGCACTACTAAAGTCCAAAGGCTTTAAAACATTTAGCACAATAATCGACGAGTCGTACGATTCTATTATTGATCATAGTGATAGATTTGATAGTGTTACAGCAAGCATAAAAGAATTTGTAACGCAACCTATAGAAAAAATTAGAGTAGACGTTGAAAGCATTTCCAGTATACTGGAGCATAACTTTAATACATATCTGACACTAGAAGATATTGAATTATCTCAACTAATCCTGTAGAATATACATATGTTTAAAATAGATACACTTACAGTAAAAAACTTTATGAGTGTGGGTAACACCACACAAGCCATTGACTTTAACCGCAATGACCTTACACTTGTACTGGGTGAAAACTTGGATACAGGCGGAGGCGATGCTGGCAGTAGAAATGGTACTGGTAAAACAACTATCATCAATGCACTAAGTTATGCACTGTATGGTAACGCACTCACAAACATTCGCAAAGATAACTTGATTAATAAGACTAACAGCAAAAATATGCTAGTAACCGTCGAATTTGAAAAAGATGGTTTGAGTTATCGCATCGAACGTGGACGTAAGCCTAATGTGCTAAAGTTTTACATCAACAACAGCGAACAAGAAACAGATGACAACGCACAAGGCGATAGCAGAGAAACACAAAAGGCTATTGAAGAACTGTTAGGCATGTCGCACGACATGTTCAAGCATGTGCTTGCACTTAATACCTACAGTGAGCCGTTTTTGAGTATGCGCACTAACGATCAACGTGCTATCATTGAGCAGTTGTTGGGTATTACTATTCTCAGTGAAAAAGCAGAGAATCTCAAAGAAATGGTGCGTGTAACTAAGAACAAAATACAGGAAGAAGAGTTCCGTATTAAAGCAGTTGAAGATGCTAACGGTAAAATTGTAGAACAAGTTGATGCACTCAAACGCAGACAGCGCATGTGGCAGGATAAAAAAGATCAGGACATTACAAATTTTAAAACAGCAATCAATGATCTTAGTCATGTTGACATTGACGAAGAACTTAGAGCGCACACTGAACTTGCAGACTGGAACGTACTAAACAATGCACAAATGCAACTACAAAAAGACGTTGCTGCACTGCAAGCACAGGAAGGCAGAGCAGAGCGCGATGTAAAAAAAGCAAACAAAGCTCTAGTAGGATGGCAGGATGGAGTGTGTCATAGTTGTAATCAGAGCATTACACACTTGGATAGCCATAAACAAGAGATTGAAAAAGCGGAGAAGGAACATGACGAAGCAAATAATTTCCTTACAGAATTACAAACAGCAATTACAGAGCTCAAAACTCAACAAGAAACAGTCCCAAGCAAACCGCGAACTTTCTATGATAGCGCCACTGATGCACACAACCATCGTTCAAGCCTATCCACATTGGAGTCACAACTACAAAGTAAGCAAGATGAAAGTGACCCTTACACCGATCAAATAGCAGACATGGAAACTACTGCAGTGCAGGAAGTTACCTGGGACACGATCAACGAACTTACCCGTGTGCAACAGCATCAGGAATTCTTGCTTAAACTGCTAACAAACAAAGACAGTTTCATTCGCAAGCGGATTATTGACCAGAACCTTGCATACTTAAATACAAGACTAGAAGGGTACTTGGGTGCAGTTGGACTGCCTCACACTGTGGTATTTCAGAATGATCTTACAGTAGAAATACAAGAGCTGGGCAGAGACTTGGACTTTGATAACTTGAGCAGAGGTGAGCGCAACAGACTTATACTAAGTTTAAGTTGGGCGTTCCGTGATGTTTGGGAAAGTTTATATCAACCTATCAACTTGTTGTTTATCGACGAACTTGTGGATAGTGGAATGGATAGTGCAGGTGTTGAAAATGCTATGGGCGTACTCAAGCGCATGAGCAGGGAAAGAAACAAGAGTGTTTGGTTAGTAAGCCACAAAGATGAACTAGTAGGTCGTGTAAACAACGTACTCAAAGTTGTCAAAGAAAATGGATTTACTAGTTATGACACTGATGTAGAACTAGTATGAAAGCATTAATCACAGGCACATCTAGTGGCATCGGATCTCACATTCATAAATTTGTTGATTGGAATATTACAAATTTAACAAGAAAAACTGTAGACTTAGATTACCCCCAGAGCATCACAGAGGCACAGATCCCATATGCGGATATTGTTATTAATAATGCCGGGCATGATCTCGGTGGGAAAGTTCTTTTTGCAGATCATAAATTTGATCATTGGCAACGGATTTTAAACACTAATTTAGTGAGTGCGATGCGCATTACACAATTGGCATTACAAAAAAACCCCGACCTAATAGTTGTTAATATCACAAGTACAAACAATGACAAGTATTGGGGTAACGATCTTGTGTATAGTTTGAGCAAAGTTGCGCTGGAACACTTTGGAAAAATGATTAAAATAGATTACCCTGATGTAATAGTAAAAGAAGTAAGACTTGGACTTACCAAAACAGAATTTAATAATAACAGGTACAAAGAAAACCACAAGCCTGTTGATGACCTTTATTCAGTGCCTTGCTTAGACTCTGTTTTGGTTGCAAATAAAATTGTTGATTTTATAAACAGTCGAGAAAATTTTATTAGGATACAACCATGAAAAACATATATGGCTGGCAACTATACCACTGGCATATAGAACCTAGCAGCAAATGTAGTTTGCGCTGTCCTAGGTGTCCTCGAACAGAAATGCCAGATACTCCATGGCTCCATAAAGAAATTAGTGTGGAACAATTTAAGCATGCATTTCCTAGAGATTTTATTGCAGAGCATGTTCAACGCTTTACAATGTGCGGAGACGTAGGAGATCCTATTTACTGCAAAGATTACCTAAAAATTATTGAGTACATCAAAGATATAAAGCCTACCTGTCATGTTTATACAATAACAAATGGAAGTTATAAAACAGAAGGCTGGTGGCAAGAGTTTGCTAGAATTAGCAATGAATATGATACTGTGAACTTTAGTGTTGATGGTTATGATCAAGAATCAAATAATTTATACAGAGTTAACAATAACTTTGAAAGTATAATGATGGGCATGCACATCATGGGGCACCAAAGCACAGCATTTGTAAATTGGGCTGCTATCTATTTTAGTTTTAATCAAAATAATTCACAAAAAATTGAAGATTTAGCTAGACAAAACGGATGCGATGCTATACAATGGACTAAGAGTACAAAATTTAATTTTAAGTACCCAGGCGCTTGGGGAGAAGTTGATACACTAGAACCAAGCAGTGAATATATAAGCAAAACAGATAGATATGAAAGAAATGTGCAGCGTTTAACTAATCGTATTCAAAATATTGATCAGTATATGCGTACCAACTTACAAAAGTATCTCAATGCTAAAAAAACCAATACCCTTACTCCGCTATGTTTAGTTGGCAATAGGGGAATGTTTGTAAATGCAGAAGGCACTGTACATCCTTGCAGTTGGACTAGTTTTCCGTATGATACAATGAATTTTGAAGATAAGACTATTAAATATGAAGATAGTTTTTTCCAAAAATATAGAAACATATTGAATGTAAAAAATGGACTAACTATAGAACAAGTGTTAAATCACAATCTATGGGAAAAGTTTTTTTCCAGTATGAACACAGATACCTGGGTAGAATGTAGTCTTAAATGCAGATCAAGCATTGTAGATGAAGACTATGCTGTTGGGTATGAAACAAACTAAGGAGACATAAAAATGTCACATGAACAAATTGTAGAACAGTATGAAGCATATTTAAAAGAACACGAAGCATTTGAAACTAAAGGCGTAAAAGCCGCAGCAACTCGCGCTCGTAAAGCACTGGGTGAAATTGGCAAACTTAGCAAGGCACGCCGCGCTGAGATTCAGGAAAAGAAGAACGCAATGTAATATTGCATATATACAAAGTACATGGAACCTTGGTATTATAATAACGAAATTGTTGAAGAACTACCAGAAGGTGCCGTGGGCTTTGTATACTTGATTACAAACACAACTAACAATAGAAAATACATTGGCAAAAAACTGGCACAATTTAAAAGAACTAAACCTCCCCTTAAAGGCAGAAAAAACAAAAGGCGTAGCACTGTAGAAAGTGACTGGCGCGAATATCATGGCTCATCCGACGAACTATCAGCAGACGTTGCTGAACTAGGCCCACAAAATTTTAAAAGAGAGATTCTCTTCTACTGTAATAACAAAGCACAACTTAGTTATATAGAAGCAAGAGAACAGTTCAATCACAAAGTATTAGAATCAGACGAATATTACAACGGGCACATTAGAGTAAGAGTACACGGCAAAGGTATTCTTAACAAACAATTGAATGGCTAACATAGCGTCACAATAGATTAAATTTAGCGTTTACGGTCTGCGCACTAAACCGTCGCTGACGCAAGTAAAACCAACTTTAGGCACAAAAGATAGCGGCTCTGAGAAAAAGCAACCGCAACTGAACACACATTGCTGTTATGATGTGTGCTAGGTTCCGAAACTATTCAGTGAAGGCTGAAGTAGGGGGTATGCGGGTTTCCGCCTCCGTGCAGTAGTGCAATCTTCTTATAACAGATGAGTGAAGGACTCGTTAGATGACCTTTTTCATGGCTTCGCCCGGAGACGGGTGAAGTATGAGCTCTTGGTCTGTTAGAGTAACCAACTTCGTTATTAAGGAATAAGAAAAAATAGTTCGAGCGTTAGCGAGAACTGGATGAACGTAGTTCATCCTTATAATATGATCTGATGGGATTTCTTACTAAGTTCGATATTGTCTTCGATAACTAGGTTAAAGAATTGATAATCTGATTGAGACATTGCGTAGAGTTCACTCATGGTAACACCACCTCGCATATACCAAGCAGTACGAGCAATGTTCAGTTTCATATCATGAATGTTTTTATCATAATCCTCGAGCAGCCTCTCAATTTCTGTGTTACTCAGAGTTAAGAGGCGAATTCGAAAAAATTTGCTTGGTCAAACGTAAATGGTACGGTGTATTCGTGACTACATTCGTCACATGTTGTGTTTACTTCCTTTTGTGGAATCTTTTTACCAACTTCTTCCACATGTTTCTTTAGTGAATCATAAAACTGTCTTTCACTGTTTTTAACAAACTCGTACAGTTGATCTGGATCATACACTTCTGCTCCTTCTGGAGTTACTATTTTACGAATACTTCCTGTAACATTTTTAATGGTGTATTCTGTCATAGTTGCAAAGATACTATGAAAACGTGATTGTTTCTCTTCTGCACTAAGTTCGCTGTCATTTATCATCATTACAAGACGTTGCTGTTCGAACTGTTCCAAATTTTGTTGATTTATACTGTTAAAGTTAATGGGCTGAATATAAATTTGCATGCCCTTGTATTCAAAAGGTACATCATATATGGTCATATCAACTGGCATATCCATAAAATGTCTCAGATCTATTTCATATTCCGCAACATTTTCACACTTTGGACATGTACTAGAGTAACTCATTTTCTCACCGTAACTAGCAATGCGGATACCTATTAGTATTGTATCCAAGTCTGTTACTGGAATCTCCCAGGCATTTTTGATATTAGGACAACAACTGTGAATCATTGCTACTACGCCCGCACCATTCATCAGTGCATCTGGACTGTTTAGTGTAATTTCATCCTGTGTACTCATTGGCATAACGGGTATTTCACCATTAATGGGCATTTCCACAGCACCCTGCGCCCAAAATACACCCTGACTTGGTAGTTTAACGTAAACACTTGCTTGTCTCATGTACTTAGATAGTGGATTAGTTGCTTGTTGATGATTCTGCATCTGATTAATTTGCTCAGGTGTCATTGAAAAGTTCTGTGGTACTTCGACCATGGTATTTTCTCCATATAAATACTGTAAGTAAATAGTATTTATATACGCATATAACTGGAGTTTTTTAACTTGGCAAGCGCAGACGTCCCTGGTATTGGAACCGTATTCATAGATGGAGTTGCTGAAGAAGCAACAATGCAGCGCATACTTGCGGCTATACAACAACAAGATAGCGGTGGTGGTGCTGGGCCACAAGTAAATGCTGCTGGTATAAGTCAGGTTAATCGCGGCTTTATTAATCTAGCCAGACAATCTAAAAGTGCTGGTGACAGCGTTAGTCAAGGTGGTGATACTGCTTATCAAGGTATGATGAAAGCAGGTATGGCAGGTAGGTCGTTTAGTCAACAACTTGGCAGGGCTAGTGGTAACCTAGTAAGAAGTTTTGAGACAGCAAGCGAAAGTCCGTTTGGTTTTGCAAAAGCATTAACTAACGTTGCGGGTGATCTTGCAAGCTCAAGCAGGGCGGCCGGTGCTGCAATGGGCGTCTTAGGTGGAGCAATTGTTGAAGATTTAATGGGCGATATATCTCTCTTAGGCCCAAGCATTGGTGCAGCAATTGGATTGGCTGTACCAGGAGCAGTCACAACTGCAACTGCCGCTATAGCTGGATTTATATTTGAAAAGTTGGATGCAACAAGCAAAGCATTTAACACTGTGGCGCAATCAGGTGCTATTCTAGGCGGAGATTTAATGCAGTTTAGACTAGCAGCACACAGTAGTAATTTAACTATGGCAGAATTCAATGGTGTAATGGGAAAAGCAGGTGATAGTATGTCTATGTTTGGTGGACAAACACTTAGAGGTGCTAGAGAGTTTGCAAGATCTAATCAAGCATTAACAAATGAATTTAGTACACCTTTGCTACAAATGGGATATAGTTTTGAGGACATGGGCGTTGCTACTGCAGAAATGATGGAACGTTTTACACTAAGTGGTATGAGTTTTGATCAACTAGCAGTTAGAACGAGAGAAGTTGCGGCAGCCGCATTTGAACAAGCACAACAGCAGAAAGTTCTTTCTGCATTAACAGGCAGAAGTATTGAACAGCAAAAGGCTGCACAAAAAGCACAGCGTCAAGACGCACAAGTACAAGCAGCAATTGCTAGATTGGGTCCTCAACAACAGCAACAAGTAGAGCAACTTATTAGTGCGTTTCCGCATCTTAAAGGTGCTATCCTAGATCAAGTAACATTTGGCGGCGCAGTAAGCAAAGAAGCAATGATGCAACTTAGCCAGTTTCCAAATGCTGTGGCAAGTGTACAAGGCGCAGTTGATGGTATTAAGGATGGTAGCGGAATTGCTATTGACGCATTTAAAGCACAAGCAGCAAACAGTGAAGCAATTCGTGCAGAATATCTAGATGGTGCAGACATGGTAGCACAATTGGGTAGATTTTCCAGCAACTCATTTGTAAAAACTGCAGAAGCAATGATTATACCGCAACAGGAAATGATGGCAAAGGCTATCAGTGACACCGTTACTAAAGTTGTTGATGATATGAAAACGCTTGCAGCAGGCGGAGGTGCTGCAACCCAAGCACTAATAGAACAGCAAAAAGCGCAACGCAAATTAAACATGCAAATTTCAACTGGTGTCACTGGGTTGTTAAGTGAGACAGAAGGATTAATAACCAAAGTTACTGAGCTTACTAAACTCACCACTAGTGGTATTGCAGCAATAACCCCAGGAAGTGTTGAAACATCATTTAGAGGCGGACAAAATGATGGCAGAGCTGTACCTATTAATGGTCCTAGAGTCGCAGCCGCGCCAGCAGTATCCAATGCTCAAGCAAGTAACACAGATGATGCATACGCTATTGGTGCTGGCGGTGAGTTTGCAACCCCACCTTCACAAACAACTGCAGTGAATCCTAACATGCTTGGTGCCATGGGTGCTCCAGGTCAACCAACAACAACCAGTGATCCTGGGGTTCAAGATATATTGACAAAAATGTTAAAACAATCACAGGATACAAACAATTATATGCGTAACTTAGCTAATGCTGGCATGTAAAATAATTAGGTAAATACATAATAAGGTAGTATAATAAGTTATGAGTTGGAAAAAACATTTCACATTAGTCAAGGATGTCAGTCCTTTCACAAACACAAGCAGAGGCGGCGCAGACGGTACAAAGTACAGTCACTATAGTAGCCACTTGCCAGAGGTTTATAGTGGGCATCCTAACCGTACTGAACGTTATGGTCAGTACGAAACTATGGATATTGACAGTGAGATTAATGCTGCACTGGATATCCTTGCTGAGTTTTGTACACAAACTAACACAGAAAACGGCACAGGTTTTGATATTCACTTTCACGAAACACCAACTGAAAGTGAAATTGATATTATTAAAAAGCAGCTCACAAACTGGAATAACCTAAATGACTTTGAAATGCGTTTGTTTAAAATCTTCCGCAACACACTAAAGTACGGAGATCAGGTATTCATTCGTGATCCAGAAACATTCCAGTTATACTGGAGTGAAATGAGCAAGGTTACAAAGATTATTGTTAATGAAAGTGAAGGCAAAAAGCCAGAGCAATATATTATCAAAGACATTAATCCTAACTTTGAAAATCTATCAGTTACAGCAAGCACATACAGTGACCATACAAATCAAGGTGATCTTTACAAAAACAGAGGTTACATTCAGCCTAGCACACAATATGATGGAAGTGGCGGAAGTAGTGCGCAAGGACGTTTTGATCGTGCGCTAAACGAAAAAGCAATTGAAGCAGAGCATGTTGTACATGCTAGTTTAACAGAAGGACTTGATCCTAACTGGCCCTTTGGTAACAGTATTTTAGAACAAGTGTTCAAAGTATACAAGCAAAAAGAACTGCTTGAAGATGCTATTATCATTTACCGTATTCAACGTGCTCCAGAGCGCAGAGTATTCTATATTGATGTAGGTAACATGCCTAGTCATATGGCTATGAGCTTTGTTGAGCGTGTAAAAAATGAAATACACCAAAGACGTATACCTAGTAAAACTGGTGGCGGTACTAATATTATGGATACAACATACAATCCACTTAGTACAAACGAAGATTACTTCTTCCCACAAACAGCAGAAGGTAGAGGTAGTAAAGTTGATACACTACCAGGCGGCACAAATCTTGGTGAGATTGACGACCTAAGATACTTTACCAATAAGTTGTATCGTGGCTTGCGTATACCCAGCAGTTACTTGCCAACTGGATTTGAAGATAGTCCAGCAGCATACAATGACGGTCGCGTTGGTACAGCAATGATTCAAGAAAAACGTTTTAATGAATACTGCATGAGACTACAGCGTCTTATCTGTTCTACGTTTGATAGAGAATTTAAAATGTTCTTGAAGTGGCGCGGCGTTGAAATCGACAACAGTACATTTGAACTACGCTTTAATGAGCCACAGAACTTTGCTAGTTACAGAGAAACTGAAATGGACGGTGCTAGAATTAACACATTCCAAGCACTTGAAGGCTATCCATATATGAGCAAGCGTTTCCTAATGCAGCGTTACTTGGGTATGACAGAAGAAGAAATGTCAGAGAACAGCAAACTATGGCGTGAAGAAAATGCTGATATCAGTGTTGAAAGTGAGCTGCCTAGCATGCGCAGTGTTGGTGTTACCACAGGCGGCATACAAGCAGACATGGATAACTTTGAAATGCCTAGCGAAGAACCAGCAGCAGAAGCGCCAGGCGGCGGTGAAGAAGGTGGCGCAGGCGAAGCAGGTGCAACTGGCAATGAAAGCCCACTAACACAGGCAGGCCCAGCCGCTGAACCAGGCGCATAAATAAAACGTTATGTTATTATTTGAACTAGACGCAAAAAAGCAAGAAGAAGATAAGCAGTATCAGGATAGCAGTGCTGCTATGAAAACTGATACCCGCAAAACTCGTTTGACACTAGAACAGTTGAGTAAACTGCGTAAACTTAGTGATCTTAAAGCAGCAGAATACCAAGAGTCAATTAAAGAGATTCGCAAGCAATTTGCACCTGCACCAGCAGCCTAACCATTTTTCCTTTTAAATTTTGTATAGCAAACTTTTTGGTCCAAAAAGTGCGCATTTTACTATGTTTTTTTAGTAAACACTAAATAAAACTACAAATGCCTTATGAATATAGGAGTTATACAAATGACAAACAAATTTGAGCAATTGATTGAACTGTTTATCGCAGAAGATGAGCAGGGCGCAAAAGATTTGTTCCATGAGATCGTGGTTGAAAAATCACGTGACATCTATGAGGGTCTCACAGATGAGGATCAAGTTGAAGAAACTGCAGAAGTAGAAGAAGATGCAGTTGAAGAAAGTGAAGAAGCTATTGAAGAGTCAGACTTTGATGAAGCAGAGCTAGGTGGCGATGCAGCAGACGATATGATCGACGACATCGAAGCAGACGAAGAAGGTCTTTCAATGGAAGATGACGACGGTGACGAGGAAATCGAAGACCGCGTTGTTGACCTAGAAGACGCACTTGACGAATTGAAGGCAGAATTTGAAGCACTAATGGGTGCAGACGATGCTGCTGACGACGACGCAATGGACATGGAGCCAGAAATGGACATGGACATGGGCGACGAAGAAGGTGAAGAAGAGGAAGAAATGGAAGCAGTAGAATCTACAGAAGTAGAAGAAACTGAAGAAATGGTCCGTGAATATACGGAAAAGGCTCCTGCACCAGTAACTAGTGAAGAAGGTGATGGATCATCAGGTCCAGTGGCTGGCAAAAACGACATGGGCGGCAAAGCAGTCGATCCAACCGGCGAAGAAAAAGGCGGTGCTACACCAAAATCAACAGTACAAACAGATGCGTCAGACACACGTGGCGCAACAATGAGTAAAGCATAATTTCTATGTT
>UEXM01002875.1_pt1 | contig 11675 bp, 10 predicted proteins | sample 1796661 | NCBI WGS metagenome assembly UEXM01 (sample SAMEA4772469, study PRJEB27181) | metagenome
GAAAGGTAAGCATGCAATCTTTTCAAGTCAAGGGAATTTTGAGAAAATTGTTATTATTTTTTTTTGATAGGTAAATCTCAACTCCATGAACGGCTTTCATGAGTTTCTTTTTGAGTTTAAATTCAGCAGTTTCCACGCCCTTGGCATCCTCAACAACCTCTTCAAGATTGCCGTAATCATCTACCTTATTATATTTGAAGTCGGCTATGTATTTACAAATCTTCTGGTCATTGACCACAATCTCATATGAGATTTGTCTCTGTAAGTCTGTTATGTAACCAGCCTTCTCCATGCACGTTAACTCGCCCCATCTCTCCGCTTCCCACTTGGAATCAAACTTGATTCCCATGAAAGTTGTCTTTCTGGCTCCATACTTATTGTTCTTGTATTTATGGTTGTACATGGTAATATGCCTCAAACAATGGGTATCAATGGGAAATTATAATGGCTGATACAACACAATACAAGTCTGTTGCTGTAGATATTTCTACTTACAACAAGCTTCAGAAGCTTTGTGCAGACGAACACAGGAATGCTCGTCAGCAAATAGCCAAGCTAACTGCTGATGCGTTTGATAAAAAATATGGGCAGGGTGGGATAGGGTCTGCGGCTGTTAATTAGCCAGCGCCCTCATGCGGTCTACCAAACGTCTAGCACGATTTGGGACTTGCGTGTACCACCGGGAATCTACCATCTGGTCGGCTGCTTCGTTGAAATCACGAGCATCAACTCCAGCTTTCATACCAACGAATTTTGACAGTCGAGGCCGACCCATATTGAACATCATGTTGCACAATATATGTTGTAGCTCTTCGGGTAGATCGTCAAAGTCCGGGTACAATACTTTGCACTCGTCTATAGTCACTGCAATGTCTAATGCGAACAGGTTTCTAACTCGTTCCTGCTCAACGACAGTGCCGACTGGCTTACCATATTCCTCGTCATGCTCAGTGATTAAGTGGCCCACGCCCGTTGTACAGAGTCCCAAATGGTCTAAATACACCTCGTACTTGCAGCCCTCGTCCTCGGCTATTTCTTCGCGTAATCTATCTTTGTTCATTATCTTCTCAACAATTCTGCTGTCGCTCCACGAATGCCGAGGGCTTCAGCTACAGATGGGTCGGTAGCCGCCATTTGCCCTATTGAAAGCGGCGCAAATGATTGCGGCTGAGTTACGTCTACAGATCCCAGACCGGATGACTGCACTGGAGATGGCGTTTGTATAGATTGCTGCGGTTCTGGAGATGAGATTGGCCCAGATGGAGAAATAAACGCTCTTACGCCTGCTTGTCTAATTGGTCGCTGCACAGCGCCAACACCAGCTATAGCAGCATCAAAGGCATTTGCTACTTTACCACCAAATTTTTGTGGGTCTGGTAGCCCTTGTCCTTTTCTTGCAAATGCTTTCATAATTCTTTCATTAGCAAAAATCTTTGATGTAAATGTCATGCGAGCTTTTGCACCTGCTTTACTAATAGGATGAGCAGCAAATGTAGCAGCAACAATAGCGCCTTCTTTGCCAACGTCCCCAAGGTAAGCGAGGTCGCCAGCAAATTGACGCACACCGTCTGCTGTCTCTTTTCCGAGCAAGGCGTTTAAAACGCCCGGCTTATAGCCCTTATTGACAAGTCGATCAAGAGCAAGCGCTTTTGTTGTATCGGTAAAGACATCATCTCCAACCGAGCTAACAATATCATTCAGAACATATTGACGAATTGTGTCTAAAGCCTCTGGATCACCTTTAAAAAAGTTTTTGATTTGATTTATTTCAGTGATGCTTCTTGATGGGCTACCAATATACGCAGCAGCATCTTCTGGGCTTAGTATACCCTCATTGAAATCACGAACAACTTTTGTTTTTTGAGCTACATCTAAAGCCTGTTTTGCATCAGCAAGATCTTTTAAGGAACTGATTAAAGGCTTGTCTGTGTCTAAAGACATAATCCTTTGAACAACATTAGAATCAATTTTATTCGGGCCTGACTGTGCTATAGCTTTTGAAAGACGTTGAACTTCAGGCCAACTTTCACCGAAAAGTTCTCTTCCAGTTGTTCCAAGGCTATCTATTTGCGCCATAAAACGCATACCGTTAAAGGAGCTAGGATCCATAAGATCAACCCCAGTTTTCTGCATAGCGTCATCTAAGTAAGCACGAGCTAACTGTCCGCGAACCGCTACCGCATCGTCTGAAGCAGCGAGTACAGCTTTTAATCTTTCTGGGGAATTAGGGCGAATCACCTTTTTAAAAAACTGATCCACGTTAAATCTAGGGTCTTTTGAGGCGGCTTTTATATTTCTTATTACGCCAAACTTTTGCAAATCATCAAAAACTTTTAGTCCTTCACGATAAGTGTTAAAGGCTTTTTCTCTTTGGGCGGCAATTTCATTTAACTGACGTTTTTGCCCAGCTTTAATACCTTTTAAACTTGTCAAGTTTGTTGCTTCTAAAGTTTGATCAAAAGCTCCCCGTAACTTGAACAATTGTTCGGTTGTGGCGCTGCCCAACTCATTGTCAAATAAAGCGTCATTGACAAGTTTGCGTTGATTGGCAATTTGCTCAAATGATGCAAGCCCCTTTCCTTTTGTAGAAAGCTCCTCTATGCCGCGCATGGCCTGTTGCACAGGTTGTGGCAAAACACTACGAGAACCGACCACCTCTTCAAGATCCTTTACAGCGCCTTCTAATATGTTCGTATTAATTATACGAGCTTTACCACCTTCTTTTACAATGCCTGTAGCGGCATCTTCAAATTGAAGTTTGCCAAGAAGATCGTCCATTACACGAAATTGATTGCCGCTAACGCGACTGAAGTTTTGGAATGAACCTGTAATTGCTTGAAGCGTTGCATCATTAATGTCAAAGCCCTCATCAAGAGATCTTTCAATAACATTAATGCTATCTCTAACAGCCCTCATTGAAGCTTCTGCCGCTTGCTTTTGAGTTTCCTTTAATTCTTTAAATCTGCGTCCAGCTACATTTGAAAAGGCGGAACCAGCATCATCAATTTCTGCTCTTCCGACAAGATCTTTAAGCTCTTCAACTTTGTTCAAAGCAAAGTTAGTGTTTTTCAAAACACGAGTAGTGTCTTTTGTAGCGCCTTCAGCAAGTTTTTGTCCATATGATAGCGTGGCTGGCGCACCGAGCCTTTCTAAGCTAGGGGCGGCACCTTCGTCAATTAGCCGCGCACCACGTTCTGAACCCTCAAGCGTTGCCTGTTCAAGCGGTTTAGATAAAACGCCTTTTCCGCCTTGGACAACACCACGAATAGCGTTAAACGTCCCAAGCGTGACAAGTTCAAGAGTTCCTGCGATAGCTGCTTCAGTGGCAACGTCACCAGCCACTTCTCCTAATGTTTGCTTTTGTACACCTAACAGGCTTTCTACACCTTCTTCAATTGTTTGACCGAGAGCAGCACCCGCCGCAGCGCCAGCGGAAGCACCCAACAAGCCTGCCGGAAGACCCAATATTCCACCAGCTACAGCGCCAATTGTTTCTGGTAAGATGCCAGCAAGGTCAGCAACATCTCCGAATGAGAAGCCCTCATCTTCAATTACAAGATTGCCATCAATTGGATCCATGCCCTGCGCGGCCTGACCAGCAGGAGTAAGTGCAAGCCTTCCAAAAGAGTCTTTTGTGTATCCTTCTCGACCGACAATGTTGGCAAGAATTGCTTCCTGCTCCTCTGCGGTTTCACCAAAGGATATTTTGGCCCGCAGGCCAGAATTGGCACCAGTCTCGTAATCAAAGCCTTGATCCTGAGTGCTTTGCTTTGTTTGTGTCATTATATCGGCAAATGTTTTTTCTTTTGGAGCTTGTGGCTCAGATTCAAAAAATTGATTTTCTATTTCAGAAAGCTCTTGCTGAGTAGGATTGTCACCTTCAATTTCTACTCTGACAACACCTTTTGGGGTTTCTACACTTATAATACCCATTATGTACCCCTATTGATTTGTTGGAGGTTGTTGTCTTCTGTAAACACCATCATCACCTTTGGTGAACCCCAGTCCAGAGTTTGCAGAATTACCTCGTTTAATATTAGCGTAGTTTCCTAAAGTAGAGTAAGCCTCTTCAATCTCGTTTCTTCTTGTGCCAATAATGTCTTTATACAACATGCCTAGCTTTTGAATCAACAAGGCTTCATCACCCTCTGTGAACGATATGTCTCCAACAATTTCTGAAACCATGCGGCGGTCATTATCAGATAAGGTTTTTCCTGATTCACCAAGAATTTCAGCGGCATTTTGAGCCTTTAATTTAGTTAACATAACTTGTATTTGCTTAACGGGGTCTGTTTCTCCACCAGCATCAAATCCTAAATTTCTAAGCCCCTGAACAATTGATTTTCTTGCTTGAGCGGGTATGGATGTGTCAGTCTGGTTTAAAAGACCACCTATTGTGGTAAACAACTCTTCGCCTCTAGCAAGTCCTTTTTCCATTCTGGATATTTGTTGCAGAGCCTGTTTAGGATCTGAAAGAAGAACTGGCTTCGCCGTTGTAGATACATTTCTATCTGGCAATTGCACTAAAAGCTCAAGATCTTTAGTGGCACCGCTAAACAAAGGTATTCCTTGTGAACCCTTCTGATATATTTTTTTAGCTTCTGGTGTCTTTAAAGCTTCTTTTACAAGCTCACTATAATCAGACGCTTTAACTATTTCATATTGTGAGTTAAATTCCTCGTTAGTATTTAGGTTGTTAAGCTCATAAGAATTTAGGTCAGCAAACTCTCCCTTACCTTTGGTAATTGCATCGACAACACCTAAAGGTCCTCCGAGCTTTCCTTTAGGAATAATGTAGAATTGTTCGCGTTTCATTGCTGCGGCTTGATCTTCTTTTTTGCGACCAAGAGCATACTCTCCAGCTTTGGCGCGAATTGCCTTTGCATTAGCCCTAGCCTTTTCTAAAGCTGGCATGGCCTTCTCACCAGCCTCACCAACTGACGAAAGAATTTTGCCAACATCGAAGCCCTTGCCAGCCTTATTCTGCATAAGAGCTAGACCGAATGCCATGAGTGCTGTCTTGTTATCTGGCTCTCCAGATACATCAAGCCCTGTTGCCTCGCCAAACTCTTTTATGTATTCGGCATAATCTTTTGGCGCAACGCCCGGTCTTGCAGCCTTTAAATACTCATCAAGCGCAGTTACAGCGGCCTGTTTTGCTGGTGTGTCGGCTCCCTCTACCCCACTTGTATTAGTCTGTGGCTTTGCCCCACCAGAAATCTCTCCAGTAGTAAGCTCTTGTGGCAATTCTTGTTGATTCGTATCTTGCGTTTGTTGAAAAGAGTCTGTTCTGGTTGGAAATTGTTCGCGTTTCATACCGCCTAAAATTTGACCCATAGCATCAGCATTTACGCCACCAGACATATTTTGATCATAAGCAAGTTCATCAGGTTCAAATATGTTGTTAGGGTTTGAAAATTCAGCACCAAAATTTTCTGGTTGTGAAAAAAATGAACTGCTTCCATCCATAGCAGCCCCAACTAAATTAGGACTTATTGATCCAGATCCACTTGTAAGATTTTTTATAGCTTGAAGGATACCTGATTGAGCAGACTTTCTTGCATTAATTGCTTCAGTCTGAGTAGGGTACATGTCCAATAATTTACCCAGCATACCACCGCTTGCCGCATCCTTACGAAACGCCGCTTCTGCGCTGCCAAGACCGCCAACATTTATTGGGTTGCTTTTAACAGGTCCGATTCCTGTACCAACTGGAAGGATGGGTGCCGCCATATCTACGCTCTCCTATGCACTTACGCCAGAAGGCTTAATACCTTGAAGCGCAGTGTATGCACCAATTCCAGCCAAGAATGGATTGGTAGCTGGAGTGGTAGCAGATTTAAATGTAGAAGATAATCCCGCGCTAGGAATGCCTTTAAGAAGGTTCTGACCAATTTCCATTCTTGTAAATGGCTCTTGAGCAGATTGCAGTTGATTTTGACGTTGCGCCTCAAGAACCTGCGATTGGAAGTTACGCCCTGTTTCGCCTAGCTGTGAAAGCATGCCAAGATCAGCGCGACCAAGCTCTGACTGTACACGGCCTATATCAGCCGTTGTACTGGCAAGACCACCAAACGCTTGTCCTAAACCACCCATAAGCTGTGCGGCTTTTTGAGAAGACGTTAAAGCGTCACCAAAGCCCTTACGCTGTGCATCGCCTATGGCGGCTAATCTACGTCCTTCTGCTTCCCCTTCCATAATGCCTTGTCTTGAACCACCAAAAGCACCAGCCTGAACTGCCGCTGCATTACGTTTCTGTTTTCCGATTGCTGCTTGGCGGTTTATTTCGTCAATAACATATGACTGATATGGGTTCATATATTGCTGAACAGCCGCCGCAGGATTTGACAAAAGCCCAAGACCGCCACCTAAAGCGGCCTGACCGCCGAGGGTCTGTCCAGCCGCTCCTGAAACAAATGGGGCGTAAGAGCCAACCATTCCGGGGGCAGCGGCAAAAGCTTGTTGTTGTAATGGATCAAGACCAGCTACTTGTTGAGTAGGAAGATTAATAGGTGTATCAAGAAGACCGGGGCTAGTCTGCGTTGCTCCGCTAAACTCACCAAACGCTGTGCCAAGTAGTCTTTGTTCAAGACCTTCAAGGTAGGGGGCAAGACGATTTACGGTTTCTACTGTTTGTGTAGACATTATGCCATCCCCTCAAATTTATCCATCATACTGTACATTCGATTAAGACCTTGGTTTACATCACCTCCACCCGCGCCTTCAACAGCGTCACGGGTCATTACAAATTCACCAGCCGTTAATAATGCTGGTACATCGTCTTTGGTTCCAGATCCTTCATATGGATTAATAGGCCCATCTCTTCTAGGAGGATTCGCTGGATAATTATCCATCGCACCGCCTTGGTTAAAATACTGAACCATACCGCCTTGATTGTAATTTATACCGCCTAATTGACCACCCGGACCTCCAGCGCCATATGCACGGCGCTCAAATGATCCTCGGTTATCTTCTTCCTCGTCATCACCAAACAAAGCTGCCGCCGCCTCCGCAGTTAGTCCTGCAAGAATGCCCTCACCCACTTTTGTATTAGCAAGTTTAAATAATAAATTTTCTTTACCCGGATCACCTGCAAATCCAAGACCTTGTAGTAATTCACCAGACATTGTTTTAGCAGCAGTGGGCTTTGAAACACCTTGTATAGCATTACTGACAACACTTTCTGGAATAGATGTTTGACCCATTCTTTGAGCCATAGGGTCAGATGCCATGTTTCTTGCATATTGAAGAGGAGAAATGGCAGTTGTGCTTTGATCAGCTATTTTTCCAGCTTGACCCGCTCCACTAAACATGGTCTGCCCTAACCCACCAAGCAACGCTGATTTAAGAGCATCTTTAGGTTTTGCTCCTGTAAGAAGCCCAAGACCACCAGAAACGAGAGCTTGCTGAACAGCAGGATTAGCAAACATGCTACCTGCCGCAGCGCCTCCAAACAAAGAACTTCCAATGCCCGGCATAAAATAACTTGCCGCTGCTGGAAGGGCTATCTTTGCAAGATCATCAAGCAACCCCATAACTGGATCCTTTAATTAAGAACAATTGTTCGTGTTTAGACTTTAACATCATTACGCTTTCTCTACAAGTATCGTCAATTACGACACTGCCACAGTGACTGTTCCAACAGAACCTATTGCAGAAACAGACCCACCAAACACCTCTGTTTTACCAATTACCTTTAAAAACCCGCCATCTGCTATGTAAATATCGCCTTGCTGCAACAAATTGTTATTACCGTCTGTAGGCACTTCTTGAAAGTTTAACTGCGGATTTTGCATTTGCCTTAGAAATATCTCTAAAGCTCTCACTAAATCATTCAAATATCTAGCATCTATCTCTTGTGGAGGGGATGGTAATCTAGGGAATGGGGTTACATTCGTAGCCACTATCTTCTCCCATCTTGTCTAATGTCCACACGAGGACTGCCCAATCTCCATCTTACTCCTAAAGCCGCGCAATCCACTTTTATAGAAAAAGCTCTACCACGAAGCCTGACATCCGCTTTATTAGTATACTGCTCAAAAGGAACAGTTGTAGAAACAGCAGTTCTGTCTACCTTAGATATTTCAGATTGCAAATAATTACCCGCAGGAAAGTTATTTGATTGTAAAGTAACATTCACTGTAGGTGAGCTTGTAGTAGAACCATTAAATGTAAAATCTGGTATCAATCTTTTAATAAAAGTAAATTGATCACCATCTCCCATATCCATTGGGCTAGACTCTATTGTAGAAATCATAGCAGAGCCATCATCACTATAACCAGTTTCATGATTATATAAGTAACCATCCTCCGCTGCCATTGGAAATGTTCTTATTCCTCTATCTAAAAAAGCAGATCTGCCTAAAGTTCCATAATACCAAGTTTTTTCTGCATAATTGTATATAACGTAACGATCATTTTCGCCTGTTCCACCATTTGCAACAGAATTTGTATTTGAACAATAATACCAAACTATTTCACTAAACTCTGAAATTACCCCCGCAAATACTTTATGTGCTTGATCATAATTAAAATCAAAAAACACTCGCTCTTTTACGGTACAGGGTAACTGCTGCGTCTTACCATCGTAGACATAAAAGTTTTGTCTACCCATCCAGAATACTGCATCTTCCACAGCTATAGCTGCATTTGGACCCATGATGGTTGTATTAGATGAAAGAGGCTGAATACCAAAAGTAAAAGGCGCACCAATAAACTGCATTGAATGCACTGAGCTATCTGTAAAGATTATAATTTCACGTTTAGTTTCTATTGCCTTTACAAACTCGGAACCAGAACCAATTCTTAAATCACCAGCAGTATTAGTAGCTTTAGGATTCCAATCAGTTAAAGATTCCTGATCCGAAAAACGTATTAACAAAGGGTCTTGTATTGCGCTTTCAACAGGGTTTGTGCCAAATGCAATCACATGACGATCTACATCTGAAACCATTATTTGTTTTGCTGTTATAGGGGTTGTATCTGCACCTGATACTGTACCTATTTCTACCGCTCTTGTAGTAACCCCACTGCTTTTATCCCAGTAGAAAATCGCTCCATCTCTAGGGTTAATCAGTAAATCTTCCCCAAAATTATCGTGGCTCCACATTCGCAGAGAGGTAGTAACACCTATAGCGGCACCAGAACCCCAAGTGCCTCTGCCCCAAGTTCCCGCACCCCAGCCATTGCCGCCAACACCTGTATTCAAACCAGCATTGATTTGATATACACCATCAACACCCGATCCACCATTACCACTATCACTAGCATTTGCTGTTACAGTAGCTCCTGTGGTGTCTTTAGCGGTAAAAGTGTAGGTATTTGCAGTTGGCACTGAGTCTATCTGATACTCTTGATTAAGAACAGCCGCCGTTACTAGACCGCCTAAACTAACCGCGCCAGCTATAGTTACAAAATCACCCTGCACCGCGCCATGACCAGTGTCGGTAGCTGTAATAGTAGAAGAACCATCTGTCGCAGCAAAAGTAATGCCGTTAGTGGTTGTAGCTCTTATGGGAGTGACATCATAAAACGCTTGACCTTGTTCTATATAATATTTTAGATGCGTTCCCACACCTAAAAAATCAGACCCATCAAGCGCGACCCAATTAAATAATGCCCTAGCTGTTCCAAGATAAGTGTTTTGAGAATACTTTTCCCAACCACCAATTACTTCAGGGTAGCCTTGCCGAAAACGCACCTTATCACAATCTACCCAACCACCTTCGTTTGAATAAGATGTTATATCACGGTTAATTCCGGGTCTAAATTGAAGTTTGGTTAAAGGCACAGATAACTCCTTTATATAGCATCAGGCCAGTCAGCTATAGGCGCATTACCAGTCGGGTTGCCATCGCTATCAACAGGTGTATCGTACAAGGCCATGAAGGCAGCAAGGTCAGCAGCATTGGTAATAGCTGTACCGATACTATTGCTGGCAGTGCGAACCGCAGCCCTGTAATTTGTAATGGTTGACGGGACAGAGTAAGACTCAACCTCTGTTGCTTTGATAACTTGCCAGTCGTATGGGGCAAGAAGCCCAGCCGCTTGGGTCTTGGCTAGGGCTATGGCGTTAGACTTGAGGCCAAGCGTTTTACCCTGCTCACCTGTCATTGGGTCGTTTACAGCCTTGCCATCTTCATCAACCCACAGTGTATCAGTGAGTGACCTAGCAATCAAACTGCCATCAGCGTTTCTGCCCCAGTAAAAGCGGTTGTCGTGTGCCGCAACTTCATCTTCCCATGTTAAGCCAATGGCAGCTTTTTCATCTGCGCTATAGTTGTTCCAGACGGCAGGATACTGTGTGCCGTTGTTATCAACCCACGCTTTTCCAACTCTGATTATTCTTCCTGAGTATTTCCACGGCATGTTAGTTTCTCCTATCGTGCATTAGCAAATTTGAAGGGCTGGTCGGCAAAGGCGAGGTAGATAAAGTTATCACCTGATTTATTTGACATAGTATTACTCGTACCAATTTCAAAACCATTGCTAAAAAAGAAACAGGAAACTGTACCTGAGTTACCTTCCGCATTTGTTATATCTGCTTGTAAAAATTTAACCCCAGATGTTGCCCCTGTTCCGTCTGGCCTAGTGTTATCAAACATGCCCCAGTCTGCACCACTTCCTTCATTAACGTTTTTAATCATAAGCCAAGCAACTCTGAATCCTGTGTGAACAAAAGTCGTGGCATTATTCCCACTAAAACCGCCAACCTTGCAGTAGCCTTCGACTGAGTGAAAACAGTAGGCTATCATATTATCATTATTAGAAGCACCACTTGTATTGTATTCAAAAACTGTAGAAGTTGGTGCTGTGTCAAAGAAACCAGCCACTTCAGCATCACTGCTATTTAATTTTAATCGTTTTGAAGCCGCAGATAGTCCTGAATGATAAACATCCCAATTGTAAGCTGTAGTTCGTGATTTTAAAATAATCATTTCTGGTGCAGAACTTAATCCGTGTGCAATCAAGTTATCTGCGCTAGTCGTATACTGCCAACTTACAATACTAAACCCAGCCGTTGTATTCACTTGACCAGAACTATCCACATTCCCAACGCTTGTTGCTGAAGCATCGTTGCTAAACGCTGTGCCAGCAAGCCAGTTCCAAGCGACATAAGCCTCACTGCTTTGATTAAAAGCGGCATCTGGATATGTTCCGTCTGTTCCTTCCGCAACTGAAAAACCATCGCTGTCAAAGGATGTAAGAGAACCGTAAGAATTTCCGTAAGTGCTTTCACTCGCGGTGTTATTGCTAGACAGATACGCTGCACTGGCCCCTCGCACTGAATCCATCAAAGCATGGTCATAGGCACTTACTCTGTTCTTGGCCCATACCCAATCGGGAGAAAATCCAACACCAGTGATAGACTTGCTACTAGCACCATCGCCAGTATAAAGCACCGTATTAAAATTCTCAGTGCCATCAGTGATAGCTGCGTCTGGCAAATTCTGCGAACACAAGGCAAGGTATCCGCTTGGCGGTGCATAGGCAAAGCTGCCGTGACCGTTGCCATCTGCGTTACTGTTGGCTGTGGCGTGAAGACCCCCAAAGCTGCTGTCTTGACCAAAGTTAAACGTATGACTAATGCCAGAAGTCGAACTGCCGTAAAATGGCTGCATAGATTCACCAGTTGGAACATTGGTAAATGCCGCATTTGTGCCGCCAGCAGGGTC
>UEXM01002877.1_pt1 | contig 11671 bp, 16 predicted proteins | sample 1796661 | NCBI WGS metagenome assembly UEXM01 (sample SAMEA4772469, study PRJEB27181) | metagenome
GTTGTAAATTTCATATTGAAACTCACCGTCTTTGTAAAGACTATTTACATTAAAGAATGTTTCATATTGCTTTTCATTTAGGAAGTAAGTTGCTCCTGTATTCCTGTTTACGATTTTGTAGTTCATTTCTTGATTATTTGTGGGGGTTTTTACACCCCCTGATTAATTAGTTGTTATCTTTCCAATATTCATCCTCAGTTATTACTGCCCCTGAATTTAAAGTGTCCTTTAGGTATTTCATATTATCATCTGAAGTAATAGTACCTGCACCATCCCATTCAGAAATTAAGCCTTCACTTAAATACATCCACCATACCACATCCCCTGTAGATTTATCTTTATATACATCACTAACTCTTGGGTCGTTTTGAATGTCTTGTAAAGTTCTTACCTTTTTATAGTTTGTTGTTTTCATACAGCAAAGATAAAACCTTTTTTTGAATCAACAAAGTTTTTGACAAACTTTTTGACAAAAAGATTAAAAATAGTTATCCCTTATCTAGTAAATTATACTAAAATAAATTTAAAAAAAGATTAAAATTGGTTGAAAAAAGCGTTAAAAACCTATAAAGGCATCAACAAATTGAGTGGAGTTTGGCCGTTATTTAGTATAACTGCACAGCCAACAGCAGGTCTTTTACCATATTTAGCGTATGCCATTGCGTAAGATTTGTGATTTATTCCACAGCCGACTTGCGTTCCATATACTCTGAACTTCTTACCTACATAGTGTTCAGTATAGCATTGCGTATGTAAATGTCCTTGTACGGTGTTCATCATATCAGCTCTACACTTAGTTCTAGCCGTTCCTCCTTCCCCGTGTATATATTGTACCCCATCAGCTTCGTATCGTTCTACAAAGTTCCAATCAGGAGTTTCTAATACTTCTTTAAAAGACTTAATCCATTTAGAAGGTATTGAGGAGGTTTGTGCTTTACGCATTATTATTCTGTCGTGATTACCTATAATAACAGTAGCCATAGGAAAAGCATCACGCCAACGACCTATTTTCTTAATAGCTAATTCAAGCTCATCTAAGCCACCCATTCCATCAGCTGAAGCTTCGTGGTAGCTAGAATAGTGATTGTCTATTACATCACCTATAAATACAACCTCTGTGCAATTATAAGTGTAGTATTGGTCTATACAGAAGTCTAAGTAACCATCTAAACAGAATGGTTCGTGCAAGTCACCGATAACTAGAACATTTCTAGTTTCGGATTCTCGCATCTTTTCTAATGCCACTATTTCGTGTGGCTTTAATCTGTATCTATTATTTCTTAGCGACATCTGCAATTCCTTGCCCTAACACTAAAGTTGCAATACTAATTAAAATGTTTTTTACTTCTTCAGGATTTAAATTTAATTTTTCACTAAGTAAAGTTGTAAGAACTCCTATACAAGTATATAGAAATTTACGACTTGAAATCATTTTTTTAAATGTTTGTACTAAAATCCACTTTTTCATAACTATTTATTTTTGATTATTAAATTAATATTTTCACCGCCCAAATTAAGTATTTCTTTGATTACTAAGTCCATAGCTAACCTTGAGTTTTCAACAGTGTCTTGTTTACGACCATTCCCTACTAGAATACAACCACTTGTATCTTTAGCTGTATTACCCCTATGGAATAATATCCAATCCCTGTCAGGAACATCTTGAACTAATAAGTGTAAGTAATCTCTAGAAGCTGACTCTCTTGCTAGTCTAAGTCTAACTTTGTATTTCCCTTTAGGAATACAGCTTATGTTTCTTTGATTATATATAAAAGGATTTTCTAAGGTATCACAAAAAATTTCACCATTAATAAACAGTTTACCAATAGTACTTTCTTTTGTAAAAGTATCTCTAATGATTAGAAGATTAACGCCCTTGTCCTCTGTAGGCTTTTTTAAAGCCGTTTTGTCCTTTACTTGCGTTTTTGGAGTGTACTCCCTTACGCTTCTTTCTAACACTCTTAAAACCGCTTGTAATAACTTTACGAGCCATCTATTTATTTTTTTCAAATTTACAATTTTTAGAACACAACCCTAAGCATATTCTTTCTTTAGTTAGGATATATAATAGTTTACAGATTAGTCTTTTCATAATTTAAAAATTTATATATAGTAAAACTTATAGCTAGTACAAGTGAAACTAGCGTTAGTATTTCGTTACAATCAGTTATGCTGAAAGCTATTGCTGAACTGTTAGCCAACCCTACTTGTAGAGTATCTTTTACTTCTGTCATTGTTTTTTGTTTTTTTATCTAAGTAAGTCTTTAACTTAGTAACATTTTTAGTTTTCGGTTTATAGTGTCTTTTCATTAGTAGTCAGAAGCATTTAAAAAGTTTCTCAATGTAAGTTTAGTTCCTTGTCGCATTGGTCTTTCAAGGTTCATACCATTATAGTAAGCATTTTGGTCTGCTGAAATGTCTGCTCCTGAGTTCGTGTTGTATTCGGGAAAAAGAGTTATGTTGTTAGTTACATAGTCAATTAGACGTTCTGTGTAATACTCAGATGTGTTCCTGATTTCTTCTCTGAGGTGTTGAGCTTCCTCTGTACTAAGACTATTTCCGGTCTCGCTTGTTTTGCTGTAAATATTTCCGTTCTCTATCTTAAATCTTAAAAAAGGTATAGCGTGATAAAAAGCCCAATTAGGAAGCATATCACCAATATAGTCATCAACTAAAGTTTTGTATGCTTCATTCCCTACATTACCAATTGTTCCTGCTGTAATTAAAGCTTCTAGCTTTTCGTAAAGTGTTGTTCCTAGTTTAGGTTCAACATATAGCTTCTGTGCCTGTAATACATAAGGCAATAATAAGTCTGTACTTAAATTTAAGTTGATTGCTGTGCTTGACTTAAGCTTTGCTTCTGATATAAATAATACGTATGCCATAATTAGTTGTAATATCCGTTATTTTTCATTTTTCTAGGTGGTGTTGCTACTAGCTTGTCGTTCTTCTTAGCAGTAAACCCTTCAGACTTTGCTTTAGTATAGCCAATCATATCAGCATCTTCTATTTTAGTAGTCTTACTTTCACCTATTACTGTCTTGTAAATTCTTCTACTCCAAAAGTGGAAACATTGAGGTCCTCCTTTGTAGAGCCAAATTGAATAAGTATCAGCTCCATCAATACCAAATCCCGGATTAACTGCTTTTTTACCCATATTAATTATGTCCTCCTTACGGTACAACTTTTTAGCAGCTTCCATTTTTCTGCAAAAATCTCTTTTACTTCCTGATTTGTTTTCTAAAAAATTATCATTAGCGTAAACATATCTTACTCTGAAGTAATCAAAAGACTTTTTAGATAAGCCGTCTTGCTCTGACTTACGGCTTGGAATAGCTCTACCTGTTGAAGCTAATTCTATTTTTTCAGTCATTAAGTCATTTAAAACTTCTTCATAGTTAAAGTCTTGATGTTCACCATCAACAACTTCTTCTTCTATCAACTCCCAATCTTCAGAAATATCTTCTCCAAATTCTTCAATAAATTTATCAAGTTCAGTCCTTTCTGAACAATTACATTTCTTTAAGTCAGTAGCTTCTGAATGGTCTTTACAAGCCATATAGACTGTTTGCCCTTCTAAATCGTGTTCGTGATACCCTTCGCAACCAATTGTCTTAGCGTGTTCTTCAGCTTCTTCTATTGTATCGAATACAGGTTGTCCATCTATCATTCCAACTTTAGCAAATTCTTCTTTAAAATCTTCTCTAACTTCTACATCTGCTAAAGGTTTTAAACCAACTTCCTCTCTTATTTCGTCTTCTGTCATTACTCCTTTTAAGTCTTCAGAAGTAAATTCTACTGTGATAGGTTTTAACTGAACAAACTGAACAGGTAAGTCCATATTATTTACTGAAAATATAGTCTGTAAAGTATTTAAGATATGTAGTTGGAAAGGCTTTACAACTGTGTTAAGATAGAAATTTCCTGCCGCATTAAGTTCATCTACATTAGAGCCAAGTCCTGTATCAGATTTAATACCCATAAGCATAGGACTCGTTACACGGTGTCCTGTAAGTATGTTTTGAACTAATAGCTCTTGTAAAGCTAAATATTGCTTATCAGCGTCAGAAACGCTTATAGGAGTTATTTCAGGTGTTCTAGTCTTATCATCTGAGAATGTTAAAATAAACTTTCCTGAGTTAGAAGCTCCTGTAAATTTCTCTGTTAAACTTTGTTCTATCTGTCTTCTTTCCTCCGATGTTGGAATTCCATTTGCGAAACTCACGAAATACGAGCCTGAAAAACCATTCTCTATATTGTTTAAATGAAACTCTGCAACTTTTTGGTCTACTAAAGCCCAATTATTTGCAGCTAGATAATCAGGTGTATGATAACAATCCATATTAGGACTGTAAGCACCTGTGTAAAGCAACTGACTTCCTGAAGTCCTATCGTTTACATTAAATGCAGCAATAGGATAAGGTTTATTCGTTCTAGTGTTTGCCCAATCAGCACTTATAAAGTAAGTATCTACCTTACCCATTTCGTTAGGTCTACCTGCTCTTACACGTTCTACCGGTACGTGAAAAACAGAATTTATTTCTGTTCTTTCCCTATTCCATACAATATGTAAAGCGTAAGCTCCTTGAAGTTTAAAATCAAAAGAAACTTTCTTTATTACTTGGTGTAGACTTTCATTAGAATTAGCGTGTCTTAAAAACTTTTTAAGCTTAACATAAGACTCTAAATTAGTATCATCTTCTTGAGCTATTAAGTCTTCTCCTGCTATCATTTCAGCAGTAGCATTAATAATAGCAGCGTGTGTACTAGAATTGTAATAAAGGTCAATTAAGAACTGAGGGTATAGGTTTTTCCAATCTTCCGTTCCGTACTCTATGTAATCACGCCCTCTAACCTCCTGTACAATTGGTGCAGTTGAAGTTTCTAAGTTAATGCTTAATATTGAATCTTTCATATTTATAAGTTTGATAAGTAAGTATTTACATTAGCTGTAAGTGCTGTGCTTTCTGTATCATATATTTGTATTTCGCTAATAGTTCCGTCATAAGGATTGTTGTCAGTTCTTCTTACGCCAATTGCGTTTATATCAGCAGTACCTGCTAAAGTTTCAGTATCAGATTGTGCTACTCCATTTATGTACATAGTAATAAGGTTAGATGCGTTTCTTGTAATAACTAAACTTAAGTCTGCTACTAAAGTGCCACTATCTATACCTAAATCAACTTCGCTACCATCAGTTTTAAATCTTACATTTGTAGTTGAAGTGATTTTAAAAAACTCATTAGGTTCTGTATTAGAACTTATAACAGAAACATTAGATACATCAGGTTCTAACCTTATCCCAACAGTAAACGCTCCACTTAAAGTAATATCACTAGCAGATTGTAAACTCTGAGAATTAGCAGCAGTAAAATCAATATCTCCTCCATTATATGCAGGTTGTTCACTTACTGTTGCTTGTAGCATATCAAAACTATTAGAAGAACTATCAGCCCAAGCTGAAACTTTTTCACCGTTCAAAGTTATTCCTGTTTGATTTTTGTACCAAGCTTCTAACCCTGTTTCATCAGAAGGTTGCCAAGAACTACCTAAAGCCTTTGAGCTTACTAAACTTAATGCTTGTTTTAGTGCTAACATTATATAACTTGGTCGTAGTAACAGATAGCTAAACCACTACTTAAATTTATACCTGTACATTGAAGAAATAAAGTCGTTCCTGCAGGAATAGTCGTATGTAGACTTGATGCTGCAGAACCTGCACCTGTTTGAATATTAGTAGCAGTTATTGAAGTTATTACACTTTCAGTAACAAAGTGAATTGCATAATAATCTTTTCCTGTCATTTCTGTTGTTGTAATTACATCACATCTATTTTTTCCTAGTTGCTCAGTTAATAATTGTTGTACATTTTCTATTGCCATTTTTTTTTATTTTATTGTCCGTAATATATGTAATTTGTTTCTGTCGGTGCTTCTCTTTGTGTGTATTGAACTTGTTCTGTTCCATCTTTATCTGCTAAGTACATCTTACCCTTAGTAACTAACCCTTGTACTATGCCTTTATTACTTGCAGCAGGAGTTAAAGTATCATCTTCTGTTACAGGTGCGTGTCCTGCACTTATTGTTACAGTTCCTGTCCATTTAACTTCGTAAAGTTCATACTTGTAATATCCTGAAGGTGCTAATTTTAAAGCTCCTGTATAAACATCAGGAGTGCCATAATTTATAACAATTTTAGTAAACCTGTCTTTGATTACTTCAGAAGCACCATAAGCATAATAAACAGACTTATCTAAGTCATTAGTGAATTTAACTAAGTGCCTTATTTGAGTAGAAGCAAGAGTAGTATCTATTCTGTTATCCTCAGTTTGAACGTATATGGTTATAGCTGTTTCTGTTATTGCTTGTATCATAGTTGCTTTGTCTGTTATATAATAGAAAAACTATGAATTTATTTGTATTCAGTTAGTAATAAAAAGAAAAAGGTGAGCCGAAGCCCACCCTAATCAAGAAATATATAAGAAAACTACTAAGATGTAACTATTGTTCCCATTGTAAACGCTCCATTGTCAAACGGTACTGTAGTGTAATCTGCTACCATTGGGAAAGGGATTGGCTCCATTCCATCAAAAGTAAGAGTGTAACCATTTCTATCTCCAAATGCAGCTCCTGAGTCAATAGTACCTGCATTTAAATTCATTCCATTAGTTACTCCAAGACCTACAATTACATTATGTCCATTAGCTAAAGTCGCATTTAATTCTGCAAATATAACAACTTTAGTTTGACCTAAAAGTTTAATTTGATTTTGGTCTTCTTTTGTTAGTTTGTTTAATACTACATTTACAGTTGGCACATAGAAAATAGTTCCATTTTCCGTACTACCTGTAATAGTTTCAGTTATACTAGCAACCCCAAGAGGTGTAGTGTATCTATAAAGTACATTAGAACCCATTTCAATATCAGTAATTTCTCCTGATGCTTGAACTATACCTGTTGTTGTTATTGGTGCTGTGAATTGGTCGTAAACTCCGAAATAAATATTTTTTACTCCTCCACTGATTCTTGAGCAGTCGAGCCCTCTTCCTTTTGTAAGTGCTATACAAGCCATTTTATTTGATTTTTTTAGGTTAAGGGAGGAAGGGTTTTACCCCCTCCTTCCGTAAATTTATTTTATTATGATTGTCTTACGATATCAGCTCCAACTCCTGTTTGAACACCTGCTGAGTAACGAGCTACTAATCTCATATTGTCACTTCCGTCCAAAGCAGCCATATCCATCAAAGTAATTCTAGTAGCATCTGAAAGTAAGTCAGTACCAAAGAACATATTTGACTTCTCTGCTGCAATTACTGAGTTGTCTAACATTCCGTTACATACAGCTATTTTGTAACCTTCAAATACAGGAGTATAATCTCCATTCATATTGTAAGCGTTTACATATCCTAAAGTAGATACTGCTGATACATATAAAGCGTAAGTTTTAGGGCTCATATAAATATGTAAGTCTTCTTTTCTTAAGATAGCTGAAACATTTGTAGCCATATCAGCTGTTAAAGTTTGTAAGTTAGCAATAATGTTAGCTGCTGTGTAAGCTGCTGAAGCTGAAGATTGAACAACCGTTGCATCAACTCCCGGTAATAAAAGACCTGTAACTGCACCTGAAAAGCCATTGAATTTCCCTGCTACAGCAGTTCCTGCCCAAATACTTTCTTCAGTTGCTTCTGCTATGATTTCTCCCATATAAGAAATAACATAGTCATCAAAACTTGCAGGTGGTGGTGCTCCTGCTCCTGCTCTCATTTGTAATGCTTCCCAACTGTCTAATAATGTAGACTTGCATAAGTCAAGATTGATTTGTAAATTTTTAGGTTCTAATACTTTTTCTGTAAGTGCTAAAGTACCAGCTCCTGTAAAGTCGCAAGTTGCATCTGCAACTACTCCTGAACCTGCCATTCTTTGAATGTTAGATTTGAATTTGATGTTTTCAATAGATGTTAAATAATCTAAAGAGTTTGCTTGTTTCAGAGCTGCTGAGATGTAAAATCCTGCTGCCTTTCCTGAAAAGTTTGATGTTGTAGTAAACGCCATTTTTTTGTTTTTTTTTAATTAATATTATTTATTTAAATCGTGTAAAAATTTCTCCCTTCTGGATAGTTTGTTATATTCTTTTCTAGCCATTGGTTTTCTTTCTGAACTGAATTTATTTGTATCTAAAGGTGCTGATGCAGGTTGTGATGCTAACTCAGTTTTTAGTTTTTCGTTTTCTTCTTTTAACTTAGTTAATTCATCTTCTGCTGAGAACTCAACTACTTCTGTAGTTTTTATAGACTTAGGAGTTGTTCCTCTTTCTTCAACTTCTTCTGACATTTCTTCAACTTCATCATCACCACCAACTTTTCCTTCTTTAAGTTTAGCTACAGCAATTTCTAAGTTTTCAATTCTTTTCTCCATACCTTTCCAATCAGCAACATCAGCTTCTTCTTCGTAGTCTTTTTTATCTTCTTCTTCAGCTAATTCAGATGCTTCAACTTCTTCTTCAACTACTTCTTCAGTTTCAGTTTCCATAACTTCAGCAACAATACCTTCTTCTTCAACTCTAAAAGTAACTCCTGTGTCAGTCTTATAAGTTCCAATTGGTAATAAAATTGTAGTACCATCTTCAGTTAATACTGAAATGTCTACACCTGCTTCTAATTCCTCAGCAGTTGAAACGAAAATAGTTCCGTCTTCTGATTTTGCTTGCCACTCTAATTTGATTGTTTCTTCTTTGTCAAGTCCAAGTGCTACTAAAATTTGCGTCTTTAAATCCATAGTTTAATTTTTAAGTTCTGTTATATAATAGAATAGTTATTTATTTGTTTGATTTTTACAATAATGATATTAATTTCTTTAAAATTTTAGCAGCTTCGGTAGTTGCAGGTATTTTAACATCTAAGTCTTTTGCAGCTTTTTCTAATTTATCTGTTTTCTTTTCTAAATTAGCTCTTAATTTTGAAGCCTTACCTTTTGTTTTATCTAATCTTTTATTTAAAAAGTCAACACTTTTCTTATTACTTTCTAAAGCTCCTTGAGTTTCTTTTAATTCTCTTTCTGCTGTACCTAAGTTATCTTGAGCAGATTCAAAAGCTCTTGCAAGTTCTCTCTGTTTCTTAGATGCTTTTTCTACAACAGACTCTCTTTTCCCTATTAGTTTTTCTGCTTGTGCTATATTCTTTTCAGATGTTTTGATACCATCTACATCTCTTGTCAAATCAGGGATTAAATCTTTAGCCTGTTGTATAAGTTTTTCTACATCATCAGTTAACCCTAATTCAATTCTATTAGCTTTGCTCATTGTAGTAATTTTACCTTCTCTTACTAATTCGTTAAAAGCACTTAGTATTTGTTCTGTTGTTGGTTGTTTTTTGTTCATTTCTTCAAATTTATTAGTAAAGTAGCCTTCTATTGAAAGACCTTTTAATTCTCCTTCTTTGATTTTATTCCAAAGCTCATCATTTTCTATCTTCATTTTAACAAACCAAGTGCCGTTAGGTAAGTCGTAACCGTATAACTTAGACTTATCTTGGTCACCCTCCTTAATCCAACTTTCAACTGTTAGAACGCCTGAAACTCTGTCTTGGTGTTGGTATGTAGCTTTATGGTGATTGTTATGTTTTAAGTATAATTCACTTGCTTTTCGTACTGTATCAGGGCTAAAGTAAACATAATAGTCGCTGTCTGTATTAGGGTCGTGTCTGAATATTTGCTTATTAGGAATAAGTGCAGGACTAACTAACATTCTTTTCTCCTCATCTACTTTAGCGAATGTTAAGTTATTCTTTTCTTTTCCGAAATAAACAAAGTCTTGTTCTATTGCAGGTGAAGTTACTAAACTGATAGCGTCAATAGCTAGTTCTTGACTATCATCTGCAATTACTAATTCTACTATTTTAGTTTCTTCCATATCTTGGTAATAGTCTTTATTATCTTCTTCACATTCAGCTTTTGTGTCATATTTACAAGAGCCTGTCTTCCCAAATTTATATTTTCCGTTTTCACATTTTGTACAAGGCATAGTATTCTCTTTGGTATATAATAGATATATAGTTAATATATTTGATTTTAGATTGTAGCCCTTCTTCTAATGTTTGCTAATTGGTTTTGACTATTTGTCATTTCATCTGTAACTACATAAGCACGAGTTGGTTCAGGTTCTACTCCTCCTGATATATCAAAAGCTCCTGACATCATTTGTGGTGCAGGTGCTGCGGGTGCAGACATTCCTCCACCTCCTCCTCCTCCTCCACCCGGTACATCTTGTTGCATAATATTTCTAACATTGGCTAAACCTGCTGCAATTATTGCTGCTCCTGAAATAAACCCTAGTGTACCTTCTTGCGCAAATGCTTTTGTAGCACCGACATAAGTGTCTATTGTAGCACTTGCAATTGCTAACGCTTTATTTTCACCTGCTAAAGAACCTAATGCTCCTGCAAGTCCTGAAAACGCTTCTAATTGGGTATTTACATTTTCTTGTATTAATAATGATTTTTGTTTATTAAATTGTTTATCAATAGCTGTAGTGTCCATTCCTGACTTTCTAGCCATTTCTTTCTTTAACTCATAAGCAGTTTTAAGTTCTTCTAATTCTCTTTGTAGCCCTGTCATTCCTTCAGCTCTTACTTCATTTTGAGTTTCTAAAAGTTCTTTTTCTAAAGCTACTGCATTAGTCTTTTGTTCTGACAACTGACCTGTAATAGTTTCTTCAAGTTCAAGCATTGCAACTTTTTGCTCTTGTAAAGCTATGTAATTTTCTTCACTTGCGTTTATGTTATAATTCTGCTGTGCTGCATCAATTCCAACTTGAATTTGTTCTCTTTGAAGTTTTTGTTGTTCTCCTAGTATGTCGTTTAACTTATTGTTAGCTTCAATTCTTTCTGCAAAAGTTTTTGTTTCATCATCTCTTATTTGTCTTTGTATTTCAGCGTCTTTTAAGTATTGAGCATTTAACTTAGCAAATTCTACACCTGCTCTATTTGCCGCTTTAGTTGATTCTACTTGAGCTTTTGATAAACTTACTACTTTCTTAGTGTAATCTACAATTGTATTTTTAACATCTTCGAAACTTCCATCTACTCCTGTAAAAACATCAACCACTTCTTTACCTGCTTCTTTAACTTCTTTAAAAGCACCTTTAAAATCTCCACCAAAAATTTTTCCTACTGCATTACCTAATCTGTTAATCACATCTCCTGCTTGTTCAAACCTTTTTGTAAACCCTTCTGAAATAGCATTACCAAAATCTTCTACTGCTTGTTTGGGGTTTTTAAATAGTTTATCAAAAGCATCTGTTATAACACTAACATTATCTGTGATGAATTTAAAAAGGTCATTAAACGCAATAGTTAATGTGCCAATAGCAACATTAAAACCGTCCATAACACCCTGATTTGACTTCATAACATCTTGGAAAACTTCAAACGCTTTATTTAATAAATAAACAATTCCTGCTCCTTTCATTAAGTTTTTAAAACTAAGTGATAACTTTTTTACACCTTTAGTTGCTTTTGCAGTAGATTTACCAAGTTTTTCAGTATCTTCTGCAACCTCGCCAATATTTGATTTAATCTCTGCTTCTAGAATTGTTTTATCTGCCATTTTTTTTTATTTTAAAGTGCTACTCCTGTTTTAATTTGTGTAAATCTTATATTACTAGCCCATTCTATTGT
>UEXM01002151.1_pt1 | contig 11666 bp, 23 predicted proteins | sample 1796661 | NCBI WGS metagenome assembly UEXM01 (sample SAMEA4772469, study PRJEB27181) | metagenome
TGTTTCTATGACCCCAAATACCACAATTACCCGCCATAAATACCACAATTGCATCAAGAGCTTGTATCATGATCGTTGGTGCATCCTGGTACTAGTTAGAGTGTAGCGTTAAGTCTGGGGAGAATAGAGATACATTCATAAGTGATACATATTCTCAGAGGCTTTGTAATAGGAGGTAGATACATGGACTTTAGTAACAGTAATTCAGAAACAAGTAACGAAGAACAAGAAGAACTTAACTTTATTTCAGCACGTGCAGCTATGAAAGTTGACGGGCGATTTGAGTTTGTCTTTACGGTAGCAATATTAAACGAAGAAAAACAATGTATAACATTGATTGACTCTAATACTGCAACCGCTTGTACTGTATGGATAAAACCATACGAGGATTCGCAGTTTGAAGTTAAACCAGAACAAACAGATGGTGCAAGACTAGGCCGAGCAATAGCTAGGGCTTTTCCTGGTAACTCAAACGAAGAAATCTTTTCTAAAGCGTCTGAGTCTGGTGGAACTCTAACAGTAGAGAAGAACCCAGAATATAATAACGCATGGTTATGGACAATTAAGGCATAAAGCCTTAGCTATCTGTACGGATTGACACAAGCCCTCTAAGGGTATATCTCTTAGAGGGTTAATTCTCTTTTATCTTATTGTATATAGTAAAAGCAGTAAGGGTATAAATTAACATCGACCAGGCGACTGCTACGGCTTCGACTCTTCTAGGAGCGACTATTGAGGCAGCTAGTGTGTAAGTGGCTTGAGTAGCATCCAGGACAGCAACACCCGCACCTCTGATTAAATCTAAAGCTCCTTCAGCTAACTGATCACCTAATTCATCAAAGAACTCGACTACGGATTCTATGATAGGTACACCCGCCTCAATAAAAGTATCAGCCGCCTCCTTTGATACTTGTTGAACTATACCATCTTCATTTCTATGATACCAGATTCCACCTAGTAACATAACTGCCGGAAATGCGGGTAGAGTCATTATTTCACCCTCTTTTGAATCTTAATTGCCTGGTTGAATACTAGTAGAATTAGAAGTGATGAAGGAATAGCTACAATCGAGCCTTTCAAAACACCCTCCGACACGTAGCCCACGCGGATAAGTGTAGTTTCTAACTTATCTCCTATTGTCTCATCGGGGTTAACGGTACTAACAACGGCTAAACCTAAACCGGCAATAGCCACACCGCCAACCGCTAAACCTAGTAAAGGAAGAACCATCTTAATTCACCTTTTCCGAAAAACGCTATATCTTGTTGATAATCCTTCTACTTGAAGAGATTTTTTAGCTTTCCTTATGTAATATTTTTTGGGGTTCGTCATTTGCGAAATGTGATATTTTGCACCTTGTTTTGAACCTCCTACACCTGGTAATCTAACACCTTTAACCATCACATCACCTTCTTGGCAAACAAACCAACGACAACCAGACCAATTAATAAGAACCTCTGATTATCTGTTAAACCTTGACTAACCTCTTCACTTGAACCCTGTTCTTCAAGTTCTGGTTCTTCTGAACCTCCGAAGTCGCCTCCACCACCGCCACCCCCAGGCGTACCAGGAGGCCGATTTTCAGCAATTAAAACGTCATTAATGTCATTGTCAGATAATCCGAATTGTTCTCTTAATATTCTGTAAGCTGCTGAGTAAGATAATTTATTTGAATTGTAAGCCGCTACGACTTCACCTATTGTATTATATTGAGACTGACTACCACCGATAGAGGAAGATCGTGAAGGCTTCATTGTTTCTTGTGTCGGAACGGACTTATTATATCCTGGTAATATTCCTCCTTTAGCGTACATTTTAATTCACCTTTTTGATTTTTTATATCTATATACTTTAGTTTTATTACCATATTTTTTAGGCCAAAAAACTGTTATCATATTTACAGGGTTTTCTTTTCCTGTTTTCCAATTCATTTTTCGACCTCCTTGAAAATAAGTTCTCGTTTTTGGCATTCAATAACCACCCTTTTTCTTCGCTCGCCTTGAACCTGTACTTCTCTTACGCTTACTTCTTCTCTTAGAAGTAGCAGCAGCCTTAGAAGCTGCGGAACGGGTTTTATACACCCGTTTTAATAATTTACCAGATACATAAGAACGGACACGGTAACCACCACGAACCTTGTCGATCGGCATCTTACTGTCCTCCCTTTAATACTAGAAAGGCTATCACTATTAATGCTATTGTATTTGCTTCGCTCATATCATGTCCTCCATTCCTAAATCGAATCCTAATGTCGCCGCTACCATAGCCGCGATAATTTTAGCTACTCTACCAATCATGTCTAACCTGGTAATTAATTCAAGATGATTAGTTTCTAAATTATAGACTCTATCTTTTACTTCTTCAACATCATCTTCTAATCTAATGATTCTGGTTAAGTTTTCTTTTACTGTCATATTTATCACTCCGGTATTTGGTACTCATACCATGCGTCAGCAGCAGCGTTAGAATCTTGATAATTCTGTGGTAAATCTCTCAAAAACTCTCTATAATCAATCCAATCTTGAGAAGGTGACTGGTCTGACATAAAACGCCAGTCTGAAGATTTTAATTCACTATCTCTTCTTTCTCGAACCTCTTCCCATGTAAAATCTATTAATTTACTTTCAATTAATTCGCCTTTATGATTTGTTTTGTACTGCTTACGATTCAATAAACCACCCCGATATTAGGAACGAAATTAGTTACACCCGTTAGATTAGCTGTCGTTAAAGAACTAGGCCATGTACTAGCCGTTAAACCTGTTATTTCAAGTGTCCTATTAAAGACAGACATAGTTTCACTAGTTAAACTATTAGAAGGTATATTAAAACTGTAACCCTCTGAAGTTGAAAATATTCTAAGAGTAGGTCGGGTTGTACCTTCTTTAATGACTAAACCGAGGTAATACATATCGCCCTTAGTTATAGAAATAGTTGAAGAAAGTCCCGATAAATCAACGGTATGAATACCGTCGGCTTCTGTATCCCATTCTGCCGAATCTCCTACTCTAGCACTAGGAAGATTATTTGAATCGACACTATAAACTGCTAATTGCATTTTATTTGCAGCGCCAAAAGTTTCACATGTTAAAGATTGAATAGTACCTGTTTGATGTCCAAAGAATTGAATTAATGTTCCAACGGTATTTGTGGCTGATATTACCCCATTACCGGAAGTAGATGTATTATTATAAATCGGTACTAAAGGAAATTGTAACAAGTTTGAACCTGTTGTTGGTAAACCGACTTGAGGTATCCCCTCAGTTGCAGATAATCCACTACCTCCCCCACTTGGTGTTTCCCATGTAGGAGCTGCGGAAGGACCGCCAGACGTGAAAACTTGACCACTAGTACCGGCAGCAGTACCACCGATTAATACTTCACCACTTGTCCCAATTCGTAATCTTTCTGTACCCCCTGTTGAAAAACTCAGAGTATTATTTACAACTGAGAAAATACCTGTATCATTATCTGGGTCGAATGAAAATCCTGGTGAAGCCGCAGTATCTGTCCCATCAACTCTGAAAGTTATACCTTCAATGGCATTATTTTTAATTGTCATTCGTTCATTACCATCAATTGAAAAACCGATTTGACTACTAGCAGGGTAATACATACCAGTAGTAGATTGACTTGAAAATGAATAAGTCGGCGCTCCAACTGCCCCATCTGACCCCTCAAGAGGGAAAGTAACACCACCGCCCGACCCGTTTGAAGCGGCTGTTATCCGTCCTTGAGCGTCAACGGTAATATCAGCCGACGTATAGCTACCGGCTGTAACTGCTGTATTATCAAGGGAAATCGTTGGGGTTGTTGTTCCATCCGTCACACTGATAGGTGAAGTACCTGAAACTGATGTGACTGTACCACCACTTTCAGCAGCCCAACCCGCAGCAGTAGCCGAACTCGCTTTGAGAACATAGCCCGTAGCAATAGCCGAATTATCTAATTCAACTCCATCGAGTTTGATTGTACCTGTTCCGTTTGGGTTTATACTAATCTGACCGTTCACACCGTCCTCAATTACAATTGAACCGGTATTAGTACCTTCATTAGTGTCAAGGGTTAAATCGGTCGTTCCTAATGTTGTGACACTTCCTCCTGTTCTTAACGTAGGAGTGTATAAAGCTGTTCCAGTGAAGGTTAAGTTTGTTGACCCTCCTATGGTGTCTGTATCTGACCATACAGCAACTTGTTGTAAAGCCCCAGTCCCTTCAACAGTACCATTATTATCAGCATTTATAGTAACAGTTGTTCCACTAACAGAAGTTGTAACTCCCGTACCGCCAGTGTAAGTAAAAGTACCCGACGTTGTAATGGCTGTACCTGTTCCACTATCCGCAGCCGGAGTAATTGAAGTAACTGTTCCACTACCCCCACCACCTCCCGAATATTGAGGAATGTTCAAAGTTGAACCTACTAGAGTAGCCGCGCCCGAACTTCCTGTAGTAGTTAATGTCAAAGAACTTTGTTTGTTATTGAAAGTAGTCCAATCTGTACTTGATAAATACCCATTAGTTGAACCACTTGATTGAGTGATTGAAATTGCTGGGGCTGTACCACCACTTGAAACAATTGGGGCTGTACCAGTAACTCCGGTAACAGTACCACTCGTTAAAGTTCCTAAACTTAAATCCCCTAAAATAACCTGGGAAGAAGTACCTGCCCCTGCTATGTTAATTGTACCGCTAGTAGTTACAGGTGAACCAGTAATTGTTAATGCTGAACCAGTTTCAGTTAATCCTACTGATGTAACAGTACCTGACCCGCCACCACCACCGCTATTCGCAACCCATTGAAATTGACCAGAAGATGCTTGATAAGCTGCGACTTCACCATCAGCCGGAGAATCAATAGCCGCTAATCTTGAAGGCGGAACTCTTGCATTGATCGAACTCATTGACTATCAGCTATCCATATTTCTATAACCTGGTCACCTACCGGACTAACAAAATACATTTGCTGATATTGTGCTAAAAATCCAACAGAATTAGATACATCAAATACATACTGTGAACCACCTAGTAAAGTGAAGTAATTCGTTCCGGTAGTACCAACATCGAACCTATCATATGCGATACGCATATCTAAAGTACCAGAATTATATAACAATATTTTACCAGAACCAACCAAAGCTAAGTCGATTGCTTCAACGACCCCTTCTTCTAATGTTACTCTCAACATTCTACCCATTATATCACCTCATTAAGAAGGGAGTAAGTCAAAGGGGTTTTAATTCCCCTCTGACTCATTTTAATCCCCCCTTCATGCTTAGACTGTTTCAGTAGTAGCCGCTAAAACAGCTTGATTAGTGTTAGTTACAACGGGTTGAGTTTGGCGACCTATTAGTTCACCAGAACCGTTTACGGGTGCAACAATAACAGGCGTGTAAGTTCTTGTAGTTACAGCCGTACTATTTACCTGGAATCTGATGTCTCCACCGTCTAAAGATAGACCAAACAAAGGTACGAATAATCCGCCAGCGACTTGAATAGCGTATGTTTGTTGTGTGGTTGATACGCCGTCATCAGCATATACTACCCCATTATACATATCACCATTAAACGCCTGAATCATTGAAACAGGCATAGAAAAGTCGCTTTGCGATAAAATCCTCAATCCGTCCATCTGGTCGGCTGCTGAATCGTTTTGAATTAATACACCCGCAACAGTTCCAGGAACACCTTGAGGTAATCTAACGATTACTTGTTCTTCGGAAATGCTATGGTTGAAGCTCGTTGAAGCAGCAACAGTAGTAGTAGTAGTCATTCGATCATTAAACCTAAACCAAACCTGGAAAGTACCAGAAGTAACAGCAGCAGCAGTAGCTGCATAGCCTAGAGTATATTCTAGTCTTGAAAGTGCCGGAATATTTCTGCCGACAGGAATCCGGAAGAATACCTCTTTAGTTAAGTCGCTAGGTACTTCAACCATACGACCAGAACCTAGAGAGTTTAGGAAATAACCGAATTGTGAAGGAGCATTGTTAGCAGCTGAAGCATAACCGCTTCTAAAATCTGTAATTGTGGTACCATTAAGAATTAATCTTAGAGATTGCACAACATTTCCAAAGTCCGCTACGATAGCCCCTGTAGCATTAACGGTAGTTATCTTGATTATAATTTCATCTAAAGCACCAGAAGCGACTTGCATACCTCTATTGTATGTAGTAGCACCTGCGTTTGAAGGCAGGTCGGTAGTATTAGATTCTTGAAGCGAGTAACGGACACCCGATACTCTTGTTCCACTAGGATTCATTGTCATACTTTTTCCTCCTTATTTCTTTGAAATTGCTTGTTGAATTGAATCCATTGGGGCAGCGAATAAGGCAGCACCAATAGCAACTCCAAGACCGAGAGCGAGATAGTCCACTATTCCCATAGCGGAGAAGCTAGGTAAAGGCAACATAATTATAGCCCCCTTCCAGCGACCCATTCGTCAAGCGTTTTACCGTTAAGCACATATGTTGCTAATCCATTTGATACAGCAACAAGACCGAGGTATCCGAATGATATCCCGACACCTGCTAATACATTATTTAAAATCATGTAAGCCGCCCTCATTTTCTAGGGTTAATAAAGACTTCATTGTATCACAATATCTAATAAGCCTACGATTAACCGATGTATATGGCGAATCATAACATACGTTGTGAATGTGGTGAAAAAGTCTCACGCCTATGTATTAGAAAAAGAATTGAGGGTGATGATAGACCTACCTCAAGACTACCATTCAAAGGAATTGGTTATTATTGTCAAGAGTGTAAAAGTATTCATTCACTCGATAGGACTCATGAGAGTCTTAGTACCCTTAACTAAATCATACCAGGCAAATGAATAAGGTGTTTTAGTAATTTCAATTTGAGAAGTTTCTAAATCAACACCGAACCTTTTCTTAGCATCAGAATATGAATTGACATATGGTAATCTAAAAGTCAATAGATGTTCAGTTGAACCCTCCATTAGTTTATTCACGACGGGTGAATGAGCCACTAGAACGGCTCTTATTCCCTTTGACCTCCCAGTAAGAACCAACCTTTTACTCGAACCAGAAGCAGCCTTTCGACTATCAAGAATTACCTGGGCATCATCCAAAATTATTACAGCTTTGAAATCTTCACCGTTAGATTCTCTCAAAGCGAATACTAAATCTATGGCCGCATCGGTTTCACCTTCAAAGAATACCGGGTCGGGATAAAATATAGTAAGTCTATTTTTTCTTATTGATTTCTGTAATTGAAATAATGTCGTCGGTCTAGTCTTAGGATAAGAAAACTCATGTTTAGGACATATGTAAATAACTCTTAAGTTTTCATCGTCATTAGATTTCAAGAAGGCATCCAACGATCTAGCCAAGAAATAAGATTTTCCGCTTCCAGGCATCCCAACTAATTGAACCGAAAGAGCTTTCTTATCTGGAAGAAATAATTTGTTTAACATTGACATATTATAACCTCAATTCACCTGGTAAATAAGGACATTTCCAACGCCTTCTAGCTGATAGATTCTTAGAGTTAGGGTTTCTTTTCCAATTACCGCGTATTTTACCAGACCTTGCGCAATAACTACGTTGTCGAGATGAACCAGGTTTACCGACTTTAACTTTAGAACTTACTTTAATCATTTTCTTAGTGTAAGGATTTCTAATTCTGGGCATCAAGTCCACCGTCAACAGTCTGTAAAGACTTCTCTAAGCGTCTTGCTTTTATTCTTTTACCTAAAAAGGGTATTTTCTCAATCATTCTCCCAACACCCGCGAACCTACCCTTGAACGGGTTTTTGTCTGATTCGGCGTGAATCCGTGAGATAGGCACATAAAACCAATAAGCATTAGCGATTCCGGCATAAGTCGTCTTCCCTACTACTTCACCGATCATAATACCATTCTCTTGAAGTGCCGCATCAGTAATTTCAGAAATCCATTCATAATCTTCATTCGTATGTTTGATTGCTTCCGCTTGAGGGTCTTCCAATAATGCCCTTCTATATTTACTCATCATATGGTCGCCCGTTCTATAACCTAACTTAAGAATAGCTAAATTATTTTGTCTTTCAATTTCTTGTTGCTTCTTAGTTTTCTTTGAACTAGAATCTGTTACCCCTCTTATCTTCTTGAGAGTAGAAGGAATAACCTCAACCGTATCGCCTGGGTTTGAACCGAAGTCGAATGTAGTCCACGCCGGAGAATCTGTTTGAACCTCTTCAATAATTTCTTTTTCATTACTTTCACTTTCACTTTTACTTTCACTTTCAGAAGGTAACTCTAAACTTTTTGAATGACTCCAGGCAGCTTTTCGAGTTTTGTGAGTTGAACCGTCGGTAGATTCCCAAAACGGGTTTCCTTCTTCATCAGTTCTCTTAGTCGTGTAAATACCCATTATTACTCCTCTTCTTCTTTGATTACTAACAATTTTACGTTTATCGCGTAAATATGACTTTCATCATGTCTTAATACCTGGTATTCGTTCCCGTTTTCATCTTTAATTCTGTTACTCATATTATTCCGTACTCCAATCACATTCAAAACAACTAACTTTAGTTACTGTTATTCTATCGCTAGCTAATTTGAACATTAATGTTTTATCGCCGCATATCGGGCAAGCCCTACCCCACCAGGAGGCCCTTAGTGGTGAAGAGTTAATCCAATTATCAACGCCTTTGGTACGATGATGAGTATAAGAATGATTATCATCAAACCCCATTAGTAACACCTCGGTTGATATTTTGAGTAGCCATAGAAGCAAGGAACTCTTGAATTACCGGATGGTTTAGAACTTCGGCTTGAGCTGCTGCGAACGAAGTTTCAATATCATGTCCTTCATTTCTGTATTTATTATAATGATGTACGAATAAACCCGCGCCGAATCCGAATGTGGCGGGCTGATTTTGTAAAGGAGATATGTGAGACGTAACAAAGACGTTATTCATAAGTCGCTCTGATGGTTCGGTAGCAGCCGTTAAAAGATCATCAAGAGCGTTTCTAAAATCAATGTCATTCAGCCCGACCACGAACTTTCAACTCTATGTAGGGTTTTAGAAGATTACGTTTCAACTAGTCTATAATTCGTTCCTGTTTGGGTTTTTATTCTTTCAATCCTGGGATGACATCTTAGTATCTGGTGAAGCGTTTGAGGCATCAACATTAGACTATACTCACGTTCTAACTTGTAAATAACATCACGCGAAGATAGTTCACCCGTTTCAAATAATATACGTTCTGTATTTGTTTTAACTAATGCTCTATATCGTTTCTTATTATCTACTATGTTAATCACCTTCATAAAATATCGAGTCTCTTTTTTCTGTAATAAGTTCTGTTCCAGGAATTAAACCTCTTCTTAAAGCACTGAATAACTTTACAGTTGTCCGGCTTCGTTGAAGTTTCCTCATGTCTCCCGCATGGTCGAGATATTCACCGTTATCGTTTTTGACTTGAACACCCTTAGCCTTAACTTTACGTTTATTATTGTCTTTATCATACCATGTGTAAGCCTTTTTTCGCCAATATACCGCCTTAGCGATAGTTACAGGCGTTTCAAGTTTCCATTGACCTAATTCACTACCTAATGATATAAGTTCTTCAAACCGTTCCTTCCCTTCTTCTTTAATATGAACACTATCCGTGTCACAATAAAGAGAGTTTTTCCCTCCGGCTATGATGGCTTCAGCTAATACACATCGAGCGTAAGAGCAAACAAAAGCCGAAAAACCGAACCATTGAGAAGAGTTTGAACCCGATGTAGTATGATGATCGAGTAAGTAAGGATAACCCATATTTTTTCTATCGTAGAAACATAATTCATAACGCTCATTATAATTCTTCTTCTTTTGAGCCTTTTCTATATCTTCTGGGTTTTCAATCCTGGTCGGTTTTGGGCGTAGCCCGTAACGTCCGTACAAACTATTCATAGAAATCTTACAAAGCATTTCCCTTGAATCTCCTTGTGCTTTGTATTCTTTTCTTAATTCATACAACCCATTAATATAATTCATAAAAGGCCTTATTCCTTTTGATTTATTCAATTCATGTATTTCCTTGATAACCCAACCTTCTTTCAAAGCTAAACGAATCTCCGGTTCACAAAGCCAACCAGAGAACTCACTTCGATTGAAATCAAGCCTCCCGTCATCACCTAATACGGGTAAAAATCTTTCAACACCTTCGGGAGCGTACATTTCAAGATTAGCCCAGCAAATATAGAGAGGGTCGTTAATAATATTCAATAAAGCGTTTTCAGTAGCACCCACCCGCCAACATTTCGTTAAATCTGGGTATAAGTTCCCAGGATGAGCCATTACAAAAGGATACATCGAGTTTGCGTCATATTCTAGTACGTTCTCGACTTCTTGACCCGGTATCGCATGAATTAATTGAGTTCTACCTCCCCAATAAGCCTCGTTTAGAGTATCGTTGAAGTAAGGGTCTGTTTTAGCTGCATTTTGTCTTTTACCGCTTTTCTTATCTATCCAACCCCAATGCTCCGGCCATGATGTAGCGCACCAGATACGATAGGAAATAGAAGCGATAGTTAGCGGAAGGGCTGTATCATGTCTTGACATTCCCATTGATGATGCGTAGAAATCATGAATATCTATTATACCTCTAGCTAATATTCTACAATCCAACAAACAATATTGTATATCTTGTTGAGTTATTTCTCTTTTATTGGCTTCTATAAAGTCAATCGGTGTTTCACCTTTAGGCATTTTGAATGAATCACCTAAAGCACTTAATTTCATAGGAAACAAATGCTTACTATCTCTATACTTTACCTTGTTATGTCTGATTTCATAAATATTAGTACCTTGAGCAATCTTACGCGCCTGGTAAGCCTCTTCAAGATTTAGAATAGAGAATAAATCGAATCCGAATGAATTATGAGCATAGACTATACAAGGAGCATTCTCTTCAAAATATGATTTCGCTAATTCTGGTGAATAAAATACTTCTTCTTCACCTGTATTGATATTTCTTGAACATCCAAAGGCGAAAGCCTGTGAGTTTAAGCCCCAAGTTTCAATATCATAAACGAATACTTTACCCGTATATGCTTTAGCTGCTCCACTTGCCCTAATCCAATGTTTTGAACTCATTCAATCTACCTCCTTCTTTAGTTAATTGACCGTATGCTCTATTGATATAATTCTCACGTTCTTTTCTTTTACGTTTTGGAAATTGTCGAGCGTTTGTAAATGGTTTAGGTTTTTTATTGACAATTCTAACCGATGTAGGACGTAAAAACGCCCCTATCGGTTGAGTAATACCACCAGGAACTTGAAACTCTTCGTTAAGTTCGTTACTAGCTTCGCTTAATAACGGTTGAAAACCACGTTTATTGAAACTAATCCCATACACTTCATAAGCTCCCTTCGGGTTTATGAAAAGTTCGTCAATGGTTTCTTGAAATATTGTGAATACCGTTCTGATATTGTTTGATGATTGAGAACCTTGAGAGAACTTCGGTGTAATATACAGTTCTCTAACCTCCCATGATTGAGAGGATTGATCTAGAAATATTCCAATCCCATAAGAAGATATTACAAAATTACCGTCTAATGTGAAAGGGGGTGTTTCACCTTCCCAGGATTCTTGAAAGTTTTCTTGTGTTACATAAGGTTTGAAGTATGAAGTTACATTGAACTTTTGTGTCTGGGTTAATTCTGTTTT
>UEXM01002879.1_pt1 | contig 11661 bp, 13 predicted proteins | sample 1796661 | NCBI WGS metagenome assembly UEXM01 (sample SAMEA4772469, study PRJEB27181) | metagenome
CTCGCTGAGAGGATTGAATGGCTTCTTCTCCAGCTGTGCAGGTGAGGTATCTCTCAAGAAAGATTCGTTGAAGACCTGATCGCTTAGTGTTAGTAGAGGTGATCTCATATTTATTTTTCCAGTTCTAAGTTCTTAAGAAAAGATAGACTGCGGCCCCGGCCCACCGAAATTAGTCCCGCCGAATCTACTGAAAATACCGAAACCCCCTGATGAGAGTTGTCCTGCTGAGGCCGCTTGTTGCTGGAAGATACCTGCCTGTGCATTATAGGTAGCGGCGTTCATAGAAGCTTGAGAGAACCTTTGACCTAGACCTGACATTTGAGTACCAAAACCTAAGTTACCTCCGACCTGTGAACTTACGCTTGATCTAACACCCCCTGCGGCGGAAGTTTCACCTACCCCAGCGCCTTGCATCTGAGCCATCTGTCTTTGTCTAAGTATTATACTTTGACGAATAGCTTGTCGCCGTTCACGTCGGGCAGCTAAGTCTTGTTGCTCTTGTTGGGCTGCTATAGCTTGCTTTTGAGAATCAGCTGCCTTTAGTGACGCTTCTTCAGCCCGTGACATAGCATCTTGTTGTGCTGAGTAACTAGCGAAACCTACGACTAGCCCTATTACTTGTAAAGCCTGTGGCATTTCTTAATCCTTGTATACCATGATATGATTTTTTTCGTACTCGCCAAGATAAACAAAATTTAACATAGTCGCCAATTTCTCAATTTTACTTTGAGGAGGCACTACAGCGTACAGACCTTTATAGCCAGCTGTTTTAAAGAAAGCTGTCCAGTCTTCAAGCATCTGGGACATCTCTATAAAAGCGCCTTTGTTCATCTTTTCTACAATTGGTAGGTGTGCTATGACATAATCTTTGTTGTACTCTAAACGAACATCAAAGCAAGAACCTTTGAGACCATGTAAGCTTTTGGACTGTAGTTGCATTAGAACCTTGGGTTACGGCCTTGGACAATACCCCAACCCAAAAGATTAAAGTCCTTACCTGTTTGACTTTCGTAACGTAGTCTCATAGACCGACCTGTCCCACGCATCTTCAATCGGGTTGTGATTACTTCCTCAGGGTAGGGGAAGCTGTTGATGTTGTTTGGGTCAACTACGATAGGAAATTTATGACGGTATACTTGCTGGGCTGTACTAAAGGTTTTGTTAAAGTCCCACGCAACGGATACCGTAAGTGATGATGGTCTTATAGCTTCATAGCCAGCCAGTTCTGTACCTGTAAAGCCTGTCTCAGTTAATCGGCAACTTGTTACAATGTAAGGCGCTGACTTCTTGGTGATAAGGTCTCCGATAAAGTCGTACCCAGTTTCTGCAAAAGAAACGTAGTCCGTTGAACCCCAGTCTAAGAAACTTAGTCCTGTGAACCCACCCATAGTTACCTTGTTTGTATCCCCATCACGGCAGATTAAAATGATGGCTGGGTCACCTGTGGTGAAAGAAGATATACGTGTATTGACAACATCGTCACCGTTTGATAGGACGACATCATCTACTCCATTGTTTGCTGTAACGTCTAACGCAAGATCGGTTGCACCAAATCCTGTGTAGAAAGACATACCTATAACACAGTCACTGTTCGTTGTCTGGTCGCTGATCTTCCACGGGTAAAATGCTTGGAGAGGAATGTCAAGGATTAAAAAGTTATTTAACTTGGAGGTAACAGTTTCGCCTACGTCAGGATAGGCCCAGTAGATACGTCTGTTAATGTTATCATACGCAGCTGTAACCTTAAGCTTCTCGTCGCTACCGATTTTGTCCCACAAACTTTGAATTGTAGGTAGGCTGAGGTTTTGTTCTTGACCTTGTCCTGAAACTGGGTCAGTCTGTAAAGTGTGTATACCATAGGAGGACCACCAGAAAGGAGTACCCTCTGCTTCAACAAAAGTTTCTGGTGACAAGATACCTACACGAGACACCCTGTTGACTGAGAAGGCGTCAGCTGTAAAGACCCCGTCTAGTCCTGTAATCTGCCAGACACCGTTCTCAGCGAATACAAACAGAGAGTTTTGGAAGGCATATAGTTTTTGGATTTTAACGGCGTCGGGTATACGGATTTCACCACCATCAGTAGCGAGGAGATCGGAAATATCCTCACCTGTAGGGTCGTTCTGTTGGTGACAGGTACCTAGGTCACCGATAGTGTCTGCTAGTTTTGAGAAGAGGATTGTACCTGCGTTACGGCTACTATCTAAACCAGCATAGAACACACGACCAGAGAAGGAAGCCACACAACGGAACCGACTTGTTTCAGGCTCAGTCATTTTAGTTAGACCTGTTAGACCTGAAACTGTTCCACGTGCCTTCTCAAAGAAATCTAAAATGTAGTGTCCGTGACCTGTTAAGGTTGTACCTTGGTATACCTTGTTAAACTCACTTTCACTGTAGTTACCACTTGAGTCTTTACCTGAGTACCACGGGTGAGTAAGACGTTTATTTAAAGACGAGGGTGCGGGACTTCCGGTGTTCCAACCGGAATTTTGAGCATCGTACTTACGGTCCTGACTTGGGGTTGAATCGTCCTCGTAGTAAGTTGAAGTGTCCCCTTGCCACTCAAAGTCTCTAACCTTAAACTCAATCTGAGAAACTGTTAAGGTTCCTGCATTGTACGCGACAGCTATTGTATTGATAGCTTTAGAAGAAACTATAAGGTTTCCTTTAAGGCTGGTGAACTGGCACTTTTCAGTTTCTGCCCCTGATGAACCTGCGTACTCGTAAGAAGATAAGTCAATTGAATTAGCCTCTTGCTGTCCTGAATAAGGTAGTTCACCTTTGTTATAGAAGTAAAGAGTAGTCCCCTTTTGAATAACAAGGAACTCTAGGTCTCCTGAACCACCCACGTTTATCCAGCTACCTGTGGATATTAAGTCAGTGTCAGATACAGTAAATGTAGAAAGTACGTGGCTTTCCTCGTAAGACGCACCTAAACGTCTACGTCGAGAATCATCCCTACGTAGGTCGCAGTTAAGTTCGTCTACAGAGGCACCCTCAGGAAATGTTAATTCACCTGCTTCAGTAATTAAACCTCTGACAAATGTATTAACTGCTTCCTGATTCAGACTTTGCGGCATTACGTTGTTTCTTTCTTTCGTCTGCGTGTTCCCGTACCCTCTTAATTTTAGATACTGGTTGCTTCCGCAAGTACTTTTCTAAGTGGCTTTGGGCAGAGGATATAGTTGAGTAACGTCCAGATAGTTCTTGAGGTGTCTTACCTTTTGTGTATCTTAAAGTAAAGAACCTGTAGCCACCTGCTTCTTTTTCAATAATAACATCTGTAAGTAATTTATCTGACTTACAGACACAGTATTGGTTGGCTGTGTCGTGGTCATATTTAATCATCAGGTTCTTCCGTAGCTATTCCGCTTGTTTGATTTGCGAATTTTAAATTGATCGTTCTGGATGTAGGACTTTAACCGTCGTGCTGCTTGTTCTACCTTAGGGTCTGAACCACCCTTGAACAATGAGAAACAAGTTGACTTAGCCTCAGCGAGGAGTAACGGCATAAGTGTATTATCCAGATCAGGTTCAAAGGAATCTGTCTGACTGAAAGATGGCATACTTTGTCCATAGGCTCTTACCTTATACTCACCTAAGGTAGCCTCTACGGAACTATCGTATGCGTCCATGATAATGTTGTTGTCATCGAAGGAAGTGTAGTAAGTTGGAGGTCTATCAGTAGAAACAAACAAGTCCACCCCGTTAACTACGGAGTAAACTTTAAGACCATTCTCATTCATACGGTCAAGAAATTCAGCTGGCTCAAGAAAGAATATTTCTTTATAGTTGCTGTTAGCAGCCGTGCCTATGTTGTATTCGAGTCTCTCTAGGCTTTTAACATTAGTAGGGTACCTAAAGTGAGTTGGTTTAGACGAGTCATTTAAAGAAGTAATTCTGAGAAGAGCGTTGTGCTCAGGGATGTACCTTGCGGATACAATATTGTAATAGGTATCCTCAACAACAGAAGCTACTTGCTGTGCTTCAATTGTATCTGAAAGACTGTTGACATCCTCTGAGTCCATATCAGAAAGAATAGACTGCACTATCTGAAGAAGAGTAGTTTTCATTAAACTGGTACTCCTCGTATAGTTAACGAAGCAGATGCTATTTCAAGAGAAAAAGAAGAACTACCTTTTACAAAAATTTCTATGTAGTCGTTCTGTGCTAATGACAGAACATCTGTCAAAACCGATGTACGCCACGCACCTGCCTCAGCTGTATTAATAGTATGAGATGGTGTAGCTATACCGTTTTTGTAAAAAACCATTTCAAGGTCTGCCGACGCACCGGAAGCGTTTTTAAAGTTAATAGTAAAATTACAGAAACCAGTTAAATTATTAGTGTCCGAATAAATTAAACGAGCATTAGGTGAACTCGCGGCAGTAAACCCATCGACATTATTCGAAGTAAAAGTTGGATTAAAAGCTGTAAAACTTGTTGTCACACTGTGTGTATACGCAGGAGTGGTAGCGTCAAAAGGTATGTACCCATTAATATGAGCATGGTCTTTAGTCCATGTTCCAGAACCCGCACCATTAGAAATATATACGTTACCTGCCCCTGCACTTGCGATACCCTTAGGTTCGTGTAAGTAAGGATCAGTTAGAGTAGAATGATTTACGTTAGCCATTAGGAACCTCTGCCAGTGTTAAAGCTATTATAAGGTACATAATAACTTTTGTCAAGAGAAAAGATGGCCCCGAAGGGCCACCCTTTACATTTTATACGTCAGGATCAGATACGATTGTAACGATACCTTCTGGACGGTACTTCTTGACACCATAACGAGAAGTAGTTACATACTCGTGACGTTGGTAGTCTTTGTTGTACTCGTAGTCTACCTCAGGCATTTGACGCCATGCACCCACGAATGGGTTAGAACCTGCGTCAGCTGAGAAGAACAAGTTTGCAACACCGTTACTTGAAGAGAAGTCGTTAGCTGTTGTGCCATCTTTTTCCAAGAGTGCAGCATCAGCAACAGTTTTCTTCAAATAGTTGGATGTGTATACATCGAAGCCATAGACGTTAGCTACGAAACGCATACCTGTTGCAATACCGTCACGTACAATACCTTCAAACATTGGGTTGTTTGACACGTTGGTCAAGTTAGTCAATGTGTTGAGTTGGTACTCTACGGATGGGTCCACAATAGCAACCAAACCACGGTCAGCAACTTTAGACTTCTTCAATGCGTAACGTGCATATGCGAAGTCAGAAAGTTCCAACTTACCAGCATTACCACCGGAGATACGGTGCGCTGCCCCGTCAAGTGTTTCTGCGGAGTTTGCAGTCACGCCGACTTCTGGTGCAGCCATAGTGGTTGATTCAAAATGCTCCATAATCGCACGGGCTTGTTCTGGAACAAAACGTGCTTCAAGCTGTGCTGCATAGAACGAATCCTGTGCGGCCTTCTTGGTGATGTAAGAAGCAGATTGCAGATACTTGTCAATGCTGAATTGGAACTCAGCTGTATCCATTGGAACGTATGAAACAGCAGCATCTTCAGTGTAGTCTGCTACAGTTGTTTCACCGATGGTTGGGATAGTGAATGTGTCACCATCTGGGAATCCATCCAACATACGAACGACAGACTGTGCCATCATTTCGTCACGAAGGATTTCTTTAAGTTCTGAGGAGTAAACCTCAGCACGGATCAAGCGTTGCATGTCCGTGTTGGAGGAAATCATACCAGCCATTTGCTAGTCCTTTCTAAGTGTTTCCGAACTTGTCGCCCATTTTTACTCTGTCCTGCATAAGCTGTTGTTGGACTTTGGGCGTATAGTATTGATTTGGGTTTTCCCGACGTAAGCTTTGGTAATACTGCCAATTGCGTACATTCGAGGCTTGCATGTTGACACCTTCGGTACGAACAGAGCCTTGAACCATAGGGTTAAAGGTTTTCTGGGGTTGACCGATAAGAGAAAAGAAAGCTGTGGGAGACTCAGCTGCAATGTCACGCAAGCGTTCCATAGACATACCTAACTCTTGGGCCTTCTCCCGTACCTTAGCTTCCGCTTCGGTTCCGAAAGAATTAACTAACTCTTGATCTACTTGTGAAAGGTTCTGTTTTACAACAGAGTCCTTCTCACGTTTAACCAGTGTCTTCTCAACAAGGCTTTCAAGATCGTTCTCACTAAGACTTGCAGTGGTGTTCTGTGTCTCTGTGCTACCATTATTATTAGGCGTTGCAGTTTCTACTGTGGTAGAGTCAGTAGCCTTGTTCTGCAATTGTTCAAGAATTTGGGCCTGATAGTCTTGCTTCTTGATGTCCTCTCGCATTTGGTTTAATTGATCCTCTAGGGTCTTTATATAACCGTCTGCTTCAAGTTTACCTTTAGCTAAAGTTTCAGGGTCTCTCCAATTCTCTCCCTTTGCCTCAACGAGTTTCTGCAAAAAAGATTCCTGTGGTGGGGTTTCAGCTTGCGTTTGCTCTGTTACCTGTTCAGTCTGTGCGGTTGCAGCACTGTCAGAAAATACCATTGTTAATCCTTATCTAAGTTGATTATATCAAGCACTAGGTTTAGTGCTCTGTTATAGCCGATACGATCAGCTTCCTTATACGCCCATGACGGACTATCATAGTCAGCTGTCGAAGGGGTATCTTTTAGTAATGACTCAAGAATATGTTCAAGACGAATAAGGCTTTCTTGATTTGAAAGAATAGCCTGTTTAACCTTAGTCTTTTCTTCTTTAGTCTTACATTGTTTGAACCAGTGAGATTTCATCTATTTCTTTTTAATTGGTTTCTTTTTGGTTGGTTTCTTCATAGTAGTCGTAGGTTCCTTTTTCTTAGCCCCTTTGCCGTAGGCTGTCTTTGTTCCGTTTTGATAGGGCATCTTACAATCCTTGTTCCATTGCGATTTGTTGTTCTTCCTCGAATTGAACTTGGGCTTCAGTAGCCATACGTTGTGTCTGCATTTGTTCTGTAACGCTTATGTTTTCTGAGAACAAGTTAGGTTCACCAAGTTCGTCAGCGAGAAGACGTGCAAACTCTTTACCTGACAAGTGCGCTGCCATTGTAGGGTCGGACAGCTTTAGTTGATAGAGTTGTGTTAAGTTCTGCACACGGTTAGCACGTTCTGCATAGTGACGAGCACCCATAGGGACTAGCTTACCGTTAGCAATAATATCTTCCTTAGATATTTGTTCAAAGAAAAACAAACCTGAGTCATCGTTAAGAACACGAATTGTATCTGCATAGTCCATGTTTCGCCGTGCTGCCTCAAGCATCGCGTTAAGGATTGGTTCTAGGAAGACCCGCTCAAAGTGTGCAGTCTTATGTTGGAAGATACGCCCAGCCGCTGTCATCAACTGCTGAACTTCGAAGGCTGTCTTCTCACCTGCACTACGGATACCCATAGCTTCACGAGGCGCACCTGCAAGCATCTCCATTTTATTTTCTAAAGTCTGGATTTGGAAGTCAGCGTTAAGTGCCGTAGCGTCTGGAGCCAAGTAAGCTACATCACCCTCTTCACCCATGTATATACGGGCAGCTGGTTCGAAGTCGAAGTCTTCTACGTCACCTCTGATCTTAATAATTGGGTAAGCAATCTGGTCAAAGACATCTGCCTTGAGGTTCTCTAGGTGGTCAATACGGTACTGCATACCGACAAGATTATCTAGTGGACCCATGGCATACAGGTTGTCTGGACGTTCACGCCACCCTGCGTGGAAGATAGATGCTTTACCTAGCCAACTGGGGTTCTGTTCGTTAAGCAACACGTAGGAACGATCAACAACTGTGATGACACGGTTCTTATGGAACTTGCCAGATTCTGCGTCATGGATGTCTCCGTAGAATGTAAGAAGTTCTACATAGTTAGACTCGTAGTACTCTTGAAGAGTGGAGAAACCATCAGCTGTGTAGGCTTGAGATTTGTTAGTATCTACATCTTGACCTGACATGGCTGACCGATTGGCAAGCATCTTGTCGAGAATTTCTTTCATGTAGTTGTTATCTACTGTCTCTTCTACCTTACGGGCAACTTCCCCTAGGGTTAGAATTGAACGGATAACTTTAGGGCTATCTCCGAAACTTGGGGCGAGAGGATTGAAACAGATGTCAAAGGGGCTGATACGGACAAGCTTAGGTCCAATATAGTTGACAATACGTTCTCCGTTTTCGTACTCAGTATAATCACGGGAGAAGTCAACGGTTGCAAAACAGTTTCCGTACTGAATATAGTCATTGATTAATTTACTCACAGTGTTTTCAAAGTCTGACTGACGTACTTTGTTGTCCATGTAAGCTTGAATAACATCACGCTTACGTTTTACATTACCGTCATCGTCATGCGCCTCAAACTTAAACCATTTTTGTTGAGGAAATAACGCAGAGAAATAGTTAGCGTGGAGGTTGTCTGCTATCTGAGTTAACTTAGGAGTTGTCGTGCTGTTCGTCCAAGGCAGTTTATTATTAGATGTTGTTCGAGTATCTGTTGCGTAAATATAATTACGGACTTCTTTCCACTCTTCAATCTTAGTCTGACGAGCGTTATTCCAGTTTGTCCACCGATCAGAAATATCTGATGCAAGAGCATGAGGCTCAATCAGCTGATCTATGTCAATAGTTGTTCCAGCCATTAGAAGGAAACTCCACCAAATCTTGAGTTAAATTGCACTACATTACTTTTATGCCGACGTACTGATCGTGCAGGTTTTACAGCCATGTCTACCACTGAGGCGAGGGCATCTATCACGTCGTCGTGTGCAGGGTTACGTGACGATAGTTCTTCTTCTAGTATTTGAGAGTTACCACCACGGTAATGCCAGATACTCATGTTGTCGTACCTAGGTTCTAAGATAGAGGATATACGCTCTTGCTTGTTACCTTGGCTTTTGTTGGGTCTGAACTCATCAATGCTAATTGACAGACCATGCTGTTTGATTAATTCTTTTAACTGTCTGACGATTGCCATCTGAGCAACAGTTGTTTCTGCTCGTAGTTTTCTGAAAGACCACTTAGTAGATAGTTGAAGGATGTGTTCGAAGTATTCAGAAATCCTATCCGTTTTAAACCTGTCGATGTCTAAGACGTATACGTTATTATCGGAGTCAATTCCTACGACAACAATTGCAGTATAGTCTGCCCGTTTACTTAAGCTGAAAGCAAAGTCTACAGCTGCAAATACGTTGAGGCGATTGTCCCTGTAGTAAAGGTAGCCGTTATCCTCTTTGATATGTTTACGGTCATAGTACTGGAACTTGTCTGGGCTGACAGGCACGTTGTCTGGATCAGAGGGGTCGTTATAGTACTGCGCTCTGAACTGGCCTTTGTCGAGATACTGCCCACGTTTTTTAGCTAGAATTTTTAGATCAAATCCAAACCACTTACCGTCCTTGCGTTGGCTACGGGGCCAAAGAAACTCGCCTGTACCGTCTCCGCAATCTTCTACAGGTTTTTCAAAAACTTCATAGATGTTGTCTTCACCTATCTTTTCACCCTTGTCGTCGTACTGGTCTTCTACCATTTGAAGCAAATCGTTGTAAAGATCAGCTGGGTGGTAGCGAGTACCTACGACCCATTCTTTTGCTTCAGCCCCTTCAATAGACGAGAGAAGAGAGTATTGACTTTTAACTTTATTACGTCCTTCGCCTGTGTAAGCATTTTCGTACACAACGACATCGTCCAAGACAGCAATGTCGCAATGAAGTCCTGTAAGTGACGTAGTAAGACCACCAGTGAAGACCGAAGGGTCTCTAACATTTTCTTTCCTCCTCAAGGGGTGGTCTAACATAATCTCTGAGTTAGTCCACCTAGTTCGTTTTCCTTCGTCTGCATGAACGTGTTCAGGCCAGTACCTACGGTATATCTCTGAGGTAAGGATACCTTTGATAAACCCTAGTTGTTTTTCTGCTAGGTTAGCGGTAGCAGATATATATAGTATACGCAATGTCGGATTCTTTGTCAACTCCCAAGCAACACGAAATGCTATTAGTCTTGACTTGCCGTGGTCCCGTGGAAACAGAAGAAGCTGATGAGACTTATGATCTTCCCGTGTCCACCAGTTACAGACATCCTCATGGCATTGTCCTAGAACTTGCTCAGGGGCAACCAACTTGATGAAGGTTACCAAGTCAGTTTCTGCCGCCTGTTTAATTTGTTCTAGGGTTGCCATTAGTTACTCAGGCTTAGTGGGCCATGTGATGTCGGTTGGGAACCCAGATTGACCTGTGACATCACGCAGGGCTTGGCGGTATGCTGTCTGCTCTGCTGTCATCGTGCGGTCAGATAGCGCCCATACGTCTGTTTCAGCGAGGTAAGCATCTCTGTCGCGCCTAACAGCTTCTGCGGTGAGACCTCCCGGCGTACCGTTTGGTGGTCCTTTTACTGCGTCTATCATTGATTTATATCCTCTACTCCAAGTATTCTGACATCCGTGCCGCCGTTGAGTGTTACGAAATCTATTGTTCGCCTAGCAGTTGTTGGATTGTCGGTTGGCAGTATTCCGTCTACGGAAGATGGGAGCGTTACTGCATTCGCCAACGCCATATTATAGTGGTTCATGTTTCCAGCATTAGTGCCTTGGACGTTTGAGAAATAAACATTAATCCCTGAATTTCCTGACTCTTCCCTTATGTATAGGCCTTGGTTCTCATTTACGTTGTCAGCTGCGGTGAACGTGTAAGTGGCCTGGGCGGTTGCCGTGCTTAATACCCAAGCAGTAGAAAGGCTATACTCTTGCACAAAACCAACTGAGTTTGCTATTTGTCTAGCAACATACATTCTTGTGCCGTCTGACTTGAAGTGGAGACCCACAACAGTGCCTGATCCACCCGGCTGAAACGTGTCAGTTCTAGTGCTTAGGCCATTTGACCATGTTGTGTCCCACGGCGTTGAAAGGTTGTACTGGTCCACCTTACCGTTGTCGCCAGCTACATACATTCTTGTGCCATCTGGCTTAAAAAATAGACCACCATATCCAAAAGAATATTGAGGCTGGTCAGCTTGAGACATGTAAGCGGTACTGACATTCCACGCGGTACTCATAGTCCAGCGGCCTATATACCCGTTCCATGGGTCAGCTTGCCAAAAATAAGTCCCACTGGGGTGGAAGAAACAGGCCTGACTATTATTCCCATTCTGAGTAGTCGTCTTCGCCCTTGAGTAAGTAGCTGTCGTAATATCCCAAGCTGTTGAGAGGTTGTACTCTTCCATTGTTGAGGTTTGGCAGACATACATTCTCGTGCCATCTGGCTTAAAAAACACATCATTCCCAGCGTTAGAACTTTGCAGGACATTGGCATTGACTACTTTTTTGAGACCTACACTTAAATTCCATCCAGTGGGAAGAGCACCGGGAATATATGAGTATTGCCACCGCGCTTCAGTTGGAACATTGGAAAACGAAATGGTTGTGGCCCCTGTTAAAGTACCACTTTCAAAATAGTTAAAACTTCCAAGATTTAGTGCATGACTTGTACCAGATACCGTTGTCGGCTCAAAACCGCCTCCACCTACACCACCTGCATTGAGCGTAGCTACTGTAGTCGCATCAACGGAAGCAATGTTACTCAGCGCCCTACTGTCATTAATAACCGTAGTACCATTAACTTTAATCGCCATCTTCGTGTCCTTCCACTATTAGCGTTTAGATTACCAAGGAACCCCAGCGGTAGTCGTTGGGTTCAACTCAGCGTTAATCTTGTCAG
>UEXM01002880.1_pt1 | contig 11657 bp, 7 predicted proteins | sample 1796661 | NCBI WGS metagenome assembly UEXM01 (sample SAMEA4772469, study PRJEB27181) | metagenome
ACAAAATCATGGCTGATGGTGGTAGTGTGCAAAATATTACTGAGCTTGATGATGTTATTATGGCACACGAAACACCCGCAAAGGAGGTATTTAAAACTTTTAAGGAAATTAATCAACTAGAATTAGTAAATCAAGCTGGACTGAGACAGCAATATGTAGATCAGTCAGTTAGTTTAAACTTAGCTTTCCCTAGTGTAGCAACACCAAAGTGGATTAACAAGGTTCATTTTGAAGCATGGAAAAAAGGTGTTAAAACCTTATATTATACGAGGACGGAATCTGTCTTACGTGGAGATATTGCACAGCAAGCGATGAGTGAAGATTGTCTTGCATGTGATGGTTAGTTAGTTAGTTTATTAAATCAAAAAAGGGGATCTCAACGGATCCCCTTTCTTGGTTACAGGAACTTTTGGGTATGGTACGCCCATTTTTCTTTGTTCCTTATTATGATTTTTTCTCTTTATTTTTTTGACAAAAGTTTCTAGCAGCTTCAACACTTCCAAATCCCCATTTTTTTAGAGCCATTGCTTTTTTAGTTGGCTCTCCTTTAGCATCTTTCATAGCACCTGCCATACCTGCAAATCTACAAGCAAACGAAACTCTTCTTTTGCCAGTTCCAGACGTCTGTCTTGAACCTAAAGTTTTACCAGTTTCTTTGGTATAATCTTTACGCATTTTTCTATTTTGCTTTTCGTAAGCTTTTTCTTTTATGTTTAATGGTGATTTCATATATTACAATATTCTTTATTAGCGTCAAAACACGGACAACTTTTTGCAGCGAACTCATTGTGGCCATGTATTGTAGCGCTTGTATGCATTTTTTTTAATGTTTTAAGCAATAATAACAAACTTTCTTTTTGTTCAGGCGTTCTAGTATCCTTAGCAATCCATTTGCCATTAGAACCACGTTCTGATTCAACACCTCCAATGTAACAAATTCCTATAGAACCTTCATTCTCACCTTTAACATGAGCACCTTGTTTGTATATGCTACGGCCGTACTCTATAGTACCATCCAGCAAAACTACATAGTGATAGCCTATGCCGTTCCAGCCTCTTTTTAAATGCCACCGATTTATTTCTGCAGCATCTAAATCTCTACCTTCTTGTGTAGCTGAACAATGAACGATAATTTTATTTATCGTCCTCATCTTTTTTATTTAAATTTATCCATTTAGTGACGGTGTAACCTATAGTTACTGCTAAAAGCAATATTTTCATACCCATTTCTAAGGTAGTAAAAGTTGTAACACCTAGAGTCGAGGCATTTATTATATATAGTTTTATTTGCTCAGTCATTATTTCTTACATTTGCATAATTTGTGAGGACATTTCTCAACGTTAAACATAAGTTTAGCTACTATGCTATTCCACCAACACTCAAACAAACACCACCATGCTTGTATTTTTAATCCTAATTTTACTAATAATTTTCCCATAGTTTTTGTTTTATTATTCTCCGCATTTTTTTGATGGATCATCAACTCTTCTCCAGTCTTCTTTTTCAAACCAGTCTCTAAGTGTAGCTCCTTTTTTTCGAGCGCCTTTAACGTTAGTCTTAGACGATCTTTTGTATTTACCGCTAGCTCCAGCGGATTTTTTAGAATTAACTAATTCTTTTTTCTTTTCATCTGATAAGTTGTCTATCTTAGATTTAGGTAGACATGTTTTAGTTGTGCCACCACCTTTTTGTTTTGTCATAGGTGATGCTTTAACACAACTCCCTTTGCTAAACTCTGTTGTACCAGCTTTTCTTTTATAACCTTTCCAACAAGCAAATGGAGAACCTCTTTGTATATAAGCCATTACTTTTTCTTTTTTCCTCCCCCAAAGTTACCAGGTCCACCCGCTTTCGTACATCTTACTCCCCAACCAGAAGCGTAAGCGCTAGGCCAAACCTTAAATTTCTTTTTTGCGGCAGCCTTACATGCGCCACTTATTTTTCCGTACAATGGTGAAGACTGTTCCATAGGTGTATTTCTTTTTTCTTTAGCTTGTTTTAAAGCAACTTTATTACCAGTTCCACGACCTGATACTTCAGCCGTTGTTCCTCTCATTTTATTCCAAGGTTCTATGTGCATTAATTTACTGAAACAATGCTTTATTGGATTATTTTTTATCATTTTTCTTTTTTTGTAATGCAATTATTTTTTTAACTCTATCTTCTTCATAGCGAAGTTTTTTAATTTCAGCTTTTGTTAAGCCTAAATCTAATAGCATTTGTTTTTGCTGTTTAGTTGATGTATCTTTTTTCATTGTTGTAACATCAACTTCATACTGCTCTTGCTCAGTTAATGGTTTAACTGGATCAAATCCACCATAGTAACCTAAGCCAACATCCCAAGTTGACCAACCTAAAGCTAATGCTACTTTTTGCCATTTTTCAGACTGCTCACTCATTATACCTCTAATGTTGTTTAGCTTAGACAAAGCTCGGTCAAGAGGTAGATTAGTTAAACCAGATATAACTTGAGCACCAGCCAAATAAGCTGGATTATCAAGACTAAAACCTTTCTCGTTCATAGTTTTTCTTTCCCAAGTAAAAGTATTAGCCGCTGATCTTAGTTTTCTAAATTTAGAATCTAATGGAGGTGAAAAGTCAAATAAATCATAAACAGCTTTCACAAACTTAGGTGATCTTTTATCGTTTTCTTTAGCCAAAGTTATTAAAGCATTTTTTAAAGATAAAACAGCTTTACCTTGTATACCTAAACCTGACAGTAATGAATCAGCCATACCATTTGCTATTCTACCAGCTTTATCTTCTTTTTGTTCATCTTCTTCTTCATCTTCACCAAAAGCCTCAGAAAATAAAGCATTTTGTAAAGCATTAAATATAAGGTTTTGTGCAACACCATAGAAAGCTATAGTACCAACATGTTTCTTCCAATCACCTCTGCCGTTTAATAAATCTTGAGAAGATCTTTTTATTATACGAGCATACTGCATTGGTGTGTTAGCGAACGCTAGTACAACACGTCCAGCGCCTGAAGCTTGCTGTTGTGATATTTTACTTGGATTACTTGACTGCTGATTTTTTTCTGCTATAGTATAAAAATCTTGAAAAGCTTTCTTTTGAGCCATGTCCATAGGCATACCTTGCTCAACATACATGTTTAATTGGTTTCTATAAAAAGCAGCACCTCCAGTTGCTATAGCAAAACTATCAGCAAACCTTGTTAAAACAAAACCTTTATTTAATAAATAACTCAAAGCAGCTTTAGGTTTGTTAGAGCTTTCAGCAACAGCATCAGCAATCTCAGATTCACTTACATTTATTTTTAAACCATTACGTCTTTCTGTTAAATAAGGAGAATTCATTAACGTTTTAAAATCTGACCAATATTGTTTTTGGTTAGCAAAAGCTTTAGCTGAATTTATTATACCGTTATTTCCTACACCTATAAAGTTAACCGCGGAAAGCGTCTGTAAAACTGCTGATCTAGTATTAAGAAACATAATAGCACCAACAGAATTATTAAGCCAATCTAAAAGTTGATTAACAACCCTAGAACCACCAATAGGTCTGTTAGATCCAGATTTCATTCTACGTAATTGATCTCGTAAAGCTTCTACGTATTTAGGACCATACGCAGCTTCTAGCTTATTCATGTTCTTTTCAGAAAATATAATGTCTACATTTTCTTGCCACTCTTGTAAATATTGTTTTCTATTTACTTTGTTTATGTCATTTAATATATCACTAGTAATAGTTCCACCTAACCAATCTTTGCCTGGAGCAGGATACGGTTTACCTTTTTGTATTTTAATAAGCTCATCAACAAATGTATTCATTTCAGGGTTGTTGTCTATAAAGTCATTAAGAGCTTTTAAGTCAGTTTTAGATAAACCAGGCACGTTTAAACCTTGTCTTGTCCAAGTTGCAACTCTAGCGGCTTGAGAAAAAGTAAAACCACCATAACCCATTTCTTTTGATAAACTTTTAGGTAGTGTTTTTAAGTTCTTTTTTAAAGCTTTAAAATCATTAGCTGCTTGTATTTTAGCTTTTGTTACTGCTAATTCAGCTCTATCGTATGTATCAATTAAATTTTTCTTATAAAAATCTAACTGAGCGTCTCCTACTTTACCTTTGCCTAATGTTTTATATAATAAACCTAAGAAATCTTCAGCAGATGGACTTGTAAGAAAACTAAATCTACCTTTTTTCTTACCTGTCATTTGACCTTTTGCTTTAGAGTACTCTTTAAATGTTTCAATACCAGTAGAACTCTCTAGTATATCATTAAATATTTTATCAAAAGTTTTAACTTTACTAAACTTAGCTATTTGCACCTCTGAATCAACATCTACTTGACTTAAAACTTCTTGCACAGCCTCTACGTTCTTATAAGCATCATCAGCAAAATAAAAATCATTATAACCTTCAGCAGCTTTTTGAGCAACCCAATTACCTTTAGCACTAGGTGTTCCGTTTCCTAATCCTGTTATGTTTCCTATAGGTAAGTTTAAACCAATACCATCTAGAAAAGTTTTAATAGCTTTGTCTGAAACTTGAGGTCTAGCAGTTAAAACAAATATATCTTTGTTACCAAATTTTTCTTGTCTACGCAAAGCTAAATCCGCTAAAGGACCTTTTTTAGTTCCATCTGCAACTCCTTCAAAATTGCTGAAGTCAAATGTAGCTCCTTCTGCTTCTAATTGACTAGCTGTTTCTGCGAATTTTGCTGCAGATATTTCTACTGAAACTTCACCTGGTTTGTTTACTATAACTTTTTCTTTAGTTCTAGCAAGAGTATCATCAAAGTCAAATACACTAATACCTTTTTTTGGTGTGTCTAAAGATCTAGCTTTTCTAGCCGCTTGATCATAAGCACCTAAGGTTGTAAGTTGATCAGCTATTGTCATCTCAGTATTGACCTTATCACCAAAAGTTTTATTATTTGATTTACTAGCTTTAACTTCTAATGAAGCAATAGGCTCGTAAGCTTTTATTCTAGCTTGAGTTGTTTTTGGATCTAAGTCATTATTTATTTGCTCAGATATTAAAGCATTTTGAGCGTATATTATATTAGGGTTTCTTTTACTAGCTTTTAAATCAACCCCAACACCCATTATATCAGCAAAGCTTTTTCCTGACTTATAATCTGTTATGCTATTTAAATTTATTCCAGCCTCTGCCATTCTTATTATACCAGCGTTAGGAGTTATAATACTAACACCTTCTGGTAAAGTAGAATCTAATTTTGCATTGTCTAGTTTTACGTCGTCTTTTTTAGATAACTTTACTTGTATATAGTTATCTCTTATTCCTTGCATTACTTGTTTAACTTGCCCGTTCTTAATGGCCCAAATTAAACTACCACCAACAACAGAAGCTGGTGGACTATGCTCTTCTCTAAAAGCTTCTTTGCCTCCTACTTGATTTGACTTACCAATCTCAGCATATTCCATTTTGTTTGACTCTGCAGAAAAAGGAGCTGATATCTTTATTAAACCTGTAGTAGCTTGATAACTAGAGGTTATAAACAAAGCAGCTATCTCCATAGGCATACCGTTAGCAACTGCTGTTTCTAGCTGAGTAGCAACGGCTTCTAGTATATCTAAATTAGCTTTAGATTGTGCATCTGCTTTTTTAGTACCAGCATCTTTTACATTAACTCTTTTTGCTTTTGGTAAATTAGGATACATAGCGTCATTAGCCGCTGCTAATTCTTGATCTGCTATATATGCCTTTTGTTTTGTCGAGTAGTATAAGCTACCTTTTGCAGGCATAAACGTTTCGTCTTTTACAGCTTGCTTATACTCTTTGCTTCCATTTTTAACTACCTTACCGTTTGTAAGCTTGAAATACTTTATACCATCTACAACTTTGTACGACCTACCAAAGTTAGCAAATTTTCCATTATTAAAAGATATGCTTGATATGTTTTGATCTACTATAGAGCTAGTCATTTGAGCTCTTTTTTCTGCTATGTTTTCAGGAGTAATACCGATTTTACCTATATCAGAAATTTCAGCAACCTTATTCATGTCTCTAGCAACACCTATGTCTTTGAGCTGAGATTTACCTTTGTCGCTATCTGCAGGTATTTGTTTACTAAACTTAACACCCGTTGTTGATCTTGCTTGTGCGCTTGGAACAGCTTTTTCAAACATCATGTTTCTAAGAGAAAGTGCAACTAAACCTTTTATAGTTTGAGCTTCAGCAGCTCTATAAACAGGTTTTTCCATGTCTCCAAGTAATTCTTTATAATCTTTTAAAGTTTTACTTTTATCTAAAACAAATTGACCCTTATCATTCTTTTTGTACAAAGCTTTTTTAACATTTTCAGGTATAAAAGTAGCTTTACCACTATCTTTAGCAAATGCATCAGGAAGATTTTTAAAATCTCTTTGAGCATTTTTATTAAGATATTGTTTTACGTTTGTTAAAGCTCCAGACGTAGCGTCTTTCTTTGCTATGTTTTTGCTTTTATCAGTGAAAACTTTAGCAGGCATACCTGTTGCTTTCTCCATTAAAGCAGCTACAGCAGGTCCTATGTTTTTAGTTTGACCAAAGCTAGTAACTTCTCCTAATGCTTGTAAATCAGAATCAATAGCTTTATCAAACTGTTGGTTTATTTCTTCATTTACTTCAGCAGTAGTTTTACCTTCTGTTTCAACTTGTAGTCCTTGAGAAAAAGAAGGTGTAAATTGGTTTGTTGCTCTAGGTGATTGAGCTTTCGCGGTTTGTTTTTCTGTAGACGTAGAGCTTGTAGGTGTGTTAGCTATTTCTCTAACAACATCACTATCTGTACTTTGTTCTTGTTTTGCTTTTTCTGATTCTTTTGCTAAAGCTTTTTTAGCATCCATCTTGGCAAATCTAGTATTAGCAAATATAGCTTCACCAAATCCTTCCATACCAACTTTTTTACCATCAGCTCTTAATGCTTCAGGATTAAAGTTTAGTATTCTATCAGTTACACCTTCTATAGCTTTTTCTGCTTCAGCTTTACTTGTCGATCTGCTTCTAATGTAATTATTAATAGCTCCACCTTCGTTTATAACAGAATTCAATACTGTAGAACCTTTTTTAGGATCTCTAAGCATAGCATCATAATCTGCTTTTGTAGATATATCTTTAGGTACAGTTTCATTTATTGCTTCTAAAACCGTAGGCTTAGAAGACTTAACAACACCTAGATCAACCTCTGTTTCTAGTCCCATGTCTACAGAGCTATCTGTTTTAGGTTTACTTTTATATTCTCTTTTAACTAGGTCTCCTTCTGCTCTACCGTCTAATAATGCTTGCTGAGCTTTATTTAGTCCTTTACCTTTTTCTATACTTTTATTATAGTCTTTAACAAAATTATAAACATCTTTACCAGTATTAAATTTAACATTTTTAATACCCGCGGCTTGCAATGTTCTACGTATAGCATCACCTATTTTAGTGAAAACACCTTCGTTAAACTTTATAGAACCGTTAGCAATACCATCACTAAACAACGTTATAGCTTCTTCACCTCTTATGTTAGCTGGGTCGTTTTTGTAAGCAGCTAATCTTTTACCATAATCAGAATTACTATCAATCTGAGTGCTATCTATTCCTTCAATATAAGTCTGTAAGCTTTTACCTAAAGCAATAGCCGTTCCTTTACTATTTTTAACCGTGTTTCTTAATACCGTATGTAAAAATTCATGAGCTCCTACGTTTACATTAGAGTCTTTTAATGATAGTTCATTATTAATAAGTATTTGCTCTTTACCTGTTTTAGAATCATATAAAACTACACCGTGATTAGCTGAGTTTTTTTCTTGCCAGCCATCAATCTTTTTTTGCTTAGCATAGTCATTCATTTCTTTAGCATTACCAAAGTCTTGAAATTCAATATTACCTTTGCCAGATTTTTCTATAGCAGCTCTTACGTTATTGTTAGTAGAAAACAAAGATTCTTGCTTCATTATTTCTCTTAGCTCTAGCTTTGTTTCTTGCAACTCCGCATCTTCTTCAGCTGTTAAATCGCTATCATCTATGTCTTTTATTTTTCTTTCTAGATTATCTCTTTTAACTAAAAGATCTAACATTTGACCTCTAGTCTGAGGATCAGTAACAGCAGAAGGTATTTTGTCACCAGCATTTTTAACATTGGCTAAGTTTATAGAATCTTCTTGATGTTGCTGTTTAGTGTAAGGTGTTCCGTCTGGATTTTTACCAGATTTTAATCTTTTGTCTAATTGATTTTGAGCATTTTTAAAAAACTGAGCATTGACCGCGGCGGATTTACCAAAATTACTACTTGGCGCAAAGTTTATAGCTACGTTTCTAGCCATGTTTCTAACCTCTATGCTACTTTGCTTTGCAACGCTACCAGCAAACGGTATAGCAATACCTACAATTCCACCAGCTTTACCAGCTTCAAAAGCGGCACCCATGTCAACATATCTCATAGCTCCTTGGCTTCCTGATCCTTCAACCATCATGCCTTTACCTATGCCACCTACTATTTCTTGACCCCACTCTGTAATAAACTCTGTAGCTCCAGCTTCTAGTTTACTTAAAGCTCCAGCTCCTATATTTCTTAAACTTCCTTTTAAGTCACCTGCTATTATAGAAGCTAAACCATTTTTACCTACACCTAAAGCTTTTTGAGTTTTAGATAAAATCTTACCAGCACCAATTTTTTCCATACCAGTTTGAACAGCAGCTGTTAAAGCAGCTTCTCCAATATTATGGTATCTACCACTTTTAAGACCAGTTATTAAAAACTCTTTTCTTTCTTTGTCTTCTAGTTGATTATATGATCCAGCTCCATTAATTGCATCGTAGTCTTCTTGTGCTCCAGTTTCCGCAGCATCCATATACGCATCACCATACATTGTCACTCCCATGGTAACTGTACCAAGAGCGCCTAATAAAGGAGCTATAGCAGCTCCACCAGTAGCAGCTCCTGCGACTGCACCCGCTGTAGCTAAACCTATTTGAGGTAAAGCTTCAGATGTTGTTAAAACAATATCTTTCCAGCTTATACCATCTTCAAGATTAGCTGATTGGTATTTTTGTAAAATTTCATCAGATAATTTTATTTCATCTAAATTATTTTCTAAAGCTTTGGTCCAGTCTTTTTCTTCTAGCTTTAGTTCCTCACGAGCTTCATCAACGGTCATTTTTTTACCGTAATATAATATTTCTGAATCTCCTTTTAGCGCACCTGATTTTTGTAGATTATCTAAATCTGTTAATTTGTCTTTAGCTTGTTTAGCTCTTGCTACATCATAACTAGCTTGCATTTTGTCAATACCTGTGCCAATACCTCTACTACCTTTTGCAAAACCTTCAACCGAGTCAGTCGCTAGATCAGTCCAAAATTCAATAGGTCCAAGACCATCTACTGCTTCTTGAGCATCATCTAAATAGCCTAACCAGCTATTGTCTCTATTAAAAGCGTTATTAGCCGTTTGAAAAGCTTTATTTCCTACAGCAGCTATTTGTTTTACTCTATTTGAATAATCGTCATTAGAAGATAAATCTTCTCTCATGAGCTGTGAGTATTTTTCTTCACTTTCTTTATTAAAAGCAGCAACTCCTTCTGGAGTGTCAGTATCGTGTTTCTTATAAAGCTCTTCCTGGTATTTAGCCATAACAGGTTTTATTCTAACCTCAGCTTCTAGTTGTAGTTTTCTAACCAAAGGATCAGCTGTAACTTCATCTTGAATTGCTTCATCTAATTTTGTTGCAAGCAAAGCTTCATCAGTTATCTCTGCAAAATTAATACCTTCAGTGTTGTCGCCATCTTCTTGAGGCTGTATATATTTTTTGTCAAAAGCAGTAACAGCTTCATCGGTAGGAACTAAATCAACTGCTTTTACCTTTTGAACTCTATCTTCCGGATTACCCATAAACGCATCGTAGGCTTTCACATACCAAGCTTCCTCGGCTAGATCAAATTTACCTTCGTCAAAAGAAGTTTCTAATTTTTTTCTTTCTTCATTAAGCTTGGTCCACTCTTCTTTAGATAACTTACCCTTTGCATCAGCCACTATATATTCACCTACCAATGAGTCACCCTTAATTGGGTTTCTACCTTCTTTTTCAAGTCTAGCTTTTAATTCCTCAATAGATTCACCATCTTTTCTTTCAACTCTATCTCTACCTGATCCGTATTGTCCTTTGTAATTTGTATTAACAGCTAACCTGTTTGTAATATCTTTGTGTTTTTTGTAATCTTCAAACTGTTTTTTATCTCCATTAAAATCGTCTAAGTCAAGAGTTCCATCACCTAATACGTCTTCTCCTTTAATAATTCCCCGTTTTAACTCATCTTCAGTAGAAGTGTTTTTTCTTGTTTTGTTTTTGTCTGCTTTTATATTTTCTAATTGACTCCACTTATCTACAGTGTTTACGTAGTTAACGTCTGACTCAACTTCTTTAACTAAAGGTGCTTGGTTATCTATTTGTTCTTGTAGCTTTTTAGCTTCTTCTATTTGTTTAGCGTTAGCTAATTTTCTTGCCTCTATTTGTTCTTCTCTAGCATATTTAGCTTTAAAATAACTTTCTTTATCAAAATCACTATGACCAAATTGGCTAGCAATTGAAACTTCAGCTACGCCTTTAGCTTTAATCCAGTCATTGTCATCTGGTTTTTTAGTATAATACTCGCCTTTACCATCTTCGCCTACTTCGTATTTATATTCATAACCATGATCACTATAAACTTGACCAGGCCTAGCATTTAAGGCTTGTTCTTTATCAGTAATTACCTCAAGCTCTTGAGGCTGTGATTGTCCACTTTCCGATTCGGATCCTGTATTGTTTTCTGACTCTACGTTCGGATCCCTCAGCGTGGAGTCGGTGTTCTTTACTTGCTCAGCTACAACTTCAGTTTTCTTCTCTTTTTTTTGTTTAGCTTTAAAAGCTAAAACCATATCGTACATTTCTGTCTGAGAGTAATTTTGATCAACTAAAGATCTAGCATATTCACCTACTGTCATTTGAATTAATTTAATTTGTTATCCTGTAAAAATTTATCAGACTTAGCTTGCTTTGCTTGTTCTAAATCAAAAACCGCAGCATCTTCTTGTACCGTTGGCAGTTTTTGAGTTATAAATTGTTTTAAATAATTATTCATAAAATATTCTGTGTATTTTTTTTCAAATAATTCTTTTTTTCTTTGGTCTAATGGTAAATGTTTTTCATAAGACCAAGAAGTAGATCCAGCGTTGGCATTCTGAGCCATCTGGTCATCTTCTTCAACACTAGAACCTTTAGATATAAAAACGTTCCATGCAGCTATAACTTCTTGTTCTTGCTGTAATAAACCAGCAACCTCAGCATTTATAAAAGGTTTTACTTTTTTCTGTATTTTGTCCAAATCAAACTTAAGTATGTTTCTACCTTTACCCATTCCTATATCTATTATTTCATAATCATAAGAACCATCAGAATTTTTCAATACAAACTCATCAGCAATAGTTGCTCCAGGCAGTAAGTTACCTTCTTCATCCGCTGCTCCTTCAGCCATAACGCCGACATCTGTTAATAATTTTAACATGTCTTTGTTTATATCTGGAGTTACCGCTACAAGATCTGTGCCTGCACCTATTAAAGCTAGTAAAGTATTACTGTTTATAATTAGCGGAGTTGGAAAAAGAGGACCTTCAAAAGTTATGCTTTGAGAACCATCATCAATTAAATTTAAATAAACATTGTATCCTTC
>UEXM01002881.1_pt1 | contig 11655 bp, 7 predicted proteins | sample 1796661 | NCBI WGS metagenome assembly UEXM01 (sample SAMEA4772469, study PRJEB27181) | metagenome
GGGCATAAAGAGAATTTTCTTCGCTAGAATATCTTAATGGTTTCAAAAATGAATCATCAGGTATTATAGAGTTTCCTCTTGTATTTATAATACCATAAAAAGAGTCTTTACCCCAGGTATCTACCATATTTTTTATTGTTCCATCTGGAAAAACATCATTACGATATTTCGTCCTCTCCTTGAACATGGATAAGCTTCTAGTATTATTTGTAGCAAATGAGGTCGGCTTGTCTTCTGGGCTTTCGTAAAACTCTGATAAAGATTCTTGCTTAAATGAATTATTAGACATCTATTTCCCCTTCACCCCAAATGATCCTGGTGCTCCTTCCCAGATACATTCAATTACAGTAGAGAATTCACCTGGAGCCATTGTGTTTGATGATCTAACAACTCGATAATAGCCTCCTAGTTTTAATTCTCTGGCTGCGGCTGTTCCTAATCCTATGTCTGCATTGATATATACCATGGCACCATTTCTAAAAAAAGCATTTCCAACAAGCGACACCTGGGAATCTTGGGGTAAAATAAGGGCACCAGCCCGGCTTCCAGCGTTGGCGTTCTCTATGTTCATAGCTCTAAGTTGTGGCATTGTCTTTTCTGTGAAAGTAAACTTTTTAGCTAGGCCACGATCTGCTCCAACAACAAGATGATAGATCCCCTTTTTTTGATCATCGGATTCAATTCCCTTAAGGTCTGGTCCGTTTTGCTTGGCGTAGACCAATATGTATGAGGTCACATTTTTGTTTATTGTTCTATTAGAGGTTGACTGTCTAATCTTATCCAGAACCCTATCATCTATTAGCCCTTTACGAGCGTCTCTCAGGTGACTTTTTATCTCATCAACAGATAAACTAGTAGATATTGTTGTATAGTCAAGCGAGATTCTAGCACCTAGGTCAAAGCAAATGAAATTTATGAGCGGTTTAATTAACGAATTTAATAAATCATCCATAAAGCGGCGAAATTTATAGCTTTCCTTTTCCTGACTAATAACATGCTCAAGCCACCAAGCACCAAAGTAATCTATTGAGACTGGGAGATCTCCTAGAGAATAATAAATTGGGTTTGGATAGCCTGCGCCGAGACCCATAATAGTCGGCGAAAAACTTCCCAGTATTACTCCATACTCTGGCGGCATTCCACAATTTTTCATGGCGATGTCTAGCATGTCAGCCAATCTCATATAAAATATTGGATAAACTTTTTCTTTTGCTCCTTTTTCATATGAAGCATTAGTCTTCATATCTAAGAAGCCGCCTTTTGTTATGTATTCATCAAGCCCCATCTCGCCCTTGTTGATATCAGCTAAAGCTGCTTCTCTTAATCTATTCTTTAGTTCTTGAGTTTGTTTCTGCGACGCTGGACCTGTATAGGTTATAGCTGAATGCACCGGTGATTTATCCGTGCCTACATTTATAAGGGTAGATTTTGCTACAAATATTTTATTCGATTCTGCCATGGCGTTCATGAACGAAGCATACCTCTCAGCACGATGATATGATTTAGCTTCCGAATATATTATTTCTGCTTCCTCTAGGGCTAGTTTAAGTTGTTTAACCTCCTCATCATCTTCTGGTGGAGTTAGGTTTGGCTTGTTCGATTTTTTCTTAAATCTATTTTTTTTGAGACTTATTAACTCAAGTTTTTCTGATAAAAAATCTATTTCATTTTTGACACCTTGTATTTGTACCTTAAACGCTTCTAGAGTAAGATCTCCCCCAAGTCCAAACCATGTATTTTTTGCCAATAAAGAGGAGGCATAATAGGAACGACCGATGGTTGTTCGCCAGCCACGGCTAGACTCAACATCCATTCTTGCTTTTAGATATCCTTGCGGGTAAACCAAATCATTTCTATCTTCTTTTTCCCAAAACCAAAAATTTTCGTTTCTGGCTACTTTGGCATATTTGTTTTCCGGTGGCATGTTCATACCTTTGCCTTGTAGGATGTCTGTCTTTTCAGATAAAAACATAGCATCAATACTAGCTACATATTCTATGTCTAGTGCTACGGAACCATCTTCCTCGAAATTCAATTTATATTTTGTTAAATTTAAGACTAGTGTTCTTTGGGATTCCACTACTGCTTTCATAAACTTCTCATCCAGCAGTGCTGTGTCGGTATTCTCTGGTATAGCATAACCTACGATTACTTTTAGTTGCTTGAAAGAAGCGTCGGAATCGGTCTTGCATTTTGGAGCGCCCGGTAATTCAGGGTTTGATCCATTTTTTAAAGTCTTTTCACGGGCATCGACTCTTTTTTTGTACCACTGTATTAGTGATTCTTTTTCGTTTGGCGAAGGTTTTATATCATTTGGTCGTGGAGCTATATTGGTATGAATAAACTCAAGATAACTTTCGTTCAATAAATCCAAAAGAGAACCAAAGTGCAAAGAAAGATTTGCCTTGATAATTCTATCCCCTTCATGTTTATTATCATAGTTCCAGGAAAAGCTCTTTATACCAACGTTTGTCCCAATTAAGCTAGCAGGCTCGGTCATCTGGAAAAGTGTCCCTTGGGACCTCAAAGATTGATATTCCAGCATACGTTCGCCGAGGACAAAATCACTGAAGTAAACCGGTCTATCTCCATCCTTACTAGATATAAAGAAACGTAAAGTTGGCTGTAAAAGCGACAATTGATCAGACCCAGCGTTCATAAAGACCGCAGTTGATTCAGAGTTCAGAATTCTGTTAGGTATCATTTCAGGCAAACCATTATAAGAAAAAACGTTTGAGTTTAAATCATGTGAATTTTCTAACATATTGCCTCTTAGGTTTGGCAAATTATATAAAAGAGTACACTGCGAGTTTACCCGCCTAAGTTGTGCTGCTTCTTCTGCTGTTGGTTCTTTAGCCAAAAATCTTTAACCTCGCTAAAAATATTCTAATACTGCCTCTAAAGGCAGTGGTATGTAAATTACATCCCCAACGTTGAAGTGAGCTTCTGTTGGTTTTTTATTATACCAGGCAATAACCCACCACATGCCTGGGGTGCCGTAGTACTGAGATGATAGTTTCCACAACTTATCAGTGGCTGTCCAAAAATGACTTACATTCTGAAACGCTGCCAATTCTTCGTTCGTAGGATAATCCAAAACAGCAGTTTCATACTGCATAGTTTCTTTAATGCCCCTATTTTCAAAGAACACCCTTCTGTAGTTATCGTCTTTGTTTGTGAAAATATTTCTTGCACTGTATCTTGAAAAAAATGACATATGTTATCTCCTAAAAATCACCACCAGAACCGGGTCTTACAATACCGTTACTTCTGGGAGTCGCTAAAACAGAAGCACCTTCTGCTGCGGCTACCGAGTTAGGCTCCCCAACACCATTGGCTTGCGCTACGGTTGGAACAGGTTTCGGCGGTGGTGTAGTAGCAGTGTTGATATCTCCGGGGTCTCTGAGTCCTGTGCGATATGGGAAATCTCCCTCGGGACCACCACGAAAGCGAAAAACATTATTTCCTTTCTTGCTATCTTTTCTAAACCCAAGCGGGTGTTCGTGCAACACGGTCATTTCAAAGTTTAGCCTGACTGCTTTGGGGATGTACTCTACTCCACCAGTCTTCAAGGGGCTGCCTGCACGGATAATACCACCATCATTGACACTATCTTTCCCATTATACAGATAAAATCCTTCCTCTAGTTCCGGATCAAAGGTAAATCCATTAACATACCCCAACAAGCCTTCACCAGTTGCTGCGTTTTGAACCAAATTGCCAAACTTAACTCTAAATAATGGACCCATATTAATAGTTGATGCGCCGTGACCGAGCCTCTCTTCATAAGTTGGGTAAAGAAAAGTCAATAGTTTATTTATCTTCCATAAGTTTTCAGCAGCGTGCTCAGGTCCTGAGGAGGGTATTGTCCATGCTAAAGAAATGGCACGTCTGGTTTGTCGAAACGTTGCAATTGGATCCATCCTGCCAAAAACTTGTTCTGCGTTCCAGTCTGAATTATACGCATCACTAAATGTTTGCAAAAAAGCTGAGAACTTAACCGAATTTTTATTCGTAGTCGTACTGGTAGGGACGTGCTCAATCTCTAATACAAAACCATTGTTGTATAAATTTGCTTCACCGGGTAACATATATTTTGACATCTAGTATCTCCTGACCTAAGATATTCCAGCAGCTGCTGTTCCTTTGTCATAGAGATCTATAACAGTCTCAGCAAACACCCGATCATTGACGATCAATTTAATTGGAACCCTTCCGCCAGCACCGCCAGAACCCATATTGCCGATGGCTTGCGCCATGGCTTTAAGCGCCTCTCTATCAGCAGTAGTAGAAGACGCCATTGTCAACCTAACTTGACTCATTACAGCTTTTAGATTATCTAGTTCATCAGAATTTACAGAAGTAGAAACTGTGATAATTTTTTCTAGGCTATTTAGGGCGCTCGCTGATGTTCCAATTTGTGAGAGTGCTTTAGCTATCCCAAAAAGATTAGCGGTAAAAAGCGATAAGCCGAATATTGCAATTGGGTTAAGAAAAGGAAGCATTGATAAAGCTAAGGCAGAAAAACCACTTGCCATGGCATACAATCCCAAAGCAACAATTGGTGAAAAGAGCGCCATCTCTAAAAGGTGAGGTGCTAATTGGACAAAGCTTTCAACAAGCATGGCGAGCCCCTGAGCCATAAAACCTACCCCTACACCAGCCATTAAGAACGCAGCACCTAACGCCAATAGAGGAATAGCAGCAACATAGCCAGCAGTGCCTGCGGCAGCGATGGCAGGAGTAGCAAAATATAATGCTCCACCGAAGGCTAAAATGCCAGCGACGGCGGCGATTGACTCACCACCCATCCCCTTAAAAGCCTCCACCAAATATGAAGCACCGAACGCCGCAGCGCCGATGCCAACACCAACAAGAGCCACAGCAACACCTAAAGCCATCAATTGTTTCCCGGTCAACGAACTAACAGCACCCAAAACAGAAACAGGCGGTGTAGCGCCGGCTGAGGTAGAGCCTACAGCAAATATTCCTGCTGCCCAAGCGGCAAATCTTGGAACAAGCATCTTGACAATTCCCCCTATAGGTGCTAGTGCAATAGCAAGACCTTTAACCGCATAGACGGCTAACACTATATGGGGAATATACATCTTCCCAAGAATTCTTACAAAGTTCAAAAAACCATTTATAACAGGAGACAAACTTATAAACATCTCCTCTAGGACAACCTTAAATTGATCCATGGCAGTTGTCATTGCTTCGGCTCGTTCAGCAATTGTTTTTTGTTCCTTTTGATATTTGCGCAATGCAACTGGGTCACCGAAAAGGCGGCTCGCCATATCCACATCAACGCCCATAACTTCTGCTACTGCCTGTTTCTGACGAATGCTCATCTCATCAAAGTTTTTGCCCCTGGTCATGAATTCTTGACGCATAATTTTTAGGCGGTCTTCGTGTGAAGCTGTCATCATTTCCACCGAGTTTAATTGCAAGCCTATTTGAGCGTTTAGTTTCCCTGCTAGGTCAGCCGCACCCTCAAAGGTATCAAACTTTTCAGTAATGTCGAAAGCTTCTTTTACAGATATTCCTAACTTTCTAGCTTCTTTCGTAAGTCTTTTGAATACTTCCGTTGATTGGCTTCCATACCTAGAAAGTTGCGGACCTAAAGTATTAAAGTCTTTTACGAGTTGAGATGTCGGTAAGCCAATTTCTTGTCCTAGTTTATCAAAACTTTTCAATGCAGACTCGGCTGCCTGAGTCGAAAAACCCATGCCACGAGTCAAGAGGTCTAAAGATTGTCCTGTCTCAGAAGCAGAAACTCCCATCTTAGAAAGTTGAGCGGTTGTTTTTGCTATGCTTTCACGAGTAGCTTTATTCTCAGTTATAAACAGCGAGAAGCTAGAATTAAGTCCGGCAACAAGTTCCCCTGCCTCAGCAACACCGATGCCAAGACCATGTGTAGACTTAACAAGGTTGGTCATGTCATCTTGAAGTGCTGTAGTGTATCCTGATTGTTGCGCAAGCTTAACATTAGCAGCGTCAAGTTGGTTAGCAAACGAAATTATAGCAGTTGTAAGACCTCTGACTGTTCCTAACTGGTCTAACTGTAATCCTGTAACCTGTCTTCCAATATCAAGTAATTCTTTTTGAAGATCGATTTCTTCTCTTCGAGCTTCGTTAGCAATCTTTAGAGCTTTAGCAAACTCTTTTGTGTTCTCTGTAAGCTCTTTGAGTTCTAGAGCTTCTTCTTCTTCAAGTTTTTTCCCTAAGGCTTGAAGTTTTACTTGCTTCTCTAGTAGGTCTATTCTTCTTTTGTTTTGTTCGTTAAGTTCCTTAGTAAATTGAACTTCGTCGCCCATAGCTTCTGCTACAGCCTGAAGGGTTACTCCGAGCTTCTGCGCTGCCTCGTTTTGTCTTTTGAGGAGTAGAAGCCTATCTTCTTGGGCTTGTTTCTCTTCTGGAGTCATTGGTCCGTTTGGTCCGTTAGCCATCTATTGGTGCCCTAGTTTCGGATAGGCCACTGGATGCCGGCTTCTCTTTCAAATCTCTTTATCGCTACGTCAAGCTTAGATTTTTGCCCATAGGTCATCGGGTTATCAAGACCATACTTCTTAATGTAGTCCATGTACCTCTTTTCATTTACAAGAGCATCTGTAAATCTTTCTACTTCGATTTTATTACCTCGAACTCGGACTGGGATTCTTCTCCCCTTGAACATCTTAGAAAGTAGGTACTGGATCCAAGCAGCAAAAATATGAAGAATATTTTCGTTCAGTTGACCCTTGCGGGCAGAGCCCAAATCAAAGATTATTTCTTTTAACTGTTCTTCAGTAAGCATAATAAACCCTCAGCAACACACACGGTTGCTTAGTAAGTAGTCTTCAAAATATATTTCTGGCTAACTAGCGGCGAGATGATTTGGCTTTTCTCGCAGCTTCTTGATGAGCGTCATTTTCTTCTTTTTTCTGATCTGCGAGTCGTCGCAAAAACCACCTACGAATCATTATAGGCAAATTGTAAGCTTCAAAAAAACTCCAGCCACCATAATACTTTAATTGAAAAAACTCTTCGTATACGCCTTCAGCGTATTTATCACTTAGGCCAAAAAAAGTCCGCCGTCAGCGGGACCTCCATGTCCGCAGAGTAACCACATGAACTACACTCATATATCTGACTAAGGTCTATGTTTGGAGTAATATCTGAATAGAAGGTTCGCAGATGGCGAGAGTCTCTTGCAGGCATAGCCTGGATAAAGGACCTTATAGTCAATGGGTTGTTGTCGCCGTTGACCGACACTATGAACATTTTAAACTGATCTGTTAGTGTTGTCTCTTCCATTTTTCTTTTTGCTTTCCTTTGAGACTCTTTGAAAGATTTAATCTCATCAGCGCCGGTCAGCAGTCGGACCTCTACTTTTGCCTGTGTCAGTGGCACCTGGACAACAAAAGTGTTCTCTTCTGTTCTTATTGCGTTGTGATCTTCCAAAGCAGAGCCAACATCTTTGATTGGAGCATTTTCGAGATCAAAGGAAAAGTCCTCTACTTCAGAGCAAGATGGACAGGTAACCTTGGTTATATATTCTGGTCCATACCCAGTTATTCGAGATGCCACGATTAGTGCATTTTTATCACCCACCAAAAGTGAGTTGATATTGATACTTTTATCTATGACTACGCTCTGCAACAATCTATCAATTGCAACGCCCTCTTTGAGCAGCGCCTTAGAGGTGAGAATATCTTCCTCTTTTGCTGTCATGAATTTAATCTCGACAGTCTCCTTGTTGTGGAGGGCGTGATCCTCGGGGTAGAATTCTCCACGGCTTGGTAGGTCTACAAATTGTGTGGGTGCTGACCAAGAAAAACCACCACCGCTAGCAGTATCCTGTTGAGGGGCTACCGCAGGGGGTGGTGGATTTTCATCGAAAAATACGGTCTCGTCTTCAAGACCTGTTCTATCTTTATTTCTACTCATCTAATAACCTTTCTAAAAACAACCTAGAGTAATATACTATTGCTCTCCGGTAGATTCTTTGCCGAACTTAGTCATCTGTGCCCAGTCATAAGCAATTTCTACCATAATTTCATTCATTTCGTCTGAGGTATAATCCAGAGCACCGCCAAAGTCGATGCTAACAATCCAGGGATTTTTCAATTCCCAAGTTTCTATGACTTTTCCCTCTCCGTTGATCTGATTAATCTTAACAAATTCTAAACCATCATCAACCGACTGCTTCTTACTTATTGTACTACGAACATTTGCTTCTGTTGGATATTGATATCCAGACTTTTGAAGCTTTCTAAGCATAGTATAAGCCATGTCTGGATCAACCGGATCAACCAAAGTCAAAGAGATATTGTCCCAGGTCACTCTGCCCGGATACTTAAAGGTGTGATTGATATATGAATGCTCAACCGTGCTTACGTTCGCCTTTGGCTTATTAGCTGTTTTAACAACCCAAACAGGAATATCTCCCATGTTTAATGTAAATCGATACCTACGTTTTGGATCAGTATCTTTATCTGCCCAGAAAAGTGCCATTATCGCTGGTCTCCTGTTTTACCTAGTAAATAGTTTCTCATAACCTTTTTAGTCCTCGAAAGCAGCGCCGCTGTTTGTGACAACAAAGTCTATGGCGAAGAACTCAACTGCTTTGGTTGGCTTGACTAACAACTTAGCATAGATAATATTTTGGTCAATCAAGTCTGGAGTAGTTGTAGTTTCGTCCAGTATTAGTCTAAATTCATCGATACCAAATTGAGATTGAACCTTTTCTAGAATTGGGTTTGCCTTACCTGTAAAGCGTGCCCAGGTATCCGGAACGTTTGGTGCAAACAATAATCTCGATGCGATAAATGATATTTCACGTTTCAAGAAAATCATCAATCTTCTTACATTAATCCTGTCCAAGGCGGACTGAGTTTGCTGTAAAGTTTTTTGCCCGAAGATGACAATTCCTTCAGCGGGGAACTTAGCAATTGGATTAATGTTTGATGCATAAAGCTTATCTCTGTCGTCAGCAGTTAGTCTTTTCGATACATCTAACACAGGTATGCCCGCAGCGCCCTCAGATAATCCACCACGAGAAAATCCAGCGGGGGCATACCAAGGGGCAGCTTTGTTATCTGTGTGCGAATAAGCACCAATAGCCGCAATCGAAGGAGGAGCCCAAAGACTTCTAGAAGTATTTGGATCTAAGATCCTTACCCACGGAGCATAAGCTGCACCGTAACTACTGTTGATGTTTCTATCCTTAAGAGTATTCACTGCCTGATCAATAGTAAACGAATTTCGTTGTTGTGCAGAAAGCGAGTTTTCAGTATCAGGAGTATAAACTTTTTGAATATCAATGACAGCTAACGCATCACCACGATCTTCTGCTGTTTCTAGAAGAAAGTTTGTAGCTGTATTTTGTGTGATTCCTGGCATTGCCAGTAGATTTGTCTGAACAACATCTGGGTCAGATACAATATTTATTGCTCTGTTCAGGGTGTGAAGTTGATAAGACTGATCCTCTGACGTAGCTGCCTCGAAAGCAGTAGATAATCTAAAGGGATCTCTCTCCGTAATATCAAAACCATCAAAGCCACCATGCAAAAGCGTAGTGAACTGTTGATATCCAGCATCCAAAGTTCCAGTATAACTACGGTTTGCAGAAATACTCAAACCATGCTTACGGTGGGTGCTAGAATAAGTTCCAGAGACTGGTACAGTGCTTGTCTGGACATATGATCCAGAAACATCATCGAGAGAAAAACACCATGCTATTTGAAGTGGGTCCGTGGCTCTAAGAGCTATCTCACCATCGAGATCATGACCTACGCTTGACGGATTTGTTTCTAATCCAGATGGGCGAACACGGAGATAATCAACCAAACCTTCGTTCAGTTTTGGATCCGTTGCAGTTCGTCCAGTCCAGGCACCCCAATACACAGTATTGTTAGATTTTGGGCGACCCCAAACGCTTTGAGTTCTCAGTGGAACACTTGGGAAAACAATCGAGCCACTGAACCCGCCGCCGCCGCCGGTGACGGTATTTTTGAATTCATTTCCAAAGGTCAGCACTGAGCCCGTTCCACCAACGTGAGCAACCGAATTGGTAGCCGTGAACGTTGGGCTGCCGCCAATATCACCAAAACCAGTTGTCTGCCCAGCAGTTAGTTGGCTGCCACCGAAAACTAGAGTTTTGTCCGTAATCGTATTGGCTGAGTTTGATGCAGAAGTAGGCAAAAGACTTGGTGCGGCTGCGACAAAGGATTGAGCACCGGACACAACTGTGACGCCTCTGGGCTTAAGTGGACCAAAGACACCAAACGGAAGATATCTGCCATCCAAAGAACCACGCTCGACTTCGGCGTCTAATTCTACACGAATATATTTCGATCGATTTGTGTACTGTCCATAAACACGATTACTCTTAATGGTGGTATCGTATTCTTCGAACTGCGTTCCGATAACTTTTCCAATAAAGTTAGAAGACGCAGGGTTTAGATTTAAGCTATCAAATCTTTCAAGAACAACTGGTGCAGTATCAATGTCACCAATACTACGAACAACGAGGGAGAAGGTTCCATACTCTTCAAATTCTCCTCTCGCAGCAGTTAATCTTTCAATCGAAATCTTTATAGATTCTTGTGCCGATTGACCTGCTGTAAGAGCCTCGACTCTAAACAACTTTTGTTGTGACTTTGCTGCATAGCTGGCGGTATCCCCAGATAAATCCTGGGCGATAAAGAAGCCGGTGGATGCTTTAGTCGAACCAAAGTTAAATTTGTTCTGACTTAGGGTAGCGTTTACCTGGTCTCTCAGAGGCCAGATTACGGCATGTGCCTTGGTGGCAATTGAGCTACCCAGAACACCGATACTTGAGTCACTTTTTGCAACAAGCGAGCGTTCAAAAGACTCGCCTAACCAATAACGCCCACCTTGAGTAGATGCTTGTGTGGCGGCTGTAGTGATATTCGCATTTGTTATAGTCGGGTTAGTGTTAAGCACGTTTCTGATGAAATTAGCCTTTGTCTTGTCCAGTAGACTAAACGATACTTTTTTGGTACTGGCAAGAGTACCATCCGATGAGATGCCAACAGTGTATGTGTCATCTGTTATCTCGTACAGTTCGCAAGCCGAACCTGAAGTTTGTCCAAGGGTAGAAATGCCAGCACGATCGACACGAGTACCCGACAAGAAGATACGACCCGCCGGAAGATAAAAGGTAGCAGCTAGAGCGCCTGTCACGACCGAAGTATTACCTGATGAAATGCTGCCAGACGGGAAAACAAACAGACCCCAAGCGCCGCCGTTGGCAACGGTGCCATCAATTGCGCCGGCTGACCAACCTGCTTTGCCAGCAGCGGCAGCGCCCTCTTTTTCGACTCCCAATAGACGGACATAGGTCAGTGGTGAGCTATTTCTAAACCATGCTTGGGCAGCGTAGGCACCATAAGTCGGAGCAGTAATGTTTCCATCTCTGAAAACATCTCCCGGTTCTGGTCCAGCAATTGGCATACCAAAAGTGTCAACAAAATCAGAAAAAGAATCTAATTTAGTCGGCACCATTGCAGGTCCTTTTCTTGCTCTACCAATTATAACTGGTCCTACCGATGTAGGTGTTGCCGGGAGTTGGGAATTGTCGATCTCGTCAACAAACACTCCTGGGGATATGAACTTAAACTTGCTTGAAGGGTTGTCTGCCATTTTAAC
>UEXM01002883.1_pt1 | contig 11647 bp, 12 predicted proteins | sample 1796661 | NCBI WGS metagenome assembly UEXM01 (sample SAMEA4772469, study PRJEB27181) | metagenome
TTTCACAGATAATGTTAAAAAAAGAGACTAATTGTCTCTCTTTTGTATGTAGTTTTTCATTGTAGATACATAATCTAACATAGCATTGTTGTTATCTTTAATAGCATCAAGTACATTAGCTTTAGTTTTAGGTGCACTTTGTTTAGCATTTAAGTAGTGCGACTTCATTTCGGAAGTATTGATTTGGATCATTCCAACTGTTGTTCCTGCAAGTGTTGCAGCTTTGTTTAATAAATCTTTCATAATATATATATGTTTTTAATTAATACTTATTTAAAATAGTAAAAGGAAAAAGGGGATAGGGTATCCAAAGTTTTGAAAACCAAGGGGGGTTTTAAGCATATAGTATCCCTCCCTCACAAAAAAAATAAAAATTTTTTATATCTTTGTAAAAACTTAAACCTTACGTTATGACACAAGAAGATCAAAATCTACAAAGCTTATTCGCAAATTTAAATCAAGTATCCCGAAACACTATGGTAAGAGAGAAGTCTGGAGGTGGTACAGGTGGTGGTTCTGATGTAGTAGAAGGGTCTATGGATCCAAATACATTAATGACAGGTAATCCATATATTGCTAAGAATGTTGTTGAGTTTAATCAAGGAGGGATGGTAGGAGCATCAGGTGCACCAACAATGAATAACCCTTATCTTCAAAAGATGAATCAATTAGTAGGCCTACAGCAAATGATGAATGTAGGAAAAGGTTTAATGAGTAATACCTTACAACAAGAAACTATGATGTCTGCACCTAAAGCGGCATACGGTATGAAAAGAAAATATTTTGGAGGAGGTTCATTTTCACCCTTTCAAACAACTAGTGGTGAAGGTACTTATGTTGGCCATAAACCAGGTAGCTCTGCATATAAAGCGTATGTTAAACAAGGGGTAATACCAACTGGAGAAACAGACTTTAACACACATACAGGTCAATACACAAGAAGAAGTGCTATGAAAAGATACACTAACGGGGGTAGATTCTAATGGATGAAATAGGACTAAACGAACTATTACAATTAATCATAAAAGAAAAAGGAGGTACACCTCAGCAGTATAACAAGATGATGGATTATATTGCTTTCCATGAAACTGGTCATAAGCAGAGAATGGATCCTAAGGCTAAACAGATTTCAGGTAATGAGGAAGATGGGTTCTATGATGGACCTGGAAGAGGATTGTTTCAATTTGAGGTAGGAGAAAAGAAAGGGGGAAACACTGCTGTTAATAGAACAGTTAGATACTTTAAAGATAACAACCTAGCTATACCTAAATGGCTGCATGATGTTAGTATGGGTAGTGCAGGATCAAAGAGTGTTGATGTTAGCGAATTAAGTGCAGATCAGCAAAAAATGTTATTCTTAGGATATCATAAAGGACATCCTGTATCTGACTTTAGTAAGGTATGGAATAATGAGCAAACTATACAAGACTTTTGGGCTGAGAATCACTGGGCTGGAGATAAAGAAAATCTTACAGCTAAACTAGCTTTATTTAATAAGAATATAACTGCAAAGGATTCTATTGATGCATTAAACATTAGAAAAGCTGAGTTATTTGGTCAAGACGATAAAGTTCCTTTTCAATCAGCTCAGAAAGATCCTAATAGATTACCTAAAGAATCTGATATATTAAAAAGCATATTTGGACAACAAACATCATCTTTAATAAAAGACACAGCTAAAGACTTTATCAGTAACACAAGTGACGTAATATATAATATTAAAACTCCTGGAGCAGAAAGTTTTTTGCAAGCAGTAGGTGAAGGTGTAAAAGAAGAGATAGATGATTATCGCTGGAAAAGAGATTATAGACAATGGCTTAAAACCAATGAAAAGAAAACTGCTGAGACTCGTAAATGGTTAAATAAACATTATCCTGATAATAAAATAGAATCCTCAAAAAGACCTAGTAATACTAGGCTACCTATAACGAATCCTTTAATTGCAGCCATGTTATCCCCTTTAAATGCTGGTAGAGGCTCTGCTGTTATAGATCAAGAAACTGGAATAAATCAATATACAGGAGAGCAACAATATACTCCTTTTATTTTTGGTAAAGAATGAGAGAAATAAACAGAGAGAATGGTAAGGTATATACAATAGATGATTTTTATTTTTTGGAAAAGAATTATATAGATTTAGGTAAATTAATAGAAGATGAAAAGCGGATTGTTAGTAGGTCTAAAAAAAATGGGTTTAGAGTTGTAAAATCTAACTGGTATATGCAAGATAATCCAGACTTTACAATTGAGAGCGTTATCTATGGCACAACTCCTAAGCATACTAGTCCTATACGATATATGTTTAAATTACAATTAGAATATACTAAATAATGTACTTATTAAAGCTAAACAGGAAGGGCGATATTTATAAGGATGATGACGGATGTACTGGCGTACCAGAATTTCTTACACTCATTAAGAAAGAAAAATTCGGGCCTACGGCCCTCAAATGGGTTGCCCTAGTCTGCGACTATGAAAGCCCATATAGACATTACAGTGAAAATGAGAGAGTTAAGGCTGTTTCTAAAGACTTATATGATACTTATACTTGGAAAGGAGCTAAAGACGCGTCTATAAAAGCAGCTTGTAAGAAATATACAGAACTACAATTTGATCCTTTAGATGAACAGCTTATAGCATTTAACAATAAAATTAATCAGTTTACAGCTCTTATTGACGGAATGCATTTAGATGAAGAGAATGCTGAGTTATTACAAAAGCTAATGATAGGGGTTGAGAAGATACTTAAGACTAGACAGTCTTTACTAGACGCTATAGATAGAAGGGGAGAGAGACAAAAGATAGCTGGAGATAAAGGATTGTCATTTTTAGAAAGAAGAAAAGAAATAAAAGAACTGTAATGGCTAGAAGCAAAAGAGAAACAAAACATGATGTCAAATATCTTTACGCAAGATATATTAAGTTTTATAATAAAGCAGATATGGATAAGGCTGCTGAGTATCACGACACAGCTATGAAGCTACATGGTGTGGATTTAGCACAAAGATATCACATGAAGATAGAAAAGAAGGAGCAGTCTAAAGGAACTTTTGGATTAGGTAAGACTAAACGATTAAGATATGGGTAAGATAAAATTTGATCCACAAAGATATCGTCCTATACCAAATGGTGGTCATCCTGACTTAAATCCCGACTCAGTAGCTTATCAAGAGTATTGGGCTCAGGAAACTGATAGATGCTTACATGGATATAAACCTAAGGGTATGAAAAAGATATCTGGTAAGTACTATTTCTATCTAAACTACTATATGATATTAGGTAATGATGGAACATCAGGTAATCGTAAGAATTTAATACATCCTTGGTATAGAGCTATGGATCATGAGTATTTTGATACAATAGAGCTATGTAAAGAAGAAGGTAAGGGGATGATTGTTATTAAAGCCAGAGATAAAGGGTTTTCTTATATGAACTCAGGTGCTGTTGCTCATGAATATACATTCTATCCTTTTAATGATGTAGGTGTAGCTGCTGGACTACAAGTTACGGCTGATGCATTTTTTGATAAGACTAGAAAAGGCCTTAATGGTATACACCCTAACTTTAAACACTCTGTACTTAAAGATACTGATGGTATAATGAGATCTGGATATAAACAAAAGAATAAAGACGGTAAATGGGAGATAGGTGGTTATCAATCTAACATTATATGTAGAACAATGGATAATCCAGAAGTATTCAAAGGAGAAAGGGTTTCTCTAATGATATTTGAAGAGGCAGGGGAGTTTAAAAAACTTAAGAATGCTTATATGTCATCTAAAGCATGTTTTATGGATGGAGATATTCAGTTTGGAGTGCCTATTGTCGGAGGAACTGGGGGAGATATATCTAAAGCATCTAAAGATTTTATGGATATGTATTATAGTCATGATGCTTATAATCTAATCCCTATGTTTATTCCTGCATCAAAAGCATACTACGGATTCTTTGATATAGACTCAGGTGTAGAGGACGAGAAGGGCGCAAGAGAAAAACTTATAGCAGATAGAGAAGACATACAGAAGTCTGGAGACAATGAGGCATATAACTTACATATACAAAATTACCCTTTAACTGTAGAGGAGGCGTTTTTAAATACTCACTCTTCAAGATTTGATATTGCACTACTAAACGCACAAAGATCTAGAATATTGTCAAGTAAAGATAATAGAAGTCAAATACAACAAGGTTTTTTAGACTGGCAATTAGGAGAAGCAGAACCTACAGTTACTTGGAGGCCACACCCTACTGGTCCATACAAAATATTAGCACATCCAGAGAAAGAATATAAGAATTTAGACATAGGTGGTATTGATAGTTATGATCAAGATCAAGCTGGAGCGTCAGATTCTTTGGGTAGTGCGATAATTTATCGTAGATTTGCAAATACTGATATGCCAAGCGATTACGTGGTTGCTGAGTATACAGATAGACCTAAAAAGAAAGAGGATTTTTGGGACGGCTGCCTAAAACTTGCTGTGTATTATAACTCTAAAATGTTGGTAGAGTATACAAAGATAGGTATATTAGATTACTTTAAACGTATGAATGCGCTAAAGTATTTAAAAGAAAAGCCAGAGTCAGCACACAACCCTGGTACAAAAACTAGAAATAGGTATGGTGTGCATATGAATAAGCAGGTTAAAGCTCTTATGGAAGACTTAATAGATGATTATTTAAGAGAGAGTGCTCAAGACATATGGTTTATTGACTTGATAGACGAGCTTGCTAATTATGGATTACAAAATACGGATAGGGCTATGGCTTTTGGTCTGTGTTTAATTCATAATATAGATAATTATAGAATGAAGGCATCTATAGAAGAAAAGGTAAAGGATATAGGATTTAAATATTATAAAATGGGATATAATGGAATCCCTACAGAAATAAAATAAAATTATGGATCAGAAATACACATCAATGCCATCAATGGTCATTGCAGACAAAGAAAAAAATGACGAATGGTGCGAACAAGTTCTAAATGCAATAACAAGCTATATGGCTTCAGATGGAGGGCATTACTCTTCTTCAAGAACTAGAGATATTAGGAATTATCAGATTTATAATGGAGAATTAAATCAAAGTGATTATAAATACATAACTGAACAATATGGATTAACGTATCCTGCTAGATTAGTTAATTATCCTATTATAACACCTAAGATTGACCTTTTAATTGGTGAAGAGCTAAGAAGACCTATTGATATGAAGGTTACTACAGTTAATAAAGCTGCTGTAATTAGAAAGCAAGACCATAAAGTTAGTTTAATGATGAGAGAGCTTTTAGATGACTTTCATCAAGAGATGAGAGAGACTATGAAGGTTGATGTTAAGGAAGAAGGTCAAGGTATTCCTGTGCCAGAAGATATAGAAACTTATATGAAATACAACTATCGTGAAATGATAGAGGAGACAGCTCAAGATGGATTAGAGTACATATCTAACAGGTATAATTTAAAAGATGTGTTTAAAGAAGGGTTTAGAGATTTATTAGTTACATCAAAAGAGTTTCATAAAGTAAGCATTCAAAATGGAGATCCATATGTAAGGAGAGTTGATCCTAGAAATATAATATTTGATAGTTCTGCACACTCAGACTATTTAGACGACTGTAGTTGGGTGGGTGAAGAAAGATGGATATCTGTTAATGAAATAAATGATGAGTTTAAAGATAGTTTAACTACTAAAGACCTAGAAGAGTTAGATAAGATGAGAAATCTTTATGCTGGTGGAGATTTGAATGAATATAATTCTAACTTAGAGTGGATTGATGCTGGACACGGAAGGGAAACTAGAATTAGAGTGGTAACTGCGGAATGGAAATCTCTTAGAACGATTAAATTTAAACTTTCTGATAATAAGTATGATCCTAATAGGCCATTTAGAAAAATGGTAAAAGATACTTATAGAAAAAGAAAAGGCGATAGAATAGAGACTAAGTGGGTAGATGATATTTGGGAGGCTACAAAAATTGGAGGTAAAATCTTAGTAAACGCAAGAAGAAGAGACAACCAAGTGAGAAGTGTAGACAATCCAGGCAAAACACCATTATCTTATGTTGGGTGTATAAAAGGAAACACTTCTGGCTCACCAGCATCTATAATAGACTTATTAGATAATATACAAATGCTTTATAATATTGTAGTTTATCAAATAGAGCTTGCTATGGCGCGTTCTGGTGGTAAGGCTGTAGTTTATGATGTATCACAATTACCTACTAATGTTGGTATGGATATACAGCAAGTACTGTATCACTTAAAGACAGATGGTATTATACCTATTAACTCAAAAGATGAAGGTAATCAAATGAGTAGCTTTAATCAGTTCCAACAAATTGACTTTACATTATCGCAGTCTGTACAACAGTTAATTAACCTTAAAGTAATGCTAGAAGATATGGCAGGTCAAATATCAGGAGTTACTAGACAAAGAGAAGGAGCTGTAGAAAAGTATGAGTATGTAGGTAACGTACAAAGAAGTGTGGTTCAATCTTCAACTATAACAGAAAGTTGGTTCTATTCTCATGCAGAAGTAAAGCAAAGAGTATTAGAAAGACTATGTAATCTAATGAAGGTTGCTTGGGCTGGCGGAAAGAAAGCTGGAATGATATTAGGTGATGGTGCTTATAAATTCTTAAATGTTATGCCAGATGTAGCTTTACAAGATTTTGGCGTATATGTAGGTGATAGCGGTAAAGATGATGCTATGAAACAAGTTGTACAACAATTAGCTCAATCTGCATTACAGGCAGGCTCTGTTGATTTATTAGGTGTTATTAAAGTTCTTAGAGCTGATACAATGACTGAAGCTGAGAAAGTGTTAGAGCAAGCTATGAGTGAAATGCAGAAACAACAAGAAGTTGCTATGCAACAGCAACAACAAGCTCAACAAGCTGCTGCTGAAGCTGAGCAAGCTAAATTTCAAGCTGAGGCTCAACTTAAACAAATGGATAATGAAGCTAAAATACAAGTTGCTAAAATTGGATCAGACTCTAGGCTACAAGTTGCTAAAATACAAGCTGAAGTTGATAGAGATTTACATGACACTAAAGAGAGAAATGATATGGATAAAAAAGCGGCTGACTACTATATTGATAGAAAGAATAGAGAAAGCGAGGCTAATTTGCAGAAAGAAGAAAAGGCAAAAAGCGCTGGAACATCCACAACATCAAGTGATTTAAAAAGAGCGGCTGAGAAGTTATAATAAATTATTTGTATATTTGCAAACTTAGGGAGTATTAATTTAAATTAAATAAAATGGCAAAAGAAGAGTCAAAATTAGTAGATGAAGTAGCTGAAACAGCAGAAGCTACTACAGAAGAAACAGGGATTAAAGATGAATTTAATCCTCTAGCTTTTACAGATGATAATTATGGAGAGCTAGGAACTGAAGACAAAACTGAAGATTCAGAAGAAGATGTTAAGTCTGAGAAGGAAGAAGAGGAAGAGCAAGCAGATGGATGGGGATGGGATAAAGTAGAGGAAGAAGAGGTTGCGGAAGAAGAGGAAGATGATGATGATTGGGATTCAGAAAAGATAGAAGAGACTGAAGAAACTAACGAGGATGGTTTAAGCTGGTCACAAGTTGGTAAAGAAATAGGATTAAATGTTAATTCTAAAGAAGAGTTTTTAAAAACACTTAACGACTATGCTGAGCAGTTAAAAGGACAAAACACGCAACCAGCTCCTAATAGTCAAATAACTGAACTAAGAAGCTATTTAGCTTTGAGTGATAGAGATTTAGTTGCTGAGGAATTAAAGGCTGATGGAATAGAGGCTGCTGACATAGAAGACTCTTTAGATAAACTAGAGGATTCTGGAATGATGAAGATGAAAGCTAAAAGCGTTAGAAGAGTAATAGGTAATGCTATTGATCAACAAACTGCACAAGCTAAACAATCACAAGCGCAAGCAGCAAAGAAACAACAGGAAGACATAAAGAATGCTAAGAGTGGCTTGAAAAAGCAAATCAAAAGCATGGGAGAATTTATGGGGGGAAAAGTAACAAAGAAACAGAAAGAAGAAGTATATCGTTATGCTACTACCGATATGATGAAAGACATATATGAAGATCATGCCAATGTTGCTGATGTCGCTATGTTTATGTTATATCGTAAGCAAATAGAAAAAATTCTTCGTTCTCAAGGTCTGGAAGACGGCAAAGCCACTATCATGGATAGTATAGTCTCACCAAACCTTAACAATGGAAAAAGCAAATCTAATTTCAAGGTGAAGTCAGGTGCGTTTGATCCAAAAGCGTTCATGGGCGAGTAAGCTTAAAAAGTAAGACAAAGTCTGCTCATAGTTGAAAGTTAATTGGACAATTAGTAAAATGTTTAATTAATAAAAATTTAAAAAAATGGCTGTAACTTCAACGGGTACATACGGGAGAGGAACAACTGCTGCAAATGCATTAAATGCAAACTTGTTGCAACATCCCGAAATAGCTAGAACTTTAATATCTCTTTACCCGAGATATTCAATGACATATCTTTTAGAAAGAACTAGAAGAATGGCTAAGGAAAAAGTTTTAGGAGATAATTCTTACGAATGGAAAGTAATGAATCGTCTAAACAGAAAAACAATGATTCAAGCAACAGGTGGTTCTGCTATCGCTGCTGGAGCAACAGATAATGCTCTAAAATTTGAACCAACTTCAGGTGGAGGTGCTGAAGATCAATTTAATTTATTTGATGTAATTAGATTCCCATCTGGAGCGACTGGATTAATTGTAGCTGGACCTACAAGTAATGCATACACTGTAGAGGCAATAACTGCAATTACTGCTGCTGACAATACTGTTGGACAAGTAGTTGGTAGAATTGGGTCTGCATTCCCTGTTGGATCTTCTGGGTCTGATGTAGGCGAAAACAATGCTTACCCAGATACTTACAAAAACTGGATGACTATTAACAGAAAGAAATGTACAATCACTGGTAAAGATGCCACTGATGTTTCTTGGATTGAAAATAACGGTCAATCACTTTGGTACTTTACTAAAGAGCAACAAATGATGGATCAATTCATGTATGAGCAAGAATTGCAAAGATGGTATGGACAAAACTCTATAACAACTGCTGCAACAAACTACTCTGCAACTAATGTTGATATCATCTCATCTATCGCTGCTGGTGAATATGCTGACGGAACAGCAAGAGCTGCTGTAGATGGAACTTCTGGTGGTACTGGTGCTCACACTATTGGTGACGGTGTATTAGCTCAAATTAGTGCTTCTAATCAAGCTTCTTACTCTGCTGGAACATTAACTGAAGATATTATTACTGAGTTTATTGGTAAAATCTCTTTAAATGCTCAAGGTGCTGAAGGTAATGAGTGGGTTGTATTCACTGGAACTGAAGGACGTATTGCTTTTCATAGAGCTATGAAAGATCTTATTGTTGCTCCTGCTGGTGCAATGACAGGTGGATCTATGGCTGATGTAAAAGCTGGTTCTGATATTTCTTTAGGTGGAAACTTTACTTCTTACTATGCGTTAGGTAATAAAATTACTATTGCTTACTGCCCAGTATTTGATGATCCGCATGTGCATGGTGCTTCAGGTGGAACTAACTCATTTGGTGATGCTAGATTGAAAGAATCTATGAAGATGGTATTCATGGACTTCGGTTCAACTTCTGGTGTTTCTAACGTAGAGTTAATCACTAAAGGTGCTAACGGAATTAATCGTTCATTAGTTAAGAAATACATTGGTGGTATGGTAAACCCTTACGATACTAAATCAATGATGGCTGCTAATGGAGATGATAGATTCCAATGTCACGTATTATCTGAGTCAGGTATTATTGTAAGAAATCCACTTTCTTGCGGTATTTTATCTGCTTCGTAAATTAAGTTAATAATTTGATAGAGGGGGGCTTCGGCCTCCCAATATCGCCTAAAAAATATAAAAAAATGGCAAATTATTTAGATATTTCAGGAAAGTCTACTGAGCAAGGTCAAGGTAGACTTCCAAAATTAAGAGGGCAAATTGCTCCAGTAACAGCTATAAATTCAGCAACTACTGCGCTTGATGGAGCTATTAACGCTTCTGTAGTGTCAATTACAGTTGATTCAACTTCAGACTTTCCATCAAGCGGAACATTATTAATTGAGACAGAACAAGTTACTTATACATCTGTAACTGCAACTTCTTTTGAAGGATGTGTTAGGGGTGCTAATAGTACTACTGGTGCAACTCATGCAGATGATGTTGTAGTAGATGAGTATACAAAAGAATATACTCTTTATGATTATAATTCTGGAGGTGTATACATGTTAGATGGAACAAATTCAGAAGATGGAGTTCTTACAGTAAATCTTCCTTCAGCTAAATCAGGAGTAGAATTTAAGTTTATCTTAAAAGCTATTGGAGGAGAGGCTGCTGAAGATATTGAGATTGTACAAGCTGCCGCTACAGAAGACTTTATTGGAGCTATCTTAGATGGTGCTGGAACAAAAGATTCAGCTGTATCTGGAGATACAAAGATTGTCTTTGACCAATCTGGTGGAGCTACTGTTGGAGACTGGGTTTCTCTAGTTTCTGATGGCACTAATTGGTACGTTCAAGGTAACTGTGATAATGCTGCTGGTGTAGTATTTGCAGCATAAGTTAATTATTGGAAGACGGAGGGGCTTAGTCCCCTCCAAATTCCTTATATTTGCAAGATGAAAACAAGATTAGTAGTAAGAGATGGTAAGGTAGTAGAGTTAAAAGAAGATGAAGGATTAAGAAGCACAAAAGAACAAAAGGCGTTTAGTATTGGTAAGGCTAGTGGATTAACATGGGGAAAGAGAGGTTATCAAGAGACTAGAATATCAACAAACGAACAAGGACAAAGGAGAATATTTAAAGAGACTGCAAAAAAGTCTAAATATTATATAAACAAAAAATAACAGGGAGTATTAACTAAAACAAAAAAAGATGGCACATTTAATTTATGTAAAAGCAAGAGATGACAAAAGATTTTCTTACGTTAAGTTTGGAACTTACACACAAAGAAACGGTAAAAAATCAGTATTATTAAATCCAGACGATATAGTTGTGGATGGTTGGGAAATGACAAGCGCATTAACAACATTAAATATTGATGATGAGTATGACAGAAGAATTTATGATTTTTTATTAGACCACCCTTTCATTACACAAAATAAGCATTACGAATTAATAGACACTAAGGCTAATATTAAAAAACAAGCAACTAGTATATTAAAGTCAGCTGAAGCCGTACAGGTAGCAACATCAATAAAAGATAATGAATTATCTGATCTTACTAAACTATTTGGTATTGGTGACGGGTTTGATGACGAGATTGTAAAAGCTAAACTTATTCAAATGGCAGGACAAGCTCCTGATAGATTTTTAGAAATATATAAGGATGCAGACAAGTCTTACCGTGTATTTTTAAAGAAAGCATTAGAAAAGAAAGTAATTCAAAAAGTAAACGATGTTTGGAAGCACAATAACTATACTTTAGGTATTTCTGATGAGCATGCTATTGCTTGGTTAAAAGATAACTCAGAAGTATATGCTGTAATGAAAAACCAAGTAAGAGGTAATTTTACTAAAAAAGATACAGAAGTTAAAGTATCAACTGAAGACATGACGTCTAGCGCAGGAGTTTCTGCATTAGAAAAAGCTGTTGACCCAC
>UEXM01002884.1_pt1 | contig 11647 bp, 12 predicted proteins | sample 1796661 | NCBI WGS metagenome assembly UEXM01 (sample SAMEA4772469, study PRJEB27181) | metagenome
TGGCCACGCGAGTTGTAGTCCTCTGGTGAGTGTCCCACTTGATCCTACCGTCCAGACTTCAGAAGGTTGAACATCCATACCTCTAGCAACGCGAGCAATGGAAGCGACAACAGTAGGATGATCAAAACCAATAGGAAGTAATCTGCGGCACGTTGGATCTTCTGCAACATAGTCTCTTGCCCTTTTTTCAGTAACACTAAGCATTCCGTTTGGAACCCAGTGCATTATAGCACCCGCTTCGATTGCTTGCAACTGATAAGGATGTCTTTTTTCCACAGCACGATCTGCCATGAAGACAACTGCCTTCTTGTCATACTTGGTGCAGAGATGTGCCAGTGAAATCTGTGCATAACCAGTGGCGGGAGAACTACCATATACCCACTCCTTGATCTCAGGTTGCGAACGAATCAGGTAGTCGGCAAATCGCATCTTCGATCCACCACCGATGAGATCATCACGAACGACGAGGAACCCATCATGATCTTCTACTACGGGAGGAGGCAAAGGATCGGTCCAATCACCGATCATAGTTTCATAATCTTCTGCTGTCAATTCAAACAAACTCACTTGGCAATTCCGCTGAAATTGTTCTTCTTCTCGAAGGTCATTGTAGCGGGGAACTTGTCCGTCAGTTGATCTGCCTTGTGGCTGATAACGAATATGTTACACTTCTTTCCGAGAGCGTGCAGAAGTTTCATAAACTCTTCTGTTCCGATACCATCAAGAGAGGAGTCAAACACTTCATCAAGAATCAAGAGATTGCAGTTGGCACTGTTCTTGATTCGTGCAATCTCTCTCCAAGCCAGAAGAAGAGACAGGTCGATACGCAACTTCTCACCTTCACTAAAACTCATGTAAGAAAAGGCGTCACGGTGACGACTCTTGATTGTCTCATTGAACTCTTCATCCAGATGAAACTGTGCAAAGAAGTCCATTGAAGAAAGGTAAGAGTTGATCATCTTGTTCATGATCGGGAGATAGTGCTTGATGATCTTTGACTTAATACCCGAATCCTTAAGCAACGAGTATGCGATCGCTTGCTCGTTTTGCGTCTCCGCAAGAACCTCTCGTTCTTCTTTCGCCTTCTCGTGATCGGATTCGTAGGCTGATAAGTTGTTGAGGGATTCGTCGAGAGAATTGGTGTCTTCCGAAACCGACGACCGCATATTTCGCAGGTCGGTGATGTGTTTGTTGGAGGCCGATATCCTCCCATTAAGTTCCGTGAGGGAAGTTTGCTTGGTTGATACGGCTTCGAGAACTTCATTGATCTCTTGATTTCGTGCAAGTAAATTCTCCATCTTCTCAGTCATTTCACCGAGACCTGTTTTCATTTTATCTAACTTCTGGTTTAGATCGTCTTCTTTTTCGCGGATGATAGACTCGGGCAACTTCTGACCACACGACCCACAAGAACTATCCGAATTCAGTTTCTCAAGATCAACGGTGAAGTTGTTTACCTTTGTCTCAACTCTAGACATAATTTTTTCGAGCGATTGCATGTCGTTAGCATTTGAATGCCGATCGCCGATTTTGCTCATCGATTCCTTCACTTCTTTAGTCAGTATTTCAGACTCGGACTGTAATATAGTTACAGACTCAACCGCTTCGTCAATCTTGGTGTCAAACTCTGCGAGAGACTTCTCACTCTTCTGTCGAATAGAATCGATGTGAGATTTCTGAATCTCGATCTTATCCTTAATACTTTCAAGTCGGCGGGAGTTCTCCTTGATCTCTTCTTTTGCTAAGGACATCTTCTCCTTCAATAGAGTGTTCATTGTGGAGAATACATTGATATCGAGAATGTCTTCGATGACTGACCGACGATCAGCGGCGGACAACTGCATGAAAGGGACAAACGAAGAACTGCCAAGGATCACCACCTGAGTGAATGACTTGTAGTTCATTCGAAGAATCTGTTCCTCCAGCATTTTCTGATAGTCCTTGGACTTTGCGTGCTGATTGATTAGTTCATCGTTCTTGTATATCTCAAACTTCTTAGGCTTGAGTCCTCGAATGACTCGATACTTGTCATCGCTGATTGTAAACTCAACCTCGACCAGACAGTCCTTCTCGTTGATTGAGTTTACCAACTGAGGAATATTAATCTTTCGGAAAGGCTTACCAAACAAGGCAAATGTGATGGAGTCTAACAAAGCGAAAGACTTACCATGACCGTTATTACCACACACGAGGGTCATAGGTCGCTTGTCTAAATAGATTTCTGTTTGAGTGTTTCCAAAGGAACCAAAGTTCCTGAACATGACTTTATGAAAGTTAATCACTGACTCAACGCCTCCATATACAATTCACGAATGAGATTTTTGACACCCGACTTATTGTCGATGTCCATGCCGTCAATCTCATTGTTAATGATTGTAACAGTATCTTGTGCCATGTCAAGGATATCTTCCTCCTCGACATCATTTGTAGACATCTCTTCGACTATAGTTACATTCTGAATGTTCTGCTCATACAACTTGTCAATGAACCGATCAAAGGTGTATGGACTTTTCTTGTTCATGACCAGAATTTTGATATAAGAATTAGCATAGGAGGCAAAATCCATCGTGTCGATAATCTTTTCAATATCGGTCTTAATGTCATCATAGACGATTTGATGAAACATACAACGAGGATTCTCGATATACTCCAAACCCCGCGACTCGGTATCGAGGATGTGGAAGCCCTTCTTTTCATTCAGATCATGAAATGTAATTTGATATTGTGTGCCTAAGTAGTGAACATTGTTTCGGCTACTCTTGTTGTGGAAGTGACCAGAGAGAACCATCTCGAATCGCTTGAGGTCACTGTCAGACATGCCTCCCTCAAACTTGTAGCCACGCATGACTTCGTATCCATCGAGTTCGAAGTGACCACAACAAATGGGAGACTTGGTTGCCGACAGGAACTCCATAGTCTTCTCTTTGTTTTCCTTGTTGATCCAAGGGACCATAGCAATGCTCAGATCGTCAAACACCAAATCTTTGGGCTCTTCGATCAGGTGGAAGTTTTCGTAGCGATCAGCAAATAGTTCTCGCAAAGAATTAAGATCGTTAGTGTTTCTAAAATATGTGTCGTGATTGCCAGGAACAATGTGCATGGTCACACCCATGTCACGAAGAGGATTCATGAAACGATTACGCACAGTTCCAAGTGTATTAAAGTTAACAAACTTGCGTCGATCCATGAGATCACCCAAGTGCAACACGGTGGTTATATTATTTTCTTTTAAGTAGGGAAAAAACTGATTCTCAAAAAAGTCTAGGAAGTAATCTAGAAATAACTGATTATCTCCCCTCGCACCAAAATGTGAATCATTTAGTATCGCTATCTTCATTCGGGGCCCTCTTCTTTTTAGGCTCAAACTTTTCTATGTCTGTTTCACTTACATCAAAGAAATCAGCATAGGCATTCTTTGCATCCTTTTCAAAGTAGTTTTCCTTGAACCACCTCATAAAACTACCATCATCAAGATTCTGCATCATCTTATACTTGACATAGTTCTGTTTCTTCTCCTTCTCAATGCGGCGAAGAAAAGCATAGTATATCATCTGTGTAAAATAAGAGAAAGGATTCTTAGATTTTTCTGGATTAAAGTTATGGGCATACATGAGACAATTCTCGATGCCGTCGGCGATCATCTCATCTCGCAAGGGATAGTTAATAAAGTTAGGCTTACGCGAGAGATGTTCGGCGATTTTGACGAAGCATTCACCAATATACTCTGATATTGGTGGACGCTGCTCATCTGCTTCTGCTGCTTCGATGACTTGAAGTTTCCATTCAGTCATTGCTTGACAGAAGCGTTCATTATCAACATAGTGTTCTGGTTTCTTTTTTGTCATAATAAGTATTATACTCACTTTTCTACGAGTGTAAAGTTTTTTATATTTTTTTGTTTGACATCCTTGACATCGATGTTACACTTTCTGTGTCCCGGTTTCAACAAGGACTATAAGTAATCTCTAAGATCCGGAGACCAATCTCTCCAGTGATTACCTCGATCTTCCTCTTCGCCTGAGCGAGGAGGTTCGTTTATTTCTAGATCATCGTGACTACCATCAAGTCCGTCAATATCTAATCCTTCTTCCATATCTTCAAGAATACCTTCTTCTACTAACTTCTTGAACATGTTTTCGTCCATGGCAAAAGACATCATGATTTGAGAGATGTCTGTAAGATCTTTCATCTTGTCCATTTGTTCTTTTTGCTTCTTCATCATTTCTTCTAGAGAAATTTCCGACTGCTCAATTTCCGTTTCATAGAGACGAATTGCTTGAGAGTCTGGAGTCAAGAAAAGTGCTATCCAATCTTCTGGAATATTAATTTTCTTTTGATCTGAATACTCTAACCAGTTTTGCAACGTGAGAACTTCTTTTCTAACGCCGCTCCACGGGTCGCTCAAAGAAGTTACTTTCATCAACATTGGATTTTCTACAATTATTCTTCCGTTTTTCTTTCCTACAATCTTAGTGATTACTGACTCACCACTTCTTAATTTGAGAATTCGGTATGCACTCATATTGTTTCCTCCAGGCGTATGGAGAGCGGTTTAAAATGGAAACCCTCTGACTTATATATCTTGATTCTTTCGAGGAAGTGACGTAGGGTATGATTTCTGTAAGATTTCCATGAGAGATCATCTCCGATATCATACAGTCTGGCTACATCCTTGTGTTCTGACTTTCTTAACTGGCGACCTATACTTTGTAGAACGCGAACTCTAGACTTCGAAGGTGAGGCGAAGATAATGTTGTGCAGCCTTCGAATCGAAACCCCCGTGGAAAAAGTTCCGTAGGAGGCTATTATTATAGCATCATTTTTGGTTTCTGCAACTTTTCTTACCTGCTCTCTGATTTCTACCTCTGTGGCACCGTAGATAAAGAACACATCGCGGTCTGGATATTCCTTCTCGATCATATCGTGCAGAACCTTGCCGTGCTTCTCTACGAACTGAAACAGAATCAGAGTATTACCCTTCAGTGTTCCTGCCAAATTTTTAATGAAGAGATTACGTTTTTCATTTTTTACCAACCAATCCATCTCTTCCTGATACTTTAATTTTTTCGCTTCTTTTTTCTCTTCGTCTGTGTAGCCTAGGAGAATAGAATCGATCTTAAGTTTCGAGAGTAGATCCTTATCGATCAGATCTTTCGTTGAAGTTACTTCATATACAGAGCCAAATAGTCCTTCGATGACTAGTTTATGCGTGAGTGTGCCATCGAGGGTTCCTGTGGTTCCTATTCGATAAGGGCAGTTCTGTAGTTTCGACATGATGCTAGTAAGAGACTTCGCCTTGAACAAGTGACATTCATCACCGAATACGACGCGGAAGTTCTTGAAGTAATCGGTGGGCATTTTGTAGATACTTTGCCAAGTAGATACCGCCACTTTTTTCGCCGTTTCTTTATTTTGTCCACCATAGATCTTATGTAAACGATCGTTGACATTCCAGTCCTTATCCTCGTAAGAATACTCTTTGAAGTCATTGAACATCTGTGTAACGAGAGATGTCGTTGGTACAACAATTAACATCTGCTCACCTTCTTTCAGCACGCTTTCATAGTAACGGACAAGGCAGTATATGATAAGTGACTTTCCTGATCCCGTAGGAGACAAAAGCAAGCAGCGGTTCTTACCGATGGCGTGTTGAATCGCATCAAGTTGGTGATCGTGTACTGTAATCTTCTTACCGTTTGCATGAACATTTAGATCATTGTTGATCCAATCACGCAGTTCATCAATCGGCGGAAAATTGGCGTTTGGCATAAGTTCTGGAGAAAGCGAAAAAGAATATTTACGATCTTCACAAAATTTTGTAAAATATGGCATGAGTCCTGCGTACAAAGTCTGTCCGTAGATATTGTATAACTTGATCGTACCATCCCATATCTTGTTTCGATATGAGGGCATGAACTTGTGTCCAGGCACTGTGAATGTGAAATAGTCGGAGAGTTCCTTTGCGAGACCCCTCTCGCACTCGATCCGTATATCAACGCTATTCACTTCGGTCACATTAAAATCACTCATACCTTATGTATGGTGATTATGGATGGAAGATCTCGCCGTTAACCTTGACCTCAATGTCCTTCCTCGTCACCTTACCATTCCAGCAACGAACTAGAACATTATTTGCCTCTAGAAGTTCTAGCGTGCCCCACTCTGACCAGTCGCTATGGCATAGGTCTGCGTATTCTCGATGAAAGGTGAACGATCTTATGCCGCATTCTCTGATGGCGATTGTGTCTTCTCGTGTTGGGGGAGCAGGACAATACATGTCCATTCCTGTGCAAGAAACACCTCTATTAGCCGCTCTATAGAATAAATTTTGTATTGCAGAACAGCGATACCAGTCTTTGCCTTGTATGTTTTCACTTGCTAAAACAATACCCGACCTGCTGTCGAGTATGAGTGCAGAACATTGTGTTTCGCATTTAGAATATGCCAAACAGTGTGTGTAAGTATGTTTAAAGTAGGCAGCATGAAGAATGTTATCGCTACACTCCATTGATAAACTTTCTCCACTCAATGGCACTTCGGATGTTCCACTGTCGATTGTTCATGATCTTGACCACTGACTCTAGGTAAGAAACCTTCTCTTTGGTAAAGGATATTTGCATACGAAGAACTGATAGTTCTGTATCAGAGTCTAGATACTTATCGATATCTGCCTTAAGAATGTTCAGTTGGAACGGCTCCCAACCAAGAGACTCCAAAGTTTCAGAATCCATTTTGCCTGTGTAGTATTCCCACTTCTTACGAAGAAGCGACTTTAACTCCTCATCTTTTTTGGTGAGAAGAAGCCGTTCATCATGATACATGTTCAGATACTTGTTATGTAATTGTGGGGTGCGTAGAGACTCGATATCGAGTTCTGTATCGTCCATCACCATGTCCTGAGAGACCATAGTACGCAGTTCGGTCAAGTTCATAATATACCTCCGTGATTAGTATAGCACGAAGTTTTAGGCAATCAAGTGGTTAATCGCTCAATGTCGTAAGATGAGTAGGCAAAAGTCACGGTTGCTATGATGGGTTCGGCATCGGTGGAGGTGCTAGTAAAGTCAATGCTGGAAATACTCTTTGGAAATAGAGACTTGAAGTTCACCACAAGTTTGCCACGCATGTTACTGTTGGTGATAATCAGAGTGCCGTCAGAAAAGTATTGGTCTGGTCCTTCGAACTCTGTAAAGTCCTCGGCGTTCGAGGTAGACCGCATCCAATCATAAATTTCAAGCCAGTTTTTCAGTTCTTCGTCTACAACATACGATATGGTAAAATCATCGAATGTAAAATTGCCTGGCCTTTTTACAGGGGCAAAGTAGTTGGACTGCTGAACTTCCCCTACATTTACTGCAGGCACAATAGCAGATTGACAGAAGTAAGTCACCGTTGGGATTCTCTGCATGGTAAACTTATAGTCAGTAACTACCAAAGGATTGGTATTAGATGGTTGTCTGTCTAAAAGATTTTCTTTGAGTTGTGATGTACCGCTAATATAATCAGGCATAAATCCTCCATACTGTATGTATAAAAGAAAGCGGGGGATCCGAAGACCCCCCGCTCTACCGTTGGTTTGATTCTAGTCAGGATCAGATATTGTTCTGAAGACCAGATCCGATACCGTGTAGGTTGTCTACACGGAAGATGCGGTAGTATTGGTTACCACGGAAAGAAGCACTAGCGGTTGGATCGGCATTTCCAGTGTTAACACTGACGAATGGGTTATTTACAAGACCGTAACGAGTCTTGAATCCGATCTTGGGCTGGAAGGTGTTCTCACCAACAGCACGAACCATCTGAAGTGGAACGTATGGGCAGTAGAAGAGTCCAGCATCATATGGGCTGGTTCCCTTATATCCTACACATACGAAGTCGCGTCCAGCATCCGCAGCAGCGGTGTGTGATACGCCAGGTCCGAAGTAAGGATCAATGTAAACCTTGATCTTACCGTTGAGAGTACCAGCAAAGGTGTTACCAGTATCGTCAACATTGAGGTTGGTAGCAAGAGCAGGGCTGATGTTAAGGAATCCACTCATGGCGAGGGCGGAAGCAACATCTGACGAGCAGATGATGAAGTTGCCCTTACCGCGACGGGTATCCTTAGCGATGCGGTTGCACTCACGCTCGATCTGGAACATGAGTCCTCTGTAACGCTCGGCACTCCAGCGACCGTCCGAGTCACGGGCGAGGTCGTAGACACCACCGACACCACGACCGAACTGGTTACCCAGTGGGTCAGCGATGGTGGCACCAGCACTAGCACCGTTTCCTTCGGTGTATGACTCGGAGGTAGTACCAACTACCTTACCGAAGAGGTCGAGTTGCTGGGCACCAAGTTTAGCACCACGGTAGATGGTACGCATAACTTCGCGGTTGATCTCAGCAAGGATTTCAGTGCTGAGAATGTTAGCGAGTTCACTCTCGGCGTCAAGACCGTGAACAGCCTTGAGGTCTTGAGCGAGTTCAGTGCTATACTCAGCCTTGAGGGCACGACTCTTCGCTTCGACAGCGGTTCTCTCGATTGAGAATGCCATCTGAGGGAAGTCGGTAGCACCAAGAGACTCAGCCTCGGAGCGAGTGAAGGCGTCAAGACCTTCGATTGGATCAACAACTGATCCCTCGAAGTTTCCACCAACGGCATCTCCGAGACGGGTGTATGCACCAGTTCCGCCCTCACCAGCGGCAGCACCAGCAGCGTTGAGTGCCTCGTTGAAGAGAGCCTCGGTTCCGCCCTGCGCGTCGTATCTTGCACGCATGGCAAAGATAAGTCCAGTGGGTCCAGTCATGGGCTGAACACCACAGACATCGTAAGCCATTAGGTTGGGCATGGCACGACGAACGAGCGAGATGAGGATGGGATCAAATCCCTTGATGTTTCCCTCGCCACCAACAACGGGTGACATACCACCACCTACGGCGTTGGTGGGGGCCTCAGCGAGATACTGCTCACGAACGGCCTTCTCTTGGTTTTCGAGAACGACGGCAGTAACATTCTTCTTATAAGCATCATCGATAGAAGGTAGGTCATCGTGGTTAAGCACGGGAGCCCACTTCTCTTGTAACATTTCGTTTGAACCTAAGTTGTCCATTGTTTTTTCTCCTGTTAGAAGTCTTTTTTATTTATGAAATTTAAAATTTCACTTGTTTACGTTGCGGAGGGCGCGTGAATACGCCTCCATGAGTGGGTTCCCTTCAGAGGCCTGATGACCTTCCTCTGGGGTTGTGATATCAGTTTCTTCGGTGATAGGAGCGTTCTCAGTGTAAGACTCGATAAGAGTATCAAGTTTCTCTGCGAATTGCTCAACACCTTCAAATTCAATTCCTTCAGCGAGAGTGCGAAGACGATCAACTTCAGTCTCTAGGAGACCTTCGGTCTTCTCTTCGAATACGAGGGCACAATCAGCGAAAGTCTTATCTTTACCGAGTTCGATATTATCGTTAACTGCCTCATCGAGAGCAGAACGAAGTTCCTCGACCTCGGTGGCAAGACCGTCAACAAGATCATACTTCTCTTCTGGAACGTCAATGAAGGATGACTCGAAGAGGTCACGGAGTCCAGAGATGAAGTTCTCAGCGACTTCGGTGCGAATACCGCTCTCGACCGCTAGTTCGTTATCCTTCATCCAGTTCTCAACAACGTATCCGAGATAGTCGTCGAGACGTTCGGTGATCTCCTGTTGAAGTTTCTCAACCGCTTCAGTTAGAGCAACCTCGTATGCTTCATGGAGTTCAACTTCGACGGCACCGGCACGCTCATTAATAGCGGCTTCAAAGATGGTCTTAGCCTTATCCTTAAAGTCTTCCGAGAGATCCTCACCACTAAAGAGTGCATCGAGATGCTCCTTAGTCATGGCGGGCTTCTCAACCTTAGCATTTGCGTCAGATGACTTCATCTTTACGCTACCTTGGTTTTTAGAAGCCTTACCTTCGGTTCCTTTGTCAGTGTCAATCTTGGGCTTTTTACCCTGAGTATCTTGTTCATCATCGAGGTCAAGAATTGTCTCAGCCTCGTTGACAACTTCCTGCTCTTCAGCAAGTAATTGCTTTGCTACTTCGACTGGATCTGTATAGTCCATTTATAGACTCCTTATGCTCTGAAAGTTCAATTTATTTATATGATCAAAGATTTTGAATGAAATTCTTGAAGACGTTTAACTTCTTCTCTTCGAGATCTTTCTTATTTGTTTTTTCGATTGCTCTCTTATAGTTTTCGATTTGTCTCTCTCGGAATAATCCACCTTCATATACCCATTCTTTGCCTTCCATGATACCATCAACAAAGGCATCAGGAGCAGAGGGATCTGCGACAATATCAACAGCAGAAAGCATAAAATCCTTCTGCACCTCATTGATTCCATCCACACTTTTAATCGAACCCATTCCACGGGAAGAGACGCCGAGTCTTGCTCCACCGTCGATAAGGTTCTGAACGATTTTACCGTAAGGAGTTTCAAGAATCTTGGCCTTACCACGAACATCATTACCTTCCATTTGTAGATCGGTAATGAGGTGGGAAACTCTTTCGAGGTTTACAGTTGGACCATCGGGGTGTCCAAGTTCACCGAGGGCACGACTACCCTTGACATACTTCTCGTTATAACGATTAGTTTCGCCGAAGAGAGTGTTTCTTGGATATCGTCTACCGTTTCGATTTGTCTTCTCTGACTGCATGAAGATACCTTCGATGGAGTAGTTCTTCTTCCCGTCCTTCTCTTCGCAGACAAGTTTAACGTCTTCGTTAACTTCGGTGATTAGTAGCATCAGTTACCTCTCCTTGCAGCCATCGCTGCCTTGATTGCTTTGTCTCTGGAACCAAGAAACTCTTCACTCCCAGTTTCAATCTTTCCGTCACCATCGTGGTCCTTCTTGGCTAACTTCTTTTTCTTTTTAGCGGCTTTTCTATTTTTTTCTGCTTGGGCACGAACCTGTTTAAGAGTTCCGCCCATGGCTTCGTCCATTTCAACTTCTTCTTTCTTAGTTTCGGAACTCTTCTTTGCGTCTTCTCGACCCTTTTTAACCTTGGCTTTCATGCTAGATCTAGTGGTTCCTGCTTTAGCGAGCATTGCTTTATATTCATCGCGGCTAATGCTACGAGTTCCGACTAAAGGCATTTCACTCATGTCCTCCACGGACTCTCCTACCTTATGACCCTTGTGCTTCTTGTGAAGAAGGTGATCATGCTCACCGTCCTTTGAATCGGACTCAAACTCGTCTCTCATCTTGGCAGCAACAGCCTTGCGAGTTGCGGTCGAGAAGCGATGACCATGATCCTTGTGGTAGCGATCAGCGGCATCCTTTGCAGCGTGACCGAAGGCCTTGTGTGCCTTCTCGCTGTCATAAGTTCCAGAGGCTTGCTTGTTGCGAAGGTTCTTGTGAATAGGAGTCATTCGCTGACGGTGAAGATCGGCATGGTTAGAAGCATAGAGGTGAAGTTCGCGGGTGTCGTGATCATCACCTTCACCAATGTTCATGTCTTGAAGATCTTCTTCGTCTTAGTATGGATCTTCTTCGTCGTCATAGAGTGCTTCTACATCATCATCGTCCCAAACATCATCCTCGTCACATGACTCACAGACATTCCATGTGGCGTCGGTGACATCCTGAATAGGAGACTCCATGAGTTCGTGGTCTATTCGGTTGAGTT
>UEXM01002885.1_pt1 | contig 11646 bp, 8 predicted proteins | sample 1796661 | NCBI WGS metagenome assembly UEXM01 (sample SAMEA4772469, study PRJEB27181) | metagenome
GCATGATGAGTTCCGATATCACACCGCCTGCAATCAGCAAAGGGCCGCCTATAAGTAGCAGTTTACCTATTAATTCTGTAGTAACTATCTCTAATTCACCGTGCGCATTTGCCCTTGAAGCCTCAGCCAAAAACACTTGAGCCACTGCATTTCCAACCAGCAAAACTGGCGCTGCCATTATTTTCAAGGCCAGCGCCAAGAAGCCAAGCTCTTCACTTTCAGAATAAAAGGCGATAATTAAAATTGGCAGTTGCAAAGAAGCAGAGCTAAAGAATGCTTCTAGTGCCGAGTATTTTGGGAATTTTTTATATTCAGCGGCTGTGGCCCTAAGCCCGGAATAGCTAATAGAGGAGGTGTGTGCTTTTATATCCGAAGAACATCGTTTTATCAGATAAAAAACCCCTCCAGCTTGTGTTACGACAAACCCCAAAACAAGCCCCACACCACCCAAGCCACTTAAGCCACCGGCCACTTGGGCAGCAACACCTGAGAGCGACTGAGTTACTCTTGTCTTCGAAATATCTCCAAATTTCTTTTTCCTTGTAGACCAAAACTGCAAGGAACGATACCCACCTATAAAAACCATACCAACTGACATCAAAAACCAAATAGACCAAGAATGCCGCTCATCAATAACATCGCTATAAAACTGAAGAAAAACAAAAAAAAACACAGAAAAAAACACAGAAAAAATAACAGAAGAAAAAAAGGCCAGACATAAAAGTTCAAACGCAGTCTTGTCCTCCAAGGGAATCGGTATCGCCACTTCAAATCTAAGACATGCAACAGAAGATACCACAGCAATTATAGCGCTAACCAAAGCTAACACCGCAAAATCGGAAGGGTTATAAAGCCGAGTCAAAAGGGGTATAAACAATAAAGAAACGAATTGAGCAAAGGCTGTTCCACTTGCTACTAATAATACATTTCGTTTGAAACCCCCACCCCACTCTTTCGAAGACACCATCACCCCAAAGTCCTTGCTAAAGCGGTAACAACTCGGTCGATAACATCATTACTCATATATGGGTGGATCGGCAGACTCATAACCTGTTGCGCCACGCTATCCCCAACGGGGAGCACAGCTGCAGCGTCCTCTACTGCCGGTTGGCGATTCAGAGGGATCGGGTAATGCACCGCAGTAGGAATACCCTGATTTTTCAGTGAAGCCTGAACGGCTTCCCGGTTATCGACTCTCACGGTGTACTGGGCCCAAGCACTGCTGTTGTGGCTTTCAACATAGGGCACCGCAATGCCTGACGCAGCTAGCTGCTCCGTGTAGTGTTCTGCAACCTGCTGCCTAAGGGATAACTCTTCGTGAAAAATTTCCAGTTTAGGCAACAGAATAGCCGCTTGTAGGGTATCCAGTCGGCTATTCACTCCCACGCGAAGGTGGTGGTAACGGCGATCTTGCCCGTGGCGAGCGATTTGCCGCAGGATCACGGCCAATTCGTCATCGTTGGTGAAGATGGCGCCGCCATCCCCATAGCAACCCAGGGGCTTGCTCGGGAAGAAGCTGGTGGTGGCAACAGTGCTGAGATTACAGGACCGTTTGCCTTTGTAGGTGGCGCCAAAGCTTTGGGCGGCATCTTCGATTACCGGAATGCCATGCTTTTTTGCAATCGCATTGATGGCATCGAAATCGGCACACTGCCCATACAGGGACACAGGAATAATCGCTTTGGTACGGGGGGTAATGGCCGCTTCCAGCTTTTCCGGGGCCAGATTGTAGGTCTTCGGGTCAATATCCACGTACACCGGCTTGGCGCCCAGTACGGCCACGGTTTCTGCTGTAGCGATATAGGTGAAGCCGGGGGTGATGACTTCATCACCCGGACCAATACCGAACGCCATCTGGGCAATTTGCAGGGCATCGGTGCCATTGGCGCAGGTAATGCAGTGTCTGGTACCGGCAAACGCGGCCAGCTTTTCTTCCAGCTCGGTCACTTCTGGCCCGAGGATATACTGACCGTGGGCCAGTACACGCTGAATGCCAGCATCAATCTTATCCTTGATACGCGCTTGCTGAGCGGCGAGATCAATAAACTGCATCAGGCTGCTACCTTTTCCAGGATGCCGTTGGTTAGCCGGTAAATGGCGTCGGTATGCTGGCAACGGGTTTCGCCACTGCCGGTGACGGGCAGATCCAATTGTTCGCCAAATTCGCTCATCCAGCCGATTTGCTTGCCGGGTACGCCCACCACCAGCGCGTAATCCGGTACATTCTTGTTGATCACTGCACCTGCCCCAACAAAGGAAAAGGCGCCGATGGTCACTCCGCACACGATGGTGCAGTTGGCACCAAGGGTGGCTCCCTTCTTTACCAATGTATCTCGGTATTCATCCTTGCGCTCAATCAGCGAGCGAGGATTATAGACATTGGTGAATACCATACTGGGCCCACAGAAGACGCCCTCTTTCATATGAACATTGTCATAGACAGAGACGTTGTTTTGGATTTTGCAGTTGTCGCCGATCGTGACCTTGTTGCCAACAAAGACGTTCTGGCCCAAGGACACGTTCTTGCCAACGCGAGCGCCACCACAGACATGCACAAAGTGCCAGACCCTCGAGCCCTCACCAATCTGTGCGCCGTCATCAACGATTGCACTTTCGTGAACTGAATAAGACATACAGTTGCCTCAAATTTTCAGGAACGGGTGATAATTCCCCGTCAAGCCGGCAGGAGTGGCATTGCGAATATGCGAGACTGTTTCAATGGCAACACGATTTTCTTCCAGACCAAACCCTCTCCCAGCCAGAATCTCTTCATAACTCCTGTTATGGAGATCGGTAAACCCCCCAGAGAATTCAATCTCTTCGCCATCAACAGTAATGGAACGATAGGTTCGCATCCCATTTTCTTTTGCACTTTGTGGCACATACTTGTAATCAACGGAGAGAAACCAACGCACCCTGGCTTTTTCATACTCAAGGTAACCAGCTGCTGATGTGGCATCACTGTGGTGAACCACATTCTCCTGAAGTTCACCGAATATGAAATGAAGCATATCGTAGAAATGAACACCGATATTCGTGGCGATTCCACCAGATTTTTTCTCGTCCCCTTTCCATGACTGCAAATACCAGTGACCACGTGAGGTAATATAGGTCAAGTCAACTTCATGTTTAGTGTCACGCTGTTCCGACATGACCCTATCCCTCAACGCTACGATTGATGGATGCACACGCAGCTGAAGAATAGTGTTCACCTTATTTCCGGTATCTTTTTCTATCTCCAGCAAACCATCAATATTCCAGGGATTCAGCACCAAAGGCTTTTCACAAATAGCATCTGCACCAGATCGCAAGGAAAATCGCATATGACTGTCATGCAGATAATTTGGTGAGCAAATAGAAATGTAATCGACTTTATCCTGATGGGAAGACCGTTTTAGCTTGTCAAGATGACGATCAAATCTTTCAAATTCAGTGAAAAAATCCGCATCAGGAAAATGACTATCTATAATGCCAACGGAATCGTTCGGATCCAACGCTGCCACAAGGTTATTGTTGGTCACCTTAATCGCCTGCATATGCCGCGGTGCGATATAGCCTGCAGCACCAATCATTGCGAAATTCTTCATCTCTATTCCCCCCAATAAAACTTGGTTCAAAATTTCTCAGTTACTTTTCAAAAGCGCTGACATACGCCATTACAGCTTCGCTAATACCAGCGTTGAACCGAAAGATAGGCTTATAACCTAATAAACGTTTGGCTTTTTCAGTTTTTGCTTGTGAGTGGCGGACATCGCCGTTACGGAAATCGCGGTAAATCGGTTGCGACTTATAGACTACCCCATTCTCTGTTAGTGCGACTTTAATGGCATCGAACAAAGTGTTCAGGCTAATTCTGTCGCCCAAGGCCACGTTGTAGACTTGATTCTGGGCTTCTACCTCTGCGGTGGCAGCCAGCAGGTTGACCTGCACCACGTTCTCGATAAAGCAGAAGTCCCGGCTGGTTTCGCCATCGCCATTGATGAAGACGTCCTCACCCTTGATCATGGCGGCAGTCCATTTGGGAATTACCGCGGCGTAGGCTCCATTGGGATCCTGCCGTTTACCGAACACGTTGAAGTAGCGAAGCCCGATAGTGTTGAAACCGTAGGTGCGGGCAAACACGTCGGCATAGAGTTCGTTGACGTATTTGGTGACAGCATAGGGCGACAAGGGTTTTCCGATCTTGTCTTCCACTTTGGGTAGGCCCGGATGGTCGCCATAGGTGGAGCTGGAGGCAGCGTAGGTGAAACTTTCCACCCCTTTGTCTTTGGCGGCCACCAGCATGTTCAAGAAGCCGTCGATGTTGGCCTGGTTGGTGGAGATAGGGTCTTCTATGGAACGCGGGACAGAACCGAGGGCGGCCTGGTGGAGGACATAGTCCGCCCCGGTGACGGCCTTCTTGCAGTCTTCCAGGTTACGGATGTCGCCTTCAATGAAGGTGAAACGGGCCCATTGGCCTGCTGTGACTTCAGTCTGCACTTCATCCAGGTTGTGCTGGTGGCCGGTGGCGAAGTTGTCCAGACCGATGACGGTCTGGTCGAGGCGCAGCAGGGTTTCGAGCAGGTTGGAGCCGATGAAGCCCGCCACACCGGTGATAAGCCAGGTTTTGGGGCTGGCCTTGAGGTCTTGCTGGATCTGTTGGTAGCGGGTTGTCATGGTGGTTCCGTTGTTTGTTCGTTTAAACAAGCTTCTAGCTATGAGCTTCGAGCAGTGAGCTACAAGCCTCAAGCTGCAAGGAAAGGCAAAAACCGGGCTTCGACTTCGGCGGTTCGCCCACCCCTTTGGGGCATTCGCCTCTCAAGCGAGGCTCCTACATTTTTTGTGGGAGCGGTGGTTCCACCGCGATTTGCCGGTTTTCTGTCATTTCGCGGTCGGACGACCGCTCCTACAAGAGAATCGCTTGCAGGCATACCCTGACGAGCAGAGAGAGCTCCTGGGGTTTTGTCTTTTACTCATAGCTCAAAGCTCACAGCTGCCTTTACAACCGTAGGTCCACCTCCTCCTTAGGGAGGATGTATTTCAGATCGTAGAGAACATGCTCTGCTTTGCCGAAGCCGCGGATGTCCGCGACGCCCATGGCTTTGAACTGGTTGTGGCCGACGGCGAGGATAATAGCGTCGTAGGCGCCCTGCTCAGGCTCTGCAATGGGGCTGATGCCGTATTCGTGTTCGGACTCTGCCGCATTGATCCAGGGGTCGTGAACATCGACTTGTATATTGTAATCCTGCAGTTCCCTGACCACATCGACCACGCGGGTGTTGCGCAGGTCCGGGCAGTTTTCCTTGAAGGTGAGGCCCATAACCAGCACCCGAGCACCGTTGACCTGGATACAGCGATTCAGCATGGCTTTAACCAGTTCGCTGGCCACATGGCTGCCCATGCCATCGTTGATACGACGACCGGAGAGAATGATTTCCGGGTGATAGCCGATGGCCTGGGCTTTGTGGGTGAGGTAGTACGGGTCTACACCAATACAGTGACCGCCCACCAGGCCTGGCCGGAAGGGCAGGAAATTCCATTTGGTGCCTGCGGCCTGGAGCACTTCTTCCGTATCGATGCCCATGCGACTGAAGATCATGGAGAGTTCGTTGATCAGGGCGATGTTCAGGTCGCGTTGGGTATTTTCGATGACCTTGGCGGCCTCAGCCACACGGATACAGGAGGCCTTATGGGTGCCGGCGGTGATGATGGAGCTATAGAGCTGGTCGATCAGGTTAGCGATTTCGGGAGTGGAGCCTGAAGTCACTTTGGTGATGGTGGTAACTCGGTGTTCCTTGTCGCCGGGATTAATCCGTTCCGGGCTGTAGCCGGCGAAAAAATCCTTATTAAACGCGAGGCCGGAAACGGCTTCGAGCACCGGAACACAGTCTTCTTCAGTGGCGCCAGGGTAGACGGTGGATTCATAGATGACGATGTCGCCCTTTTTCAAGGTCTTGCCGATGGTTTCAGAGGCCTTGATCAGTGGGGTGAGGTCCGGGCGTTTGTGCTCATCGATGGGGGTAGGCACGGTGACGATATACACGTTGCAGGCTTTCAGAGCTTTCGGATCGGCACTGAAGGTAAGTTGCTCTGCGCTAGCCAGCTCTGCATCGTCCACTTCCAGGGTGGTATCGTGGCCGTTATTGAGGGCATCGATGCGCGGCTGGTTGATGTCGAAGCCAACCACCGGGCGGTGTTTCCCAAATTCCACCGCTAGCGGTAATCCCACATAACCCAGGCCAACAACGGCCAGTTTGATGTTTTCCAGTTCCATTTGGTCTCTCTTTACCTGATCTTTTTGCCCGCTGCCGGTGCCAATTTGCTGTTCAGTGTTCGTCACGGCCCTTGGGGCCATTACCGGGTTCGCGCCGCCAGCGACGCTCCTACGGAAAACCATCGCTTGCAGGCAAGCTCCCACAGTGAACCTTGCTGTTTGTCTTTGTGGGAGCGGTGGTTCCACCGCGATTTCCCTAGTGTTCTGCCATTTCGCGGTCGAACTACCGCTGTTACACAACATTGCCCTTCGGGCCTCTGCCTGCGGCGGTTCGCACCTCGAGAGGTGTTATTCGCTCCGCTCACCCCTTCGGGGCCGCACTTCGTGCGTTCCTTCGCTGCGCTCTGGTCCTACGTGGCGCATCGGATGTCATTGCCCGTTGCATCCCTCGTGGATCGCGCCGCCAGCGACGCTCCTACGGCGAGGCGAGTGCTGTTTTATCTTCCCTTGCTGCTTGTGGCTTGTAGCTGCCTTTCGCTTAATCTGTGCTTTTCCCGTATTCGTAAGCGTAGTAGCCGTATTCATTAGTGGCGCGGCGCTCCATACAGTTGAGGATGGCGCCTTTGATGTCGACCTTGTTTTGGGCAAAGCGAGTTAGCGCAGCATCAACTTCTTTAATGGAATTCAAACCGAACCGTGTGACCAGCAGGCTGCTGCCAGCCAGCTGGCCGACGATGGCTGCATCTGTAACAGCCAGGATCGGGGGCGTGTCCACCAGAATCAGGTCGTAGTCGTCACTGAGCGAATCCATCAGCGTTTTGAAGCGTTCATGCATGAGCAGCTCGGAAGGGTTCGGTGGTGCCTTGCCGCGGGCAATAAAATCCAGCTTATCTACGATGGATGACTGAATAATGTCTTCCTTGGAGCTTTGGCCAGATAAATATGTCGACAAGCCGGGCTGGCTGGCGGCCTGGAAATAACGATGCAGATGTCCTTTGCGCATGTCAGCATCAATCACCAGTACCCGCTGACCTGTTTGCGCCAGAACTGCGCCCAGATTGGCAGAAACAAAAGATTTACCCACTTCCGGGCTGGGGCCGGTGATCATCAGGATTTTGTTGTCCGCGTCCATCATGGCGAAGTGCAAGCTGGTACGCAGGCTGCGCAGGGCCTCGATTGCCAGATCAGTCGGGTCATCCAACGCCAGCAGGGCGATGGGAGAACCAACGATTTTTTTATCACGCGTACGACGCTGTTTAATGTTGGTGAGCCTGTTGGCTTTCACCTGTTTTTCGGACAGCGGTACCGTTGCGTAGACCGCAACCCCCTGCTCTTCCAGTTTGTCTGGAGATTCAATGCCTTTATTTAGTAGAGCCCTTAGCAGGACAATACCCGCCGCCCCCATGCCGCCCAACATCATGGCAATAACTGCAATCAGCGCCTTTTTCGGCTTGATGGGTGAAGGCTGAACCAGGGCCTTGTCGATGATGCGCACACTGCCCACGGTGCCGGCTTTGAGAATGCGCAGTTCCTGTGTTTTGTTGAGCAGGCCCACATAAATCTGCTGTGTCACTTCCACATCGCGCATAAGGCGCAGGATTTCCTGCTGAGTTTCCGGTAAATCCTTGATCTGGCTATCTAGTGATCGCTTCTGCTCGATCAGCGAGGCCTTTTGACGCAGCAGGCTCTGGTAGGCTGGATGCTCTTTGGTAAAACGTGTCGCCAGCTCCCCTTCCTTTGCTTTGAGCTCATTGATCTTGGCTTCGATATCGACACTTTGCTGAAGCACAGACTGGGTTTCCATACTCAAGTCTACCGATTCGCTTTGCAGGCGGTAGGCGTTAAGCTTTTCTTCAAATTCAGTAAGCTTGTCCTTGATCTTGGGTAGCTGATCACCGAGAAATTCCAGGCTGTTTTCGGCTTCCGCGGAGCGACGCTTCACGTTCTGAAGCAGGTAGGCTTCGCTAATGGCATCCAATATGGTTTTGATGCGCTGTTTATTCGGGCCCGTCATTTGAAGGCTAAGCATCCCGGTCTTGCCAACCTCCTGGATCGACAACGCGCTACGCAAGCCATTGATTGCAGTAACATCAGCAAGCCGGACCAGATTTAAAGATTCATTCCCGAGCTGCCACTCGTTGATCTGCAATTGAATGCCGCCATCTTCGCTTTTCAGTGTCTCTCCCACTGGTGAAGACGCTACTAAATCGTCATCCAGGTACAACGCCTGATTGCCATTCTCCTCGCGCAGCGTGAAGACTCGCCCTTGTAGCCGCTCTGGCACGGTGAAACTGCTTACTGTCACAAAGGTTTCGCTGTCTCGATAACCCGCAAAGAGGGGCTTGGGTACAAACGCCGGGGCTGAATCCGCGGCCATGAAACGGCCAATGAAAGGCGTACGATCAGGCAGCACCTGAATGTTCATCTTCAGTTGCTCGATGACCTCGCCCAACACCATGCGCGAACGCAGGATTTCAATTTCCGCAGCGGCAGAGGCTTCCTGCTCAAAGATCTGATTCAACTCAGACAAACCTGGAACGCCGCTGCTTTTCTTTTCGATTTGCAGCAACGTATCACCCTTGTAGATAGGGGTGGCTAACATGCCATAAAGGGTGCCCAACATCAGAGCAAAAAGAGCTGTACCAAGAATCAGCCACTTGTTGTCCAGCAGCAGGCCAAACAGATAGCCAAAGTCGATATCGTCATCGGAGGCATGGGGCTGTTGGTGGCGCTGTGCTGTGGTGCTGGTGTCTGCCATTCGTTATGTCCGTTGTATTTATAACTGTAGGAGTTCCGGTTATTCGCTGCGCTCACCCCTTCGGGGCCGCCTACCGACGTTCCTTCGCTACGCTTGGTGAGGGACGAAGGGTTCTGTCTTTGACTCTCTACACTTCTTGGCCTTCCGGCCAACGCCTTCGCGGTTTGTCCCTCGATAGGAACGCCTACGGGCTTGCTGCCCAATTTTTGCCGTAGGAGCTTGCCTGCAAGCGAATTGCCTTCGGACGCCCTTGGCGGTTCGCGCCTCAAGCGGCGCTCCTACAATTTTTTTTTCCAGGCCTCGGTGGCCGCTTCCATCATCGGGTAGATCCGTTCGAACGCATCCCGGCCCCGTTTGTAGGGATCGGGAATGTCATGTTTGCCATTCCAGTGGGTCAGCAGGAAGGTCTTACCACTGGCTTCCGGAAACTTCTGGCATAGCCGATCTTTCTGGCGACCCTCCATGACCAGGATCAGATCACTGTCGCGACACATTTCGCTGGTGAGTTTGCGGGCCACATGCTCACCACAACGGAGACCATTCTGTTCGGCCACCGCTCGGGCTGTAGGTTCCATATCCTGGCCTTCCAAGCCAACCAATCCCGCCGACGATATGGTCAAGCTGGGTTTGTGCAGCCTGAGCATCGTTTCTACTGTGGGGCTGCGACAGATGTTGCCGTCGCAAATCACAAGGATTCTCTCAAACATAGTTAATCCGCCAGTGATTCCTCAGTACGCGCCCCAAGATACAGCGCGCTTACGGAGGGCAGGATCAGGCTAAGCACTCTGTTCCATTTGGCCAGCGGCGCTGCAGTCACATAAACGATGTCACGCTCTTTAAGACGGAAGCTGTCCGCCAGCACCAAGGCCGCTGCATCCTTGGCATTGAGCTGATAAATATCGATGCCGTGTTCGGCTTCTGCCGATGCCTTGCGAAAAACGAATACACCAGAGGCATCCGACTGCCGCTGATCAAGCCCACCATTTTCGGCCAGAGCCTCCGCCAGAGTCAGGCCATTGCGTCCCATCTGCAGACTGGAGGCTTTCCCGACTTCACCCAGCACAAATACCTTGGCATCAGTCACCGGGTTCACGTTCACCACGTCGTTGGGCTGCAGCAATATATTCTGGCTGGTGTTGCCGTATTGATAGATGTCGCGAAGGGAAAGACGGTAGTCCTTGCCGTTGCGAGTGAGCACCACACTGCTCCAGTCGGCCGCTTCCGTCAGGCCGCCAGCTTCACCAATGGCATCAATCAGACGAGTGGGCACGTTGGTGACAGGATAGAGTCCAGGCTCATCCACTTCGCCAGTCACATAAATACGTTTGTGGCGGAAGGCAGCGATGGATACATCTACCTGGGGATCTTCGATATAGCGGGACAGGCGCTGGGTGATCAGGTCGCGGATTTCGGTAACCTTCTGACCTTCGACATTCACGATACCCACATAGGGATAAAAGATGGTGCCGTCGTTGTGAACCCAGTTGCCGGATTCGGCAGAGCTACGCAGGGAGCCAGCGGGGATGGTCAGTTCTGGGTGGTCCCAGACGGTGATCTGCAATACGTCACCGGGGCCAACCTGATAGTCATAGTCTTGGTCGGAGAGATCGATCTCCTCAGGGACACCCCGGTCTACCGGGTGGATATCCTGGTGGTCGAGAATCGCCGTGCCAATGGCATGCACTTTCACGACATCCGGCAGCGGCTCACCCTGCGGGATTTCATCATCATCGATAAACCAGCCTGGCGTGGGGGAATGATAGGCGCCGGGCACAACGGTACAGCCCGCCATCAGGGCAAACCCAAAAACCACAATTAATTTAACGGATGCGTTCATTAAAGCCTTCATTGTCTTATCGATTACCACGCAAAGTCCCGGGTCCACTGCGCGCCAGCGGTCCACCGCTCCCGCTCTTCAAAGGAAGTTACGATGGCTTTGTCACTGGCGGACAACAGCCAGTGGAAAGTGCCACCCAGCAAAGGGTGCGCAATACGCAGTTCTGCCAGGGCCACATCCTGCTCTTCGGGGGACTGCAGGACAGGATAACCGTCGTCAGGCACCTCAGCACGAATCACACCCTCCTGATTGAGGGTGGCCTGACTCAGGTGCAGGGCGACGGTAACATCGCTACGAAAATATTGTTGTATGCCAAAAGTAACCGCTCGCGCGTCGCTTTCCCAAGTGCTGGCCATATTACGGCCATGGTAGCGGAAGCCACTTTTGTAGGTGGTGTGCTCATACATGGCATTGAAGCGCCGCTCGCTTAGCCAACTGCCGGCCACGGTTTCTGTGGCTTCGACGAACCAGCGCTGGGAGCCCTGGCCCAGGCTGCTGACCAGATCCAGACCTGCCAGTGAGGCATTTTTGGACGGCAGACCTCCGGCTTCATCTTCACCCATGAATTGACCATAAATGCCGATGGGCACATTCCCGGGAGACAGAGAAAGCCGGAAATCCACCCCTGCAATCTGGTTACTGGGGTCTTCATCCGGCCCCAGCCCGCTGGTTTCGCCGTTGTCTCTACCGATAAAGGCGTTCCAGAAGGCATCCAGATCCTGCGGACGCCCTTCCCCACCCCATTGCGCCAGGCGCGACAGGCCAATCTGCAGGGAATCCAGTGGCTGAAACACGAACCGGGCACCGAGTAGCTTGGCATCAGGGATGGTGCGGTCGTGCCCCAGTTGCCCGGCGGTG
>UEXM01002886.1_pt1 | contig 11643 bp, 14 predicted proteins | sample 1796661 | NCBI WGS metagenome assembly UEXM01 (sample SAMEA4772469, study PRJEB27181) | metagenome
GACGAAATCATCACCATCGGGGAAACCGACTTTAACTTCTCTGACCTGCAGCCCGAGGCGCAAATTATCGTGCAGCGCGTCCGCATGCTGAGAGATCAGCAGCAACAGCTGCAGATTCAGCTGATCGAAAGCGAGCGCACCATCAACGCCTGGGCGGAAGATTTGCACGAGTTAGTGCATGCAGTGGAAGACGGCGAGGAAGATTCCGCCTGATGGCTGTCACGCAGAAAGAGCTTGCGCAAAAAGCGCTGGCTGAGATCGAGGCGCACGAACGCGAGTGCCTGGTTCGCTTTCAGAACATTGAGCGCCGGCTCGACAGTGGTGCAAAGAATTTTGAAAAACTTGAGCGACTGATTTTTGGCTTGTACGCAATCGTTCTTGGTTCGGTGTTGTTGCCGATTTTATTAAAAATGGGGTAAGCCGCCATCGTTATTGAATCTGTTGCAGCCGCTGGCATGTTGCTCCAGCAGATTAATACGGTTATTCAAAACGTAAATGAGGGTAAGGCTAACGTCGATCAGGCTATGGCCTTGGTGTCCGACTTCGGCGAGGCGCTTAACGTCTTTGAGGTTGACCGCAAGTCTTCGACGTTCAGCCCTCTAAGTAAGAACGACATCTTGAAGCTGCAAATGCTTCGTAGGTCGCAGGAGCGTTATCAAAAAGATTTGCGTGATCTCCTATTGGTGGCAGATCCAGCCCTTTTGAAAAATTATGACGAAGCGATTTTTCAACAAGAAAAAGACAGAAAGGCTCACCAAGCTATGTTGAACAGAAAGCGTAAGCAGCGTGAACAATTGATAAACAGCATCCTTGTTGGTGGAGTTTCTTTAGTGATTGGTGGCGGCGTGTCCGTCGGTTTGCTGTATCTCGTCGTCAAAGCATTCGGGCCATAGTGATGAGCGAAAAAAGACTGCAAGAAAGCCAATACGACGCCGATGGCGATGGTGTCGTTGATGACTCAGAACTGGCGCAAGCGAAGGACATGCAGATGCTGACCGTTACGCGCGAGAAAGCAGACGCACAGCGCGCAATGGCCTGGTTTGCCCTGTGGGGCATGCTGCTCTATCCGACGCTGATCGTGGTCTGCAGCCTAGTCAAGTTGGACGCAGCGGCCCAGATTCTGAGCGAGATCGCATCAGTGTATTTCGTAGCAATCGCTGGACTTGTGGCCGCCTATTTTGGGGCCAGCGCCTGGGTTACCAGGGGTAACGGCAAGTGAGCTTGGTAGGGTCTTTGCTGGGTGGTGTGACGGAGATCGCCGGCACTTGGATGAAGCAGCGCGGCGATGAAAAGCAGGCGAAGCATGAAGCCAAGATGCAGGTCATTCAAAACGGCGCTGAGTGGGAAGCCAAGATGGCCGACGCAAGCGCATCGTCGTGGAAAGACGAATTCTGGACTCTAGTGTTAGCGATCCCAATTTTTATGATCGGCTACGCGATTGCGATGGACGACACCGCTGTTATTGATCGCGTAGCGCTGGGTTTTGAGGCGTTAAACGCCTTGCCCGAGTGGTATCAGTACCTGTTGTTCTTGGCAGTTAGCGCCAGTTTTGGCATTCGCGGAGCAGACAAATTGATGAAGTTAAGAAAATGAGCGAGCGACTGATCAAAATGTTGAAGCGGCACGAAGGTGTAAAGAGCCATGCGTACCGATGCAGTGCCGGCAAAGTCACTGTCGGAGTTGGTCGAAACATCGATGAGGATGGCGGTATTGGCTTGAGCGATTCTGAGATCGACATGCTGCTCACAAACGACATCAAGCGCGTCGAGCAAGAGCTCACAGATCGATTTAGCTGGTACAGCCGTCTCGACAGCGTGCGGCGTGAAGCGTTAATCGACATCGCTTTCAATCTCGGCTTGACCAGACTGCTGACCTTCAAAAAAGCGCTGGCTGCGATGGAGTCAGGCGATTATTTCTGGGCGAGCACTGAATTCAACGCGAGCCGCTGGGCTGAGCAGGTTGGCTACCGAGCCGACGAGCTCTGCGACATGATCGAAACGGGAGAGTACCGTGTCTTTTCTTAACATCGCACCGCCGCCAGGCGTAGTAAAAAACGGCACAGATCTGCAGCAGGCCAACACTTGGTCGGACGCTAACCTAGTGCGTTGGTACGAGGGTGCGCTGCAGCCCGTAGGAGGGTGGCGAGCTCGCACGACGACGGCGATGACGGGTGTATGCCGCGCGTTGATCGCCTACCTCGACAACAGCCGCAATCGGCGCACGGTTGCGGGCACGCACACAAATTTATACTTCATCGGCGAAGGCAACACCGTTGTGGACATCACGCCAGCTGGCTTCACGGCTGGTAGCGCAGACGCGACGCAAAACCTGGGATATGGCGGCTTGAGTTGGGGTGCTTACACTTGGAACACGCCACGACCAGACACTGGCGCTTACACGCCAGCCACAACCTGGTCGCTCGACACGTTCGGCGAATACGTTATCGCGTCAGCGACCAGCGACGGCAAAATCTATCAGTGGGCTAACAGCACCGCGTCGGCAGCGGCGCTGTTGAGCAACGCGCCGGTCGATAACAACGCCATTGTCGTTAGCCCAGAGCGGTTTGTGTTTGCGCTAGGCGCTGGCGGCGTAAGCAACAAAGTGGCTTTCTCTGATCAAGAGCAATCAAACGTGTGGGCTCCGGCTGCGACGAACCAGGCAGGCAGTTTCACCCTAGCAACCGACGGCACGCTTTTGGCTGGCAAGCGGATGCGCGGCGAGACGCTTCTGCTGACAGACATCGACGCACACACTGCGCGATACCAAGGCCCGCCGTTCGTTTACGGCTTTCAGCAAGTCGGCACCGCGTGCGGCGTCATCAGCGCAAACGCCTGCGCGACTGCTAACGGTGCGGCCTATTGGATGGGTAACAACGGATTCTTCGTCTACAACGGCTCGGTGCAGACCCTGCGCAGTAGCGTTGGCGATTTCATTTTTGAAAACCTCAACATGTCGCAGCGCTCCAAGGTTTTTGCAGTGCAAAACAGCAACTTCAGCGAAATCATTTGGTTCTACCCGAGCTCTGGGTCAACCGAAAACGACAGCTACGTCTCCTACAACTATATGGAGAACCATTGGCAGATTGGCACACTGGCGCGCACGGCTGGTGTCGATGTCGGTGCGTTTGTTTTCCCCAACTACGTCAGCCCTGACAGCTACATTTACGAGCACGAAGCCGGCTACACATACGATGTTGGCAGCGCTGTCTTCGCGCAAACAGGCCCGCTGCAGCTGGGCAACGGCGATCGCATGATGGTCGCGACGTCGTTAATACCTGACGAGAAAACGCAGGGCGACGTAACTGCAACATTTAAGACTAGGTTCTATCCCAACGCAGCTGAGAGCTCGTTTGGCCCGTTCGACATGGCTAACCCGACCAGCGTGAGGTTTCAGGGCCGACAGGTGCAGATGCGCGTGACGGGCAACACGTTCAGCAGCTGGCGAGTGGGCAACATGCGCTTGGATGTGAAAGAGGGGAGCAGACGATGATTTTGCCGGAAGCACAGCGCAACTACGATTTCGTGCAGGAAAACCAGCGCAACAATTTGATTGAGCAGGCCGACAACCTGAACCGCAAAAAGAACCAGGACATTGAGCTTCGTGGCGAGCGGCTGATCTTGCAGAGCCCAAACGGCACCAGGTTCAGCATAACTGTTGCTGACAACGGCACTGTGTCGGCGGTGTCGCTATGAGCGAGGCGGTCGTGCATACAGCGGAAGACGTGGTCGGCCCATATCGCGAGCTCATTGAAATGGCGCTTGCTCGAGCCGGCGGGACGCACACATACGAGGACGTTCTGCAGTCGATCAGCGTCGGTGAGATGTTTTTTTGGCCTGCTAGCAAAAGCTGTTTGGTCACGGAAATCGTGCAATACCCGCGTTTGCGTGCTCTGCATGTTTTCCTAGCGGCGGGCGATCTCGATGAGATAAAAGGTATGGAAAGCAGCCTTATCGACTTCGCGACAAGCCTCAAATGCTCAGCACTCAGCATGAGCGGGCGCAAGGGCTGGACGAGGGCGCTGAAGGAAATTGGTTGGGAAGAATCCCACGTAACATTGGTGAAAAAATTATGAGCAAAGACAGTCTCAACCAAGGCGGCAGACGTCTGACCCTAGAGGATTTGATGAGCATCAATCCTGACCTGGCCAACGTCGGCGCTGGAACTGCACCGCCGGCGGCGACTGAAGAGCCCGCGACGATCAGAACGACAACGCCGGAGGCCATCGAAAGTTTTTACGGTTCTGGCGACCGCATCGTGCAGCCCGATCAATCTTACTATCAGGATTTTGCGCTGCCTGGCGTGCAAATGGAGCGGCCAAACCCCGATGCGCCGGTGACGAGTGATCCTGTGGCCACGCAGCCAGCAGACACATCGTCTCAAGACAGCGGCTTTGACGCTGGCATTGGCGGCGAAAGCGGCGCGTACATCCCAAGCAATGGGTACGTCCCTGATGGTTTGGCCGAGGCATATGAAATTGCCAACAGGCAGTCAGTGAGCCAGCGCAGGCGTAGTTCTGCGCAAGACATGATTGCCGCCTACCAAGCAAATCGCCGGTCAATGCCAATTGAAGGGGGAACTGGTAATCAGGCTTTTGGTGGTCTATTTAGCGGCGAGACAACTGGGAATGCTAATCAACGCACTCGCGATGAGATGCAAGCGGCGCAGGATGCTCGCGCAAACGGCCTACCTGCCGCGGTGTCTCGCGATGAGATGCAAGCTAGATACGAAGCCAATATGGCCAGGCGCGCGGCAATGGGCATCGATAATTCGCCTCGCAGTGGATTTTTTACCAGCGGCTTTATGCCGGGCGACCCTGGGTACGAGGAGGCGTTAGCAGCTGCTCCACCGGCTGCAGGCGGTCTGTTCAGTGGCAGAACGAATATGTCGCCAGAGCAAATTGCTCAATTAAAAGCGGCGCAGGCCGCGCGCAGAAACGGCGGCGGATCAGGAGGGTTGCTTGGTTTCGCCGGGCAGCCTAGCGAAGAGGATCTGCAGTTTTCAGCGTCAATGCCGATTCTCGACGCGGCTGACGGGCAATATCAGCCCGATATGCGCGCGTACATGAACTACTTAGGAGGCATGCGCTAATGAGTTTTGGAAAAAGCAAACAGAGTTCATCTCAAACCTTCGATCCTGAGCTCAAAGGGCTTCTGGTTGATACGTTCCGCGAAGGCCAGCGTGTCAGCAGAACGCCTTACAGCCCTTATAATTTTGCGACGGTTGCACCGCTTTCGCCTGCGCAGCTGGAAGGCATGAACATGACCGCTGACACGGCTCGTGCCGGTGTAGGGCAACAGGAAATCAACGACGCCATCGCGACAACTCGCGCTGAGACGGGCTTTCAGGCACCCAGGGTGACTGCTGGTGCCGCCGTTGGCTCGACCAACGTCTCTGACAATTTTGGCTTCAACCCGATCACCAATCAGCAGGTTCAGGGTCAAGGCGTGACGGCTGATCAAGTTGGCCAGACCGGCCCCGTCGGCGTCGGCAACATTGCGAGCCAAGGCGTGACGGCGCAGCAAATTGGTGCCTTGCAGGGTATCCAGCCGCAGTCGGTTACAGGCCAAACGGTCGGTGCGCAGAGCCTGGCGCAAACGGATCTGACGCCCTACCAAAATCAGTACACCACCGGCGTCGTTGACGCGGCGCTTGGAGACTTAGACCGCGCTCGGCAGATGACGCAAAACCAAAATGCTGCCAGAGCAGTGTCCGCTGGTGCATTCGGTGGTGATCGCCAGGCGCTCGTTGAAGCGGAGACGAACAGAAACTTTGCAGAACAGGCGGCTCGCACGGCGACCAACCTGCGCGCTCAAGGATTCCAAAACGCTCAGCAGCAGGCTCAGGCCGACCTAAATAGAGCTCAGCAAGCTGGCACGCAGACTGCGCAATTCGGCCAGCAGGCGTCGCTCGCCAATCAACAGGCTGGCTTAACGGCAGGCGGCCAAAACTTGCAAGCGGACTTAGCTCGCCAGCAGGCGAACCAAAGCGCAGCGCTTGCAGCCGACAGGGACACTGCGGGCAGAGCGCAGCAGGCGAGCCAGCAGATGGCGCAGATGGGGCTTCAAAGCCGGCTCGCAGCCCAAGACGCAAACATGCGTGCGGCGCTTGCGAATCAGCAGGCGAACCTGGCAGCGGGCACCACAACAGCGGCTAACATGATGCGAGCCGACCAATTGAACGCGGCAAACAACCTGGCAGCGCAGCAGGCAACGCAACAAGGCTACATCCAAGCCGCTCAATTTGGTCAGCGCGGCGAGCTCGCAAATCAAGATGCGGCGATGCGCGCGGCGTTGGCGAATCAAAACGCGCGCATGCAGGCGCAGAGCTTGAATCAAACAGCTGGTTTGCAGGCTTCGGGTCTGCGCCAGGGCGCTGCCTCCCAGATGGCAAACCTTGGTGGTGACTTACGCGGCACGCAGTTCGCGGACGCGGCGGCGCTGCAAGGCGTTGGAGCTCAGCAGCAAGCGGTAGCGCAGCAGCTGCTCGATGATCGTTATCGCAGATTCGCAGAGCAGCGAGAGTACCCGTTCCGCATGTTTGACGTCCTCAGAAGTGGTGCTGGCTTGTTGCCTAACCCGCTGACGAGCTCGAGCTCAGGACGCAGCACAAACATAGGTATTTCGTAATGTTTAGCAAGATGATGGCAACAATGGCTGGGAGAGTTGGCGCGCCTATGGGGTTGCTGACTGAAGAAGAGGAATTGGCAAAACAATTAGACCCTAACTCAGTAGTGAGGCCAGGAGAGATGCAGTTAATGAGCTCGCCTACTTTTGCTGAGCCGGAACAGTTAGACCCCAACTCAGTAGTGAGGCCAGGAGAGATGCAGTTAATGAGCTCGCCTACTTTTGATGAGTTGAAAAAGCTAGACCCTAGCTCAGTAGTGAGAGAAAACGAGGCGATGTCGTTGCGCGAGTTAGTCGGTCAGCGAGCGCAGCAAGCTGGTGACGTGTTTAGAAACCCTGGCGAGTACTTGATGGGTGCAGTGCAGCCTCAAATAGATGCGCTGCGTGATTCTATAAAAGACCCAGCAGAGTACGCAGAAATGCGCCTGCAGATGGCGTTGGATGGTCGTCTTGATGCGCAAGAAGCCGCTCGAGCAAGGCGAAAGAGGGAAATGCAGGCTTTTCAGCAGCAGGGGCTAAGCGATTATATGTCAGGGCAGCGAATGACTCAGCTGCCCACTGGCTACTTCAATGACGCGCAAAGAGGGTTGTTCTAATGGCAGAAGTAGATTTCGACGAAGAGAGAAGGCTAGCTCAGGATCTTTTTCCTGTTCAGCCGCCAATGCCGTCCGCGCCCGTGACAAATAACGGCCAGCCTAGTGCCCGCGGCGGTTTTATGGACGCTGTAACTAACATAGCGCAAAACAGAATCGTGAGGCCGCTGCAAGAGTCGCTTGGGTTACGCTTGTCGCCTCAAGAACAGTATTACCAAAACCGCAACAGGGCGTCGGCAATAGATCGAGCCCTGCAAGTGCAGGCGATTAATTATTTTAACGACCTAACACCCCAGGCTGCAGAGCAGATTGGATTAAACCGTGCTCAACTCGATCTCGCGAGAGCTAACCCAATAGCCGCTTATGACGACGTCGTATCGCGCGCGTTTTCCCGCGAAACTTTCAGCACCACTCCAACATATGGCGTTGATAAGTTAGGCAACAGGGTCGGATATCAACTGAGTGATCGTGGCACCGCAAAGGTGATCGATTACACCCCAAGTCAAGAGTACGACACTCAAGACACTGGTGGCTCCATACTCGTCTTCAAGAAAGGTACGCGGATATTGGTGGAGACGATTCCGAAAACCATGACGGCAGATCAGCAAGCACGAATTGTTATTGATCAAAGGAAAGCGACACAAGACGAAATTGATAAACTAGGTGCTCGCAGAAGGACGTTACGCGAATCTTGGAACAAAGCCATTAAAGTACCGTCTGCCGCTTTTTTTGCTTTTGAAAAAGTAAGAGAAAGCGCGGATCTCAACAGCGCCTATGGCGACGTTGCATTGCTGACCAACTTTATGAAGGTGCTTGATCCAGACTCAATCGTTCGCGAGTCCGAATTTGACATGATCGCCAACACTGGTGGATTGCCGGTCGCCATTGCAAATGCTTTCAGAAAGTCTGCAAACGGCGAGTTGCTTAGTCCAGAGCAACGCAATTTGCTAGTAACCGCCGCGATGGCAAATTTGAAGCCATACATTACTGAAGTTGAAAGCCAGCAAACTTTCTTTAACAAAGAAGCTGAAAGGCAGGGTGTTGATGCAGCGAACGTCTTTGTAAATCCATTTACTCGACTACCAGATGACCTTTACGAACAGTATGGCTTGGAGCGCGCGAATGAAAAATGAAACGAAAGACCGCCATTTAAGGAACCTGCAAAAGCTGCGCGACCAAAACGTACCAGAAGCAGTGATCGAGGCGTATTACCGAGCGGAAAAAATATCACCAGAGGACTTGCGCATTCGCGCAGACGAGTCGGGTTTTGGCACGCAATTTTTACAAGGCGCGCTAATGGGCGGGTTCGATGAGGCCGCGGGCTTCGCACGATCTTTAATGTCTGGGAACCCATACGCGGACGAGGTTTCAGCTGTTAATCAAGGCATTAAAAACTATCAGTCTGACAACCCAGTAAAATCTTTTGCTGGCCAGACGCTCGGCGCTTTAGGCACAACGACTGCTTTGACTGCGATTCCTGGAGTCGGTGCGCCAACTGGTGGAGCAGCTGCGGCCGCGAACACAGCAAGACTCGCGACGCTTGCAAGAGGCATGGGTTTAGGCACAACCGAGGGCGCAGTAGCAGGAGCTTTGTCAGAGAATGAAGATCGCACAAGTGGCGCGATAGAAGGTGGTTTGTTTGGCGCGTTAATCCCCGCAGGCGCGAACATCATTGGCGTGGGTAAAGACGTCGTTAAGCCATTACTTAACCGCGAACAGGAAAACATTGTTGGTAATTTGCTTAGGTCAGTCTCTACAAATCCAGACCAAGCCGTCAAAAATCTGCAGACCAATGCCGACGTTCGTGTGCCAGGTAGTAACCCGACAACAGCGCAAGCTGCTCGCGACCCTGGCCTTGCGGCGTTTGAAACGCCTGTCAGAGCCGTAGATACGGCAAACCGTATTGGCCAACGAGCAATTGAGCAGCAACAGGCGCGCACAGAAATGCTATCGCAAATGGCGAGAGATCCAGACGCAGTCGAGTTCGCTAAAGGCAAGCGCGACGCAGCGGCTTTGCCAATGCTAAACCAAGCATTTGATGGCGCTGACGTCATTGACAGTAATGAGCTAATTGACTCAATGATGTCAGTGAGGAACAAGCCTGGCGTACGCAGCCAAAAGACCGTTCGTTCTTCGATTGACGTTTACATCAAAGAACTAGAGACGCTCACGGTAGACGCAGATGGCAACTTGTTACCTATCAGCGCTGAAGACTTATATGGTTTGCGCAAAGAGATTGTTCGGGCAACGCAAGGCAAATTGTCTGGCGACGGCCAAGATCAAAGGCTGGCTAGAAGGCAGCTTGGCGAAATCATTGGCATGATCGATCAAAGATTAGAGTCAGCAGCGCCAGGGTTTGCAGAGTATCTATCTACCTATGCGCAACGCAGTCGCCCAGTTAACCAAATGGAAACGCTGCAAGACATACAAATGCGTAGCGAAGTCGCAACGCCAAACCTAGTTACTGGCGATGGCGTGCTGAGCCCTGCAAAACTGACGTCACAATTGCGCGGCCCAGCAGGGCGAGAAAAACTCGCGAGGCTCAGCCCTGCGCAAAGGCGTCGAGTCAATCGCATTTTGTCAGACATTCAGCGCTCGACAGCAGCAACTGCTCCTGGCGTCAAAGCTCCTGGCAGCGACACCATGAAAAATTTAAGCGTGGCAGCGCTAATTGGTCGAACTTTTGGCGGGTTAAGCGACACGAAGCCGGCGCAAGCGTTAGCCTCTCGACTAAGTTTCTTGGGCTTGGGCGAAGACGACATACAAGAGTTGGTTGTGCAAGCCATGCTTGACCCAGAGCTATCTGCAAGACTGATGTCACAAGCGACCTCCGAAAGCGTGGATACCTTTATTGCAGCGGCTCAGCGTCGTCTGCCGAACATTTTCTACGGAACAGCTGGTGCAACCGCTGGACTACAACAGCAGTAGTGGACGTCTCAATGACGAGCGCGCCCGCGCCAGTTACCTGGAAGTCGGTCGCTGTGCAGAAGCAAGAAACACTTCGCACTGGCGGCGAGGGCGAGCTCGTGCGTGAGGCCGTTGAGACGATACAGCCTACGCTTTACACGGCCAAGGAAGGCCGCGTTGAAGTGCAGCAGCTGGCGTCGTCTTCGACGCTTAATTTACTGGTGTAGCGCGGACATTTCGCGGACACTTTTACAGCTAAATACAGCATTCCACAGTAAGCCACAGTAGGGCACCTTCGTAAGTCATTGATTTTATTGGCCCCGCAGTAGGCTGCAGTAAGCTGCAGCAAGACTGTATGGGTTCAAGCCCCATCGTCCACCCCATTTAACCTATTGATTTGATTGACTTTTTTTCTGTCAGATCAAGAGCGCGGACACTGCGCGGACACTTTTACTCAATAGTCGCCCAGATTGCGGCCTGTTCAGCGTCCGCGTCTGCGTCAATAAATCGCGCGTAAGTAGTCAAAAAAGTCTGCACCGAGTGCCCTAAAATCTTGGCGCAATAGGCTGGCTTCATTCCAGCCTCAATCATCCTGCAGGCGCAAGAGTGACGCACGTTGTAGGGATCGCGGTAGCGAATGCCTGTGCTCTCCATCGCGCGCACCAGAGCTCGACCAGTGTTGTTGCTGCTCATAAACGGCTGACCGAACTGGTTGTTCACAATGTGGTCGCTGTGCAGCACTCTGGGGGCATCGAGCAAGGCTTTCTTCACGGCAGGGTGTACGGGCACCATGCGCTCGGTATCAGTCTTCGTTGTGCCTTCAACACCATATACGCGGTTTCTGTGGACATGAAACACACCGTCCTTGTAATCAGACCAGCGCAGCGCGATCACTTCGCCAGGCCGCAATCCGCAGTGGTAACGGATCAAGTAAAAAATGCGCAGGTTCTCTGGCAGCGCTGCGAGCAGCTGTTTCATCTCGTCCGCAGTGAATGGATCAATCTCGCGCTTTTCTCTCTTGATCTCTTTGCTGATCAGGCTGCACGGGTTTTCTGTGATCCAGCGACTTTTCATTGCGAGCTCAAAGACACTGCCGCCGTCGTTCAGGATCTCGCGCAGCGTTTTGGCTGACAGCTGTTTGCGGTAGATACCGCGCATCATTTCTTGCACGTCGCCATAGCGGATCTGCGTGATTGGCCAATCGGCAAACTCAGGCATCCAGTAATTATTTAGTCTGCTTTTTACACTGCGCCTGGCACTTGGTTTACCGCGTTCGAGGATGTCGAGTCGTGTTTGTGCGAGCTCGCCGAAGGTAGGGCTGCGACCTTCTGGCCTGCCGTCGTGCGGGTTTTCGAGTAGGTCTTTGATTCGCCGCGCGCGTATTTGCGCGGCTTTGGCTACGTTAGCTGGCGTATACGAGAGGCTGAGCGTTTCTGAGATTCGCTTTTTCCCGTCTTGGTATTTAATGCGGCATCGCCCTCGATCTTCGTAGACGCCGGTCGCTGTTTTGTCTGCCATGC
>UEXM01002887.1_pt1 | contig 11641 bp, 11 predicted proteins | sample 1796661 | NCBI WGS metagenome assembly UEXM01 (sample SAMEA4772469, study PRJEB27181) | metagenome
CTATCTCTGACACACTAGTTCCACCCTTACCAACTGGAATATTAGCAGAAGCTAAAGCAGTAGTTCCTTTTAAAAACCCTTTTATAGCACCTGGAATAACTGCCGTTGCTATTGCACCCTCGGCACCCATGTGAACCTTGTTCATGAACCTACGATAAGCATCCTCTCGTCCTTGAAGCCCGAGTCTTTTATCTGTTTGAAAAGGACCTTGTTCAAAAAAGTCAGATACAGTTTCAGTATTATCAGTAGATACAATAGCATCTGCCAAACCTGCTGCACCAATTTGTTGAATAGCTATACCAGTTTTTCTGGCTCTGCTTATATTACCACCTTTTTGAGCAAGCTTTGCAGCTCGTCTAAAATTTTTAGTGATACCTAAAGTACCTTTGGCTACTAAACCTGCAGCACCTACACCTGGTACACCAAACTGCACAAGTCCTTCGGTTATTTTTCCCGTCATACCTGCGGGATCAATACCTAATTTATTTCTAAGAGCTATGCCTTCTTCTTCAACATCTCGAGCTAATGTCTTTGTAAGACCAGAAGCATCTGTAAGTATTCCAACAAGTTCACCCACACCTTGAAACATACCTATAACACCAGAGGCAACACCTTCACCCATCTCTGTTAGGAAACCTTCGTATTTAGGATTTTCGTATGTGCCTTTAGCAGCCGTGGATCGTGTTTCGGGAGCCGCTGGTTGTTTAGCTAAATGAGTTTTAATTCTGCTAAGAGCTTCTTCGTCAGAAACACCATCTTCGAAGGTATAGTCCACACCTCCGTAGTTCAGAGTCTTACTCATTAGGATTTACCTTGGCTCAAGTCAACAGAAGTGTTTTTAAATAGTTTAGGAAACATTTTAATTGGAGCAGAACCTACTTTAATTTCTCCTTCATCATCTAGTTGATCTTCTGTAAGATACCTTTGAACCTCTTTATAAGGTATTTGATTTACATCAATTAAAGCTCCTTGATCGGTATACTGTCTAACTAGAGCCAACAAAGTTTCGGCTGCTGTGTCTGGTCTGTCTTTAGTATCTTTTATCCACTCTTTTTGAATTTTTTGCCACTGGTTTTGAAAAGTACCATCATTGTTTTTTCCGTCTTCTGTAAAAACAACACCCACACCAGCTACAGATTTACCTTTATTCATTTCTATGTTTTTTTCTGTATCTGTTTTTCTGTATGTTCTTGTATTATCGTAAATATCTTTGGCGATCTTTATACCCTCTGGAGTAAAAGAGTAAGAATTAGGATCAGAGATGTCTACAGTATCCATAGTAAATCCATCTTTAGGTTTAATTAAACCTAACATGAAAGGAGTAGAAATAGCTTTGTTGTTTATAATAGTATTCTTTAAGGCTGCTTTAATTTTATTATCACTTAGTCTTTCTGTTTGATCCATCTTTTTAAGTTCGACCAAATAGTTAAGATTAAATTTCTTTTGTTCAAATTCTGCATTAGCTTCGGCTATTCCGTCAGCTCTCATCTGTCCAACTTCTGTTGAAGTTATATTAAAAATCTTCGCTTTCTTATCTAACTCTAATGCTTCTTTTGCTAACTGCTCTGATCGTTTAGTGCCTAACAATCGATACATAACATTGGTTGATTCTTTTCTGTCTGCTCTAAGATCATCTTTTAGATCACCAACATCTTTTCCAAAACTTTGTAGACCTGCACCTAAACCTTTGGATATGTTAGTCAAGGCATTAGAGCTTTCGCCTGCGGCAACTTGTAACCCAGCATTCATTAAGTTAAACCAGAAAGCTTGTCTTCTGTCGGAGTCATAATTTTTTTCTAAATCTCTAGGATCATAGCCAAGTAACTTAATACCCTCGTCATAAACATCATCGAGACTAATCTCTTTGCCTTCTTTAGTAAGCTGACCAGTTAAATCATTAATCGCTTTATTGTATGTTGTGCCTGCAATATCAGTGTCTTTAAAATCTTTAGTTGTAGCAGTAGCTACCTTTTGCATAGCATTTGTTACTTCTTGATTTGCACCGATTAGAGCTGGATCTTCTGCCGCTGATAAATCTTGCTTACCCCTAAGATTAAGATTTTTACCAAAAGGCATTAATTTGTTTATATCAAACTCTTCTTTCTTTTCGTTGTCTAAAATATTTTTATTAGTATCATTAATATTAGGCTTTACTTCTGAAAGAGAAGTATCGACATTTTTATTTTCTAATTCTTTTTTGTCTTTTTCTTCTTTTAATTTATCTCCTATTTTAGAAGTACCAATCTCTCCTAATCCAAGGTCTTCGCCAGGACTCTTAAATAGTTGAAATTTAGGAGTGTTATACATAGGGATTTCGGGAACACCACCAAGCTTGTATCCCTTAACGGCACCCATCAACTCTGGCGATGATGCAAGAATACCCATAGGTTGTTTAGACATACCCGCTTGACGAAACATTTTTCTTTGTAAAGGATCATTCATTATGTTGCCCTCGACCCACCGAATAAATTACCAAAACTGCCCGCTGATCCTGCGGCACCAAGACCTGCAATACCTAAACCTAACAGTTGAGAACTGGTGCTTGGACCGGGGCTCGTGGTTGTAGAATAAGTTTGTTGTAGAGACGGAACACCTCTGAAGATATCAGACATGAAACCAACTTGTTGATAAGGTAATGCTTGTTGTGCAAGTGTGTTTGACCTTGCTACATCAAGTTCTTTCTGTGTTTGACCTTGACCAAGTGCACCAACACCTAATAATGAGTTTACATCTTGAACACCCATTTGTTGTCCTAGTTGTCCTAATCCCGCCGTTGCCGTTCCTAGTTGTCCTATTGATTGACCAAGTGCACCAGTTGTTTGACCCAACTGTCCAGTAAGTTGAGCTTGTCTTAATTGTTGTTGTGCTGCTTGTTGTGCGGCATTTTGTGCTTGAGCAAAACCTTGAGATCTTAATTGTGACCCAGTTCTTGCTTGTTGATCCATAACATTTCTTGCTATTTCTGCTTGTGCAATACCTTGTCTTGATCCACCAAAAGCACCTGCACCTACGGCAGTTCCACCTAGTTGGTTTTGTTGCATTTGTCCTTGTCTTGCTATATCTGCTTGTTGTGCTGCAATAACGGATTCTGTAAAAGGATCCATAAAGTCTTGATAAGAAGTAGGTGTATAGTCGGCTTGTCCAGCTCGATCTATCGCAGTTCCTATAGTTCCAAGTCCAGTACCAAGAGCCTCGATCCCCGTTCCAAGAGCTTGAGACCCTTGTTGGAGATATGGTTGAAAAGAACCGACACCTTGCATTGCACTTGTTATAGCTTGTTGTTGAGCATCAGAAAGACCAGCTACTTGCTGATCAGCATAAGGCATTTGTGAACCTTCACCCGTTAATGCTTTTGCACTAGCAAATATATCGGATAGATATTCTTCTTGAAAAGGAGCTAACCTTACAACTTGTTCTTGTTTAACTTCTTGTGGATCTGCCATTATGCGGCTCCTTCTAATTGTGACATCATGTCATACATTCTTGCAGCACCGACATTTCTATCCCCACCGCCTGCACCACGAACTGCTTTTGCAGTTAAAACAAACTCACCATCTGATAATCTAGCAGGAACAGAATCGGATGTTCCTGTTCCAGGTCCTTCAACTTCGCCTCCTGCCGCCGCAAGAATGCCTACATCATCCTCATCGTTTCGTCTGTTTCTATTATCTTCAAAATATTGTCTACGCTCATCTTCATCATCTAAATTATACATCTTATCGCCAATTCGTCCATACCCTAGTCTAGTTTTACCTACTGGGTAATCACGCATTTTTTGACCAGTTGTTTGTTCTTCTTCACCTGCTAAACCTGCTAAACCTAAACCTGCTATACCAGCAGTTAATGCTTTGTTGTCTTTTACAAAATTACCTATTTGATTTAAAACTCCACTACCACCAGCTTCTTTTATTGCTGAAACGGGAGTTGTGGTTGTTTGATTCATCATCATTTCTGGACCCGATATATTACTCATGCTTCCAGTGGATGCAGGTAATTTTTCAAAACCTTTACCATATCCACTCATATACGCAGTACCACCTGCAAGTGCTGCATTTAATAAAGCTTGTTCTGTGTCTTGACCAGCTGCAAGAGAACCAATACCCGATCCAATTGAAGCCCCCATTGGACCACCAAAGTACATACCAATACCCGCTCCGATAATCGGTGCAGCTTTCTTTAGTGTCTTAGTGATGTTCTTAAAAATACCCATAGTCTATACTACCAATTAATCGTTTATTTTTCAATCCTATAACGCTGTTGTATTTCTGCTCTGTGCAAACTCTTGTATGCTTGCTACAACATGTAATCTATTTCCTGTTGCCGCTTGGACTTTTAATATTTCTGTGCCTTGTAAAACAAGATCATGTGTTAATAGCTCGACTGTAGCATTCGCACCTACTGCTGCAACTTTAAATAAGCTGAAGACATCACTACCGTTTGTTAGTGTTACTGTTATTGTATCTGCATTACCCGAATCTTCTGAAACTAAAATAGAACCAACAACAGATGCATTAAAGTCTGCTCCACTAGGTGCAGTATATAAAGTAACCACACCAGTGCCTGTTAAATCTGCTTTTGCATTTGTTATATTTTGTATGTACTGAGGTATTGCATTAATTAACATTATCTTCTTCCATCTGGTCTCATATCGACACGAGGAGTACCAAGTTTCCAAGCCACTCCTTGATCAGTAGATTCTAATTTTAAACTAAACGATCTTCCTCTAAGTCTCACATCGACAACATCTGTAAATTGTTCTACAGGAGTTGTTGCTGTTCTAGTCGATTGCCCAGAAGAATTTGTGTCATATGTACTTCCAGGACCATTTCTTGCCTGCAATGTAAATGTAGCATTTGGGTTTCCAGTGCTTGATGTAGATCCTTCAAAAGTTATATCGGGTATTAATTGCTTAATAAAGCTAAATTGATAGCCATCTCCTATATCTAACTGACTTGATTCAACTGACGCAGTCATAGGAGAACCGTCATCATCATTACCATTTTCGTGTTCGTATAAATATTGAGAACCTGCTGCGATAGGAAATTGTCTAACCCCTCTATCATGCCAAGCTGTTCTTGATAATGTCCCATAGTACCATGATTTATTAGCATAATTAAAAACAACATATTTGTTATTTTCTTCACTATCGGCAGATGGGTAAAACCACCAAACCTCACTCCACTGAGAATTTACACCTGATACCACTTTGTCTTTTTGCGTTTCGTTAAAATCTAAGAAGACTTTATCACGAACAGTACATGGTATTTGTTGAGCTACCCCACCAGTATAAGCATAGAAATTTTCTTTACCCATCCACAAAACACTTTCATCAACGGCTACTGCTGCTTTTGAACTAATTATAGTAATATTTTTTGAAAGCTCTTGCAGACCAAATGTAAAAGGAGGACCTATAAATCTCATAGAAAATAAACTTCTATCTGTAAATATAAGTATCTGTTGCTTAGTCTCCACTGCTTGGACAAACTTAGATCCACTACTTAATCTTAAATCTCCAGCAGTATTTGTTGCGGTAGGCGTAAAATCAGTTAAAGATTCTTGAGAACCAAAACGTATTAACAATGGATCTTGGACCGTGGTTCCAATAGTATTAGCACCAAAAGCAATAAAATGTCGATCAATGTCAGAGACCATTACTTGTTTAGCAATCGTTGGAGAGTCAGAAGCTCCTGCTAAAGAAGAGAGAGCTACGGCTCTTGAACTAGTGCCGTTGGTTTTATCCCAATAAAAGATACCACCATCTCTTGGATTAATAATTAAATCTTCACCAAAATTATCATGCGACCAAACACGAACAGTTGCTGTTGTTCCAGAGGCGGCGGCTTCTCCCCAACCAAAAGTTGACAGATCTGCGTTGACTCCACTGTAGCCACCTGCTCCCCAACCATTTCCACCTACTGCTGTATCTAAACCAACATTAACTTGATAAGAAGCATCTCCACCAGATCCACCATTTCCAGTATCAGAACTATTAGCTGTTACAGTATTACCACTAGTATCTTTGGCTACTATGACATAACTATTGGCATTAGTTATTGACTCTATTTGATATTCTTGATTTAGAACTTCTGCTGTTATTAAGCCACCTAAACTAACAGCTCCTGCTAAAGTAACAAAGTCATTTACAACTGCACCATGAGAACTATCTGTAACAGTCACACTAGAAGAACCATCTGTAGCAGAGAAAGTAACAGAATTTGTAGATGTTTTACGAACTGGTGTTATATCTGAAAAAGCACCACCTTCTTCTATGTAATACTTCAACTGTGTTCCAACACCCATATAATTAGAACCATCTATTGCAACCCAATTATGTAAGGCTCTTGCTGTTCCTAGATAAGTATTGCTAGATTGTTTTACCCATCCACCTATTTTTTCTGGAAAGGGAGTATAAAATCTTACTTTTTCACAGTCAAAAAAACCGCCCTCGTTAGAGTACGAAGTTATTTCTCTGTTTATTCCAGGTCTAAATTTTAAACTTGTTAAAGGCATAAAACGATATTAACTCACTTTGATAAAACATACAATATAGTTAGACTATACCTTTCTTTTTTGCCATAGCATTGTCAACGAAGATATTTCTATTACTAGTATCTAAGTAATGTGCTTGTTCTAAAAGTTCTGAGTTTTTCATTAAGGTTGGTACTGGGTTGACCATAGATCCTCTCCAACCATCACTTACTCCTGCACCAAAATAGTTAAAGTTTATAGTAATACGGTGACGAGAATTAGTTGGTGAAGAACTTGAGTGCCATGTTGCTGGATCGAACAATAATAATCTGTTTTCTATTGATTCTATTTCTGTACCGTCTTCCATAGTAGTTGGAGCATCACAAGTAGTCAGATAAAACAATGCCCCTTGATGTTTAAATAAACCATCTTTGTGTTTAGCATGGTGTTCAACTTTACCCGTTGTGCTTGGAAAATATAAATTGCATTTAATCCTTTGAAAAGCTTCTATAGTTAATCTAGAAGTTATGTGAAAAAAAGGTTCTGTTTCAATTCCTGGAGTCCACTGCACATTAGGTTCATTATGAGAATGAAAAACATTAGTCGCAAAATAAGAAGATGAATTTTCATGATCCAAAGCATTTATTCTGCCACTTAAATTCCACGGAAAGCCACCGTTTTCGCCAACATAACTTTTTAGGTGACCGTACTCTGCGGGAGGGAGAAAATTATCGTAAACAATATAATACATAAATCACCTATATAAAATTTGGTCCACCACTCCAGACCACTAAACTATATCTTGTACCTTTTGTCACTGGCTTAACTCCATGTTGCATGTAAGACGGAAAAAATATTGCCGTACCTTGTTCCATAGAATCATCGAGTACAAATTTTTCTTGATCATCGGGAAATTCAAATGTACCACCTTCATAATTTTCTGGGTTAGAGAGCTGTATTGAAACCGATAATTTTCTAACATAAGCATCTTTTGGTGCATTATCATATGAGCCATCCGTATGAGGCTTGTAAAATCCTTGATTTTTTTCGTCATATTTTGTTATTTGTAAAGGTTCAAATTCAGTTAAGTCAAAGAAAAAGAATTGACTATTAACTTGGTTTATTAAAGACTGTATTGGTTGATATATTTCTAAATATCTCATTGACCCACTTAGCCAACTTATTGAACTTTTTCTATTTACTGGATCTTCACCATTACCAGTTGTTGCTCTTTCAAAACTATTTCTTTTACCTGTTTCAATTATCATGTTGCACAAATCAGCCGAAATAGCTTTTTTAGCGATAATAATATTTCTTCTCATAATACTCCTATAAATATGCTAACGAGGAGGTGCTGGAGAATAGTACAATCCTGGTCTGCAATCATATTTAAACTGTGGGTAAAAATGACCCGATGTTTCTATATAATGCAAAAATATCTGATAATGATTTTTGTACTCTAAACTATTTCTCCAATGCTCTTCTTCGCATCCTTTGTATAAAACCGCCTGCCCTATCTCAAGCGATACTTTTTGTTCCTCAACATAAAACGCCCAGTCATGACCACCTTCTCCACCTAAATTTAAACTTATGCTAACTTGACATGATGGTCTATCTTTATGAGGTAAACAATCTTGTCCTTGATGATATCGTCTCCAAAAAGAATATGTGGGAGTTAGTTTTTTACCATACGTTTCTTCAACTTTAGGTTGTAAGTAATGTAATAGGTTTTCAGTTAGAGGGTCACCAAATGTTTGATATGTTTCAGCAAAACCCTCTGCACCAGCTTCTTTAGGTGTTATACCTAGTAATCCGATATCTATGACATAAGCCATATGAGCTCTATACAAATCAACTTGACTTTGTGTTAATGCGTCTATTATTGGATTCATCTAACTACTCTTATAGATTAATACAATGTAATTTAACACAAAATAAAATTAAGACCAAGGAAAACTTGCAACAAAACCATCTGCTGTTTCGTCTGTACCGTTACCTTTTACTGTGGTGCTTTCAATCTCATCATCATATTCTAATTGACCTACTAGATGAGCCTTAATAGCAGTAACCGTATCGGTTGTGAGTCTTGTTTCTATCCATGTTTGCACAGTTGACTCATTTAAAGAAGCATATGTAGTAAAAGCACTCCAGTCAGAAGGGTTTTTTAAATCTATATCGTACTGGTGTGCTTGAGTATTACTTGTGCTACTACTTGTAGCAGTCAGTGTACCAACAACTCTTTTAACAACATCACTGTAAGTTGTACCACTATCAGTAATATCTTTTGTATATAATCTGTTTATTGTCCATGTATATGATACTGACATATCGACTCCTTATGATTGTACCGTTCCTGATACTGTTCCGTTGTTTGTAAAAGTTAATGATATAGGACTAGCTCTTTCAACTGCTAATCCAGCGGCTCCTGCACTTCCGGCTGCTCCTCCACTAGACCCACCAGTAGTTGAATTTGTTCCTGCTGCTCCAGCAGATCCAGCAGATCCAGCAGATCCATAAGCACCTCCTGCTCCTCCTGCTCCTCCAGCACCACCGTTTCCCGCTTGACCAGTTGATCCACTGCTACCACTTGCTCCACTACCAGCACCAGGCTGATTGTTAAATCCTCTTCCTGCTCCTCCAGCACCTCCAGCACCACCATTATGCCCAGTGACTTGAGTCTGTTGAGATTGAGGAAATTGCCTGTAAATATTATATTTTATTATAGTGTGTGATGCTGATGAGGGGTTGTTAATTTGATTGGATTGTCCTGTGCCACTCTGATTGCCACGATAATAAGTATATTGCCCTACAGTTTTTGAAGTTGCAGTTCCAGGGGTGGTTCGACCGATATTACCAGTAACATGATTAATTATATGGTTTGGGTGTGGAGACCCTGCCCACCAAATAGAAACAAATGAAGATTGAGGATAGCTTGGCGATCCTGCTGTTGATGGGTGCGATATTTTAACATTGTGAAAAGGTCCTGAATTACCGCTTACCCAACCATACATAGCTGGAGGGTTACCTTGAAAACTTGCATTTTGTTGTCCATTTGTTTGTGATTGTTGTTGTAGATTACCACCTCTACCGCCACCACCACCTCCAGCACCACCTCCGCCTCCAGCGAGGATACTGCCGTTGTTCACGATAGTACAATCAGTAGCCACTTTTATTGCGTCACCTCCAGCAGCTCCATTACTTGCAGCTCCACTATTTGCAGCTCCAGCCGAGCCTGCTGCTCCTCCAGCACCAATAAGAGTTCCGTTGTTGGTTATTGTAATAGTTCCTGCACCACCTGAGTCTACTTCTAAAGCGTATTCGGAAGTATTGTTAGTGCCAAGTGTAATACTTGCTGGAATGATTACTTTTTTTGGATAATCTAAATCATAGTCGTCACCAAAAAGTGTTGAAACATTTTGGTCTGTTCCGTTTGTAGAATAAGTAAAAGTAAAACCTTTACCTTGGTCATAATAATCACTTACATCTAATGCTCCAGATGTGGCAATACTAGCAGCATCGTTAGTAGCATTACTATCACCTGCTTTTTTAACTATGTTTGATCCACCTCTGTAAAGATCACCAAGGCTAACCGCACTAGATCCACCTACAAATTCAGTTCTTAGTGCAGAAAAAGATAACGATTGACCAGAACTTGGAATAGGCACCGATTAACCTCCGTTATTAATTTGTTGTTTTAAAGTTTGTAATTCTATATTTAATTGTTTTACTGCTTCAATTAATACTGCTGTTAGTTTACCATAGTCAACTGATTTTGTTTCCATATCATCATCCGCCGTAAGAACAACTTCTGGTAAAATAGCTTCCATATCTTGTGCTAAAACACCAACTTGTTCTCTAGGATTTTCTACATCATTTCTTTTGTAATAAACACCTTGCATCTGCATAACTTTTTCTAAACCATTTTCTATTGGTTCAATGTCAGTTTTTAATCTTTTGTCAGAAAAAGCAGTAACATCATTGTTAAATGTTGCGGCTCCAGCAGCAGACATATCTATTGTTAATGCTGTTATCTCACTTGTTGAGTCTTGCCCTTTGATAATAAAGTCTTTGTCATCAACATCTGTAGCTATTACAAAATCACTTGAAGAATTTATAAATTTTGCAATGGTTGTACCACCATCTTTAAAGATGACATCAGCTCCGTCTGCATCAAGTATAATATCTCCAGCAGAATCAAATGTCATATCACCAGAGTTTGTCTTCACTGTACTAACATTTACAGAACCACCAGATAAATCTAAATCTACAAAAGCATCAACAACCGCTGCACCAGAACCTGCTCCATCTAAATATACTGCTTTAGCATCTCCAGGTCCGATAGTTATATTAGCTCCACTACCTTGACTAATTACAATATTTTGTGATCCACTCGTTGCATTTTCAATAATGTGAAATCGTTTAAGTGTGTTTGGACCGATAGTTATTGTACACGAAGAATCAAGTGTTCCCGTATATTTAAGAAACATTGCTCTACCTGCATCCGTTGAACCATCTGCTACAGTTGTAGTATGTGTGTCTGCATTTGTAGTAATGGCTTCAGTTCCAAAGCCTAATGCTTCACCAATAAGTTCAAGGTTCGTGTTTGTCGATGTACCCCATGTACCCGATTCATCACCAGTACCTATCTCTTTTAATCTAAGATTATTAACATATGTCGCCATTATGCTGCCCTTTCAATCCAATTAGCTTCTTGAGTGGGTTCAATTAAGCTATAAACTTGTTCTTCACCAGTAGCACCAGTAGCACTAACTCCCGTTAAAGATAACACAGAACCTGCTGTTATTGCAATAGTACCTGCTGAAATTGATAAGCCAGCCAATGTAACTGCGACACCTGCTCCAGCTGTCACTGATTCTGACCCTAATGCTGTTGTTCCTATAACATTTGTAACAGGTGCACCAGTAGAAGTAAGTATAGAATAAACAGCAGGAGTATTAGCTTGACCACCCATTGCACTATGAACACTACAATAATAGTAGAGAGTTGGTGCTTTAGTGGCTACCGTTATCTGTGTATATGCTCCAGCACTTCCAGGTGTACCATTTGTTGTTACTCCAGTTGTGTATTCTGAACCACTGTTATGTGTACCATTTGAAGTTGTACTAAATCTTAACGGGTGACCACTATTACTACTATCGCTTTGATCAAATCT
>UEXM01002888.1_pt1 | contig 11638 bp, 9 predicted proteins | sample 1796661 | NCBI WGS metagenome assembly UEXM01 (sample SAMEA4772469, study PRJEB27181) | metagenome
CGACTATTGAGGAGCACCATGTCAGAACAAAGTGAAGCCCTGCTTACCGACCCCCGCGATGCCATTCTCGACGCGGCGGCCCTGTGTTTTATGGAGAGGGGTTTCAATGCCACCAGCATTGATGACATTGCCCGGCGTCTTTCTGCCACCAAGGGAATGGTATATCACTACTTCGACTCCAAGGCGCAGCTGTTCTTCGAAATTCATCATCGGGCCATGGATGCGCTTTTTGAAGAGCTGGAGCCGGTCGTCGGTTCCGGTCTGCCGGCCCCGGAACGTTTTACCGAAATGGCTCGCTGCTATGTGCGCACGCTGATTCGTACCCAGCCTTACCAGCGCACGGTCTCCGAAGCGGTGCAGATGTTGCTGCGCAGCAGTACCACCGAGGCCCAGCGGGCCCAGCTCGAGCGCCTGCAGGAACGACGCAAACGCTGCGAAGGGCTGTTCCTGACGGTGCTGGAAGAGGGCATTGCCAACGGCTCCATGCGTGCCGCACGCCCGAAGATGTCCATCAAACCCGTGTTTGGCGCCATGAACTCGGTGATCAACTGGTATCAACCCCGCGACACGGAAACGCCGGCACAACGGCAGGATGTGGTGGATGAGGTGGTGTTGGTGGCGCTGCGGGGAGTGATGAAAGGCAGTTAATAGTGAATAGTTAACAGCGCCGCGCGTCAGAGCGTAATGGTTTCAACGCAAAGAGGCCGCGCCCATCCCCTGGGCGCGGCCTCTTACGTTTGATAACAGCAACACATGATTCGTGTCGCTGTTAACTGTTCACTTATTTCCCGCCTTTCAAGAACCCCGCAAACCGCTCCCTTGTATCCTCACTAAACATCCTCTCGGCAAACAGCACACTTTCCTTTTCGATCTGGGTCTTGATGGCTGCGTCGCTCTGGCGCAGCAGTTGCTTGGTCATGGCCATAGCGGTTGGAGATTTCTCTGCCAGCCGTTGGGCCAGAGCCTGGGCGGTGGGCTCCAGTTCGTCTGGCGTTACCCGGTAGGCGACCAGGCCGCAGCGCTCCGCTTCTTGCGCTGTCAGGGTATCGCCGGCCAACAGCAGGCGGTTGGCGTTCTGGCGACCGATCAGGGCGGGTAGCAGCAGGCTGGAGCCGGCTTCGGGTACCAGGCCCAGATTGATAAAGGCGGTCTGGAAACGGGCATCGTCGGCGGCTACCACCAGGTCCGCATGGAGCAGCAGGGTGGTGCCGATGCCAGTGGCGTTGCCCTGCACGCCAATCACCACGGGCTTGTCCAGGGCCATCAGGGCGTGCACCAGCACCATGGCAGGGCTGAGAGTGCCGTTGTCCCGGCTGGCCGGGTCCGCATTGAGGAAATCGCCGATATCGTTGCCGGCGCACCAGGCGCGGCCGTTGCCGGTGAGCAGTAACACATGCAGATCGTCCCTTTCTGACAGGTGGCTCACCGCATGGGTCAGGTCCTGGTACATGCTGGCGGTCATGGCATTGAGCTTGTCCGCTCGATCCAGCGTTAGATGCAGGACAGCACCCTTTTCCCTGGCCTGCACAAAGCCGCTGCTGAAGGTCAGATCTGTCATAAGGGCGCTCCGGCTGTTAGGTGTGAGGGTCGAAGATATCGAAACGTTATTTCGAATAACAGTCAAATCGCCATGCAGCATATTCATTCTGCCGGATTCAAAATATCAATTTCACTAACTCAAGGGGGTGCACTAGGCTGGGGTAATTGCTATTCGATCTCTTGCCCGTTGTAAGGATTCCACATGGCCCAGTTCTATCTTGTCCGTCACGGACAGGCATCGTTCGGCACCGACAACTATGACCGCCTCTCGGAACTCGGCCATCAGCAGGCTCGCTGGCTGGGGGAGTATTTCGCCGAACGGGACATGGGTTTCGACGCACTGCTGTCAGGAGACCTGGTGCGCCACCGGGAAACCGGCGCGGGCATCTGTGAAGGGCTGGGCGTGGCGTTACCGGAAGATATTCACGCCGGGCTTAATGAGTTCGATTTCCAGTCTATCGTCGATGCCTACCTGACCCAGTACCCGGAACAGGCACCCGGGGAAGGGGCGCCTGTGGCAGCATTTTACAAGGCGCTGAAAACGGCCATGAAGCATTGGCGCCTGGACGAGCTCACCGGTGATCTGCCGGAAACCTGGCAGTCCTTCTCTGACCGGGTACTGGCGGCCCGCCATCATATTCAGCAGCAGTACAGCGACAGAGATCGCATTCTGATTGTCAGTTCCGGCGGTGCCATGGCCATGTTTCTCAAACATGCCCTCAATGCCGCCGATGACACCGTGGTGGAATTGAATCTGCAGATTCGCAACAGCAGCGTTACCCACGGTTTCTTTAATAACAAGGTGGTGCGTATGGCCAGTTTCAACAATGTGCCGCACCTGGATCGTCCGGATCGGTTCGAAGCCATTACCTATTTTTAATTTTCAACGCAGCACAAAGACTGTAACGAACAAGCGACAAGGGAGAGCGTCATGGATTTTCAATACACAGAAAAAGTGCAGGACCTGATCAACCAGGTACGTCATTTCATCAATACCGAGATTCGCCCGGTGGAAGGGCTTTATCACGAACAGCTGGAAAAAAGTCCGTGGGAAACGCCGCCGGTAATGGAAGAGCTGAAAGAGAAAGCCCGGGCCAAGGGGCTGTGGAACCTGTTTCTACCCAGTGAATACGGGGAATACAGTGCTGGCCTGAGCAATCTGGAATACGCGCCGCTGGCCGAGGAAATGGGCCGAAGCCGTATTGCCTCCGAAGCCTTCAACTGTGCCGCGCCGGATACCGGCAACATGGAAGTGCTGGCCAAATATGGCAATGAGCAGCAGAAGAAAGACTGGCTGCAGCCGCTGCTGGAAGGGCGTATCCGCAGTGCCTTTGCCATGACCGAGCCGGAAGTGGCGTCGTCCGATGCCACCAATATCGAAACCCGGATTGAGCGTGACGGCGACGACTACGTGATCAATGGCCGCAAGTTCTACATCAGCGGTGCCATGCGCAAGACCTGTGAAATCATGATCGTGATGGGCAAGACCGATCCGGACAATCCGAATCGCCATGCGCAGCAGTCACAGATTCTGGTGCCCACCAACACTCCCGGGGTGAATATCGTGCGCCCGATGCAGGTGTTTGGTTACAACGACGCACCGGAAGGTCATGCGGAAGTGGTCTTCGACAACGTGCGGGTGCCCAAGGAAAACATGATTCTGGGTGAAGGCCGTGGCTTTGAAATCGCCCAGGGTCGCCTGGGGCCGGGCCGTATCCACCATTGCATGCGTCTGATCGGTGCTGCCCAGGAGTCCTTCGAGCTGATGGCCAAGCGCGTCAACGAGCGTGTGGTATTCGGCCAGCCTATGAGCAAGCAGGGCTCGGTGCGTGAAGATCTGGCTCGTTCCTACTGCGAAATCGAGCAGGCACGGCTGATGACCTTGAAGGCGGCGGACACCATGGATCGCGAAGGTAACAAAGTCGCCAAGGATTTGATCGCTATGATCAAGGTGGTTGCGCCCAATATGGCGTTAAATGTCATTGATCGGGCGATTCAGGTCCATGGGGCGGCGGGGCTGAGCCAGGATACTCCGCTGGTCAACTTCTTCAGCTATGCCCGCACCTTGCGGCTGGCGGATGGACCGGATCAGGTGCACATGATGCAACTGGGCCGCAACCTGGCCAAATACTTCGCCTGAGAAGCGGTGTTTGCCCGGGGTGTTTACTGCACTCCGGGCTTTGCCTATTGCGCAGCAGACAGAATAACAGGAGAGCTCCATGTCCCAGGTGGATACGCTGGATACACAGAAACTGGCCGAATACCTTGAGCAGCACATCGGTGGCTTCAACGGGCCCATCGAGGCTGACAAGTTCGAAGGCGGTCAGTCCAACCCCACCTTCAAGATCACCACACCGTCCGGTGCTTATGTGTTGCGCCGGCAGCCGCCGGGCAAGCTGCTCAAGTCAGCCCATGCGGTGGATCGCGAGTTCCGCGTCATGGCGGCACTGAAAGACACGGATGTGCCGGTGCCACGGGTACTGCATCTGTGCGAAGACAGGGACGTAATCGGTTCCATGTTCTACGTGATGGAGTTCTGTGAAGGCCGCATTCTGTGGGGCGCCTCGTTGCCGGAAGCCGGCGAGGGGGAGTCAGGCAATGCTACCCGTGCGGCCATGTACGAAGAAATGAACCGGGTGCTGGCGGCCCTGCACAGTGTGGATCTGGACAAGGTTGGCCTGGCGGATTACGGCAAGCCCGGCAACTACTTCGAGCGGCAACTGGGTCGCTGGACCCAGCAGTACGAAGCCTCCAAGTTGCAGGACATCCCTGCCATGGACGAGTTGATCGCCTGGCTGCAGGCCAACCAGCCGGAAGACGATGGCCAGGTATCCCTGGTGCATGGCGACTATCGGCTGGACAACATGATGTGGCACCCCAGCGAACCCAAGGTCATCGCTGTGCTGGACTGGGAGCTGTCCACCCTGGGACATCCGCTGGCGGACCTGGCCTACCAGTGTATGGGGATGCGCATGCCACAGCGGGGCGCCAAGATGGCGGGCCTGCAGGGGGTTGACCGCAAGGCACTGGGGATACCCACGGAAAAAGAGTATGTCGATCAGTACTGCCAGCGTCGCGGCATCGACCGCATCGACAACTGGGAATTCTATCTGGCCTTCAGTTTCTTCCGTCTTGCTGCCATCTGTCAGGGTGTGGCGAAACGGGCCGTGGATGGTAATGCCTCGAGTAAGGAGGCTGCTCAGGTCGGTGCGCTGGTCGAGCCGCTGGCGTCCATGGCCGTGCAGATTATCGAAGAAGGGGCGTAAAGCCTCATTGTAGGAGCCATGCTGGCATGGCGAATTGGTCGTCGTTCCGGTTCGCCATGCGAGCATGGCTCCTACAGCATTATTTTTGCTTTTTATCGGGAGAGTAGTAATGAGTACCACCCTTTTTAATCTTGAGGGCAAGATTGCCCTGGTCACCGGCGCCAGCCGCGGGATTGGTGAAGAGATTGCCAGACTGCTGGCGGAGCAGGGCGCCCACGTGATCGTCTCCAGCCGCAAGATCGATGGCTGTCAGGCGGTGGCAGACGCGATCCAGGCAGACGGCGGCAGTGCGGAAGCCTTCCCCTGCCATATCGGCGAAATGGCACAGATCCAGGCGATCTTTTCCCATATCCGCGAGACTCACGGCAAGCTGGATATTCTCGTCAACAACGCCGCAGCCAATCCCTTCTTTGGGCACATTCTGGACACCCCGGTAGATGCCTTCGACAAGACCGTGGATGTGAACCTGCGCGGCTACTTCTACATGTCCGTGGAAGGCGCCAAGCTGATGCGCGAACATGGCGGTGGTGCCATCGTGAACACCGCTTCGGTGAATGGCCTCACTCCGGGCGACATGCAGGCTATCTATTCGATCTCCAAGGCGGCAGTGATCAGCATGACCAAATCTTTCGCCCAGGAATGCGCCCCGTTCAATGTGCGGGTCAATGCCTTGCTGCCGGGCCTCACCAAAACCAAGTTCGCCGGTGCCCTGTTCACCAACGAGGACATCTACGATTCCGCCATCAGCCAGATCCCCATGCGTCGCCATGCCGACCCGAAAGAGATGGCGGGCACCGTGCTGTATCTGGTCTCCGATGCGTCCAGTTATGTGACCGGGGAGTGCGTTGTTGTTGATGGTGGGATGACCATCTAATAGCTACGAGCTACGAGCTACGAGCTACGAGCTAGAAGCTAGAAGCTAGAAGCTAGAAGCTAGAAGCTAGAAGCTAGAAGCTAGAAGCTAGAGGCTAGAGGCTCGTCGCTGTTCGACTTTCAGGAGAACCTTTCATGGATCCAATTCTGGATTTTACCGGCAAGACAGCGCTGATTACCGGTGCGGCCAGTGGTTTTGGCAAGTTGCTGGCCGAAGAGCTGGGCAAACGCGGTGCGGCGCTGGTGTTGGGGGATATCAATATGGATGCCCTGAACACGCAAGCCGAAGCGCTGGCCGATCAGGGCGTTAAAGTGGCGGCGTTGCGTTGTGATGTGTCCAGTGAAGCGGACTGCAAGGCCATGGTGGAAACCGCGCTGGCGCAGTTTGGCCACCTGGATATGGCGGTGAACAATGCCGGCATCGCCCACGGTTTTATTCCTTTCGATCAACTCACCGAGGAAGTGCTGGACCAGCAGGTGAACGTGAATGTGAAAGGGGTGATGTTCGGCATGAAGCACCAGATTGCTGCCATGAAGGAAAACGGTGGCAGCATCGTCAACGTGAGTTCCATGGCTGGGCTGGGTGGCGCGCCGAAAATTGGCGCTTACTCCGCGGCCAAGCATGCGGTGATCGGGCTGACCAAAACCGCTGCGGTGGAAGTGGCAAAACGCAATATTCGTGTCAACGCGATCTGCCCGTTCTACACCCACACGCCCATGGTGGACGAAGGCAACCTGTCCGAAGACAAGGCGGCGATGCATGCCATGCTGGCGTCCGGTTGCCCCATGAAGCGGCTAGGTCAGCCGGAAGAAATCGTCACTGTTATGTTGATGATGTTGTCTCCGGCCAATAGTTACATGAATGGTCAGGCCATTGCCGTGGATGGTGGCGTGTCTGCGTTCTGATTGTTGTTGGCAAGAAAAGCCCCGGTGGCGTTTTCGCGGCCGGGGCTTTTTTATGTTCGCAAAACCGGTGGTTTTTCAGCACGTAGGGTGCACTGAGCCTCAGGCGAACTGCACCATCAAACGCCGGATCGGTGCAGTTCGCCTGAGGCTCAGTGCACCCTACGCAATCTGTGGCGACGGTCAGGGGTTAAGCTTTAAGGCTCCGCCATCAGGCATCCAGCCCCGCAAGCCGCCTGACACCTTACCCAAGAGCAGGTCGCTTCGGTCCACGCTGCCTGGGTTTTGTAGGAGCGCCGCTTGAGGCGCGAACACACCGCCTACCACGAAGCCGCGTAGGGGGCTGCTAACAGGCCAGGGTAAAACCGGCGTAGTAACCGGTACCCGGGCCGGGCTCGAAGTAGCCGCGATTTTCCACCGGCCGGTCGCTGTTCGCATTGATGCGCAGGTTACTGTAATAGTCGCGATCCAGCAGATTGTCGATGCCGGCAAACAGGGTCAGCGTTTGTCGATTCAGTGTCCATGCCTTGCCGCCCCGTACGTTCACCAGCCACTCGCTGCCGACCCTTGTGCGATTGGTATTTTCCGCATAGCGGTGGCTGCCGAGTAGCGATTCCACTGACGCAAACAGACCGCTGTCGGCCTGCCAGTCAATCCCGGCAAAGAGCTGGTGCTGCGGGATACCGGGTAGTCGTTCGCCGCTGACATCCGCATTCTGCTGGGTGTCGTAAAATTCCTGGAAACGAAAGTCGGACCAGGTCCATGAAAAAGCCAGGGTCAGATGGTCTGTGGTGGCGTGTTCCAGGCCCAGCTCCAGGCCATCGCGGCGTGTCTGGCCGGCGTTTTGGTAAAAGGTGCGACCGCCGATTTCGTAGGGAGTGATTTCATCATCCACATCCACCCGGAACAGGGCTGCTTCGTAAAAGAGCCGATCGCCCAGTGCACCACGGGCGCCCACCTCCCGGTTCAGTGCGGTTTGCGGTTCCAGGTCCGGATTGAAACCACCCGCTCCGGAAGGGTTAGCCAGTTCGGTAAAGGTGGGGCTTTCGAAGGCAGAACTGACCGTTGTGTAGAGTGTGTGCGCGGGGCTGACTTGCCAGCTTAGCCCCGCGCTGTAGCTGTTTTCTGCAAACTCACGGCGACCACTATCGTTGCCATCAGTCAGTAATGCATCGTTGATGGTCATGCGCAGTCGGTCTGCGCGCCCCCCGATTGTGAGCATAAGGCGATCGGACAAGTGACTGTCCAGTTGCAGAAAAATGCCGTCGGCGCTGGCCTGTTGTTCTTCGTCAGCGGTGACAGCAGTGATATTGCCAGTGGGGCTGACCGCCCGGCGACCACGGTCGTCTTCCTGACGATCCATATCGACGCCCAGTAACAGACGGTGCGGTAGCGTCAATACGGTAAAGGGCAGGGTGTAATCCAGCCGAGCGCCGTAAAACAGCCGGTGGTAATCAATCAGGCTGCTACCGGGGAAGGGCAGTTGCTGGCGAAAATCCCGTTGGCTGATAAAGGCGCGGGCATTGAGCAGCCCGTTGGCGAAGGCGTCATCACGATAATGCAGCCCCAGACGTTGCTGGTCGACCTGCTGACCGGCATTCAGCCGGGAGGCAAAGCGGCTGGCTTGCCGCCGATCCTGGTGGGCCTGTTGGCGGGTCAAGCCCCCCGGGTCCTGGGCAACGGGGGTATCCATGGCGGTGAGAAAGACTGTGACCGTGCGGGTGTCCGCAAGATCCCAGCCGGCCTGGCCGGTGAACTGATATTTACGAACCTCGCTCTGTTCGCGAAAACCCGGGTAATCCAGAGCTGTCAGGCTGAGAGCGTGATGGCCCTGATCATGACGGCCTGTGGTCTGCACATTGGCTTGTTTCAGCCCGTGGCTGCCGCCGACCAGCGATACGCTGGCACTATCATTGCGGGTTTTTCCGGATTGCGTGGTGATGTCCACCACGCCACCGGTGGCGTTGCCGTAGAACAGCGAGCTTGGGCCTCGCAGTACCGTGAGTTGTTCCACTGCAAACAGGTCGATGCTGTCCAGTTGCGACTGGCCGTCCGGCAGGGTTTCCGGGAAACCGTCCACATTCAGGCGCAGCCCCCTGACCCCGAAGGGGGCACGGGAACCAAAACCCCGTGATGACAGGCGCAAGCCCTGGGCGAAGTTGTAACGGTTCTGCAGATAAAGCCCCGGGACACGGTTGAGGCTTTCATCCAGTTGCAGACGGGGCTGGCCCAGTTTGCTCCCTGCGTCTACCACCGTAACAGCGGCTGGTGTGTCGGCCAGAGGCCTTTCCATACGGGTACTGGTAACGGTCACCGGTTCCAGGGTTGCCGGTTCGGCAAACAGTGACAGCGGTACCAGCAGAGGGAAAACGGTTAAATGCAGACACTTCATGAATGACATCCCATGGTTGCTACTGTTCTACAGGACGTCGTCGTGGAAGCAAGTGAATAAACGCAGAAATCGGTGGGCAGATTGAGCCTCAGGCGAACTGCACCGGTCAGGCGCCCGAATGGTGCGGTTCGCCTGAGGCTCAGTGCACCCTGCATATTGCGTGGAGCATGAAGCGTGGTACGTGCTGGGTCTGCCAATAAAAAAGGCCGCATAAAGCGGCCCTGAAGAGGAGAGAAACAGAATGTATCAGTGGGCTTTCTTGCCCTTGCGCTGGCTGGCCTGGGCATGTTGCTCGGTGAGCAGGCCTTCGGCGCCGAACAGCTTTTCCCGCCACTCGTCCAGCAACGCGTCGGTGTCGTGCTGGGAGGGGTGGAAGTCGCGCTTGAAGAAATCCAGGTACTGGGGCGCCAGCTTGGTGAACAGGCCCTTGCGACCGAACAGGAACTTGATGCCGTTCCAGTTGTTTTTCACGTTCAGCAGGCGGCCATCGGAGGCCAGCATGCGAGCCTGAAATACGCCCAATACGGCGAAGAAAAGCACCGTGGTAGGAATCATGGCACCGGCACGGATGGCATAGCTGCCACTGACTTTTTCGTACACGTCATAGGCAACGGTCTTGTGTTCGTTCTCTTCCAGGGCGTGCCACAACCACAGTTTTGCGGTGGCATCGTCGAGAATGCGGGCCTGGTGCTCCGGCTCACGCAGCAGCTGCTCGGCGATGATGGCAGTGTAGTGCTCTAGGCACACGGTGGCCGCCAGCTGGAAAATCTTGGGGGTGCGTTTCTGCACCAGGCCAAGCAGCTTGCCCAGCGACTTGTCCAGCTTGTCGGTGGGGTAGCCGAATTTCACGCCCATCTCGTTCCAGGCTTCATGCTCTTTACTGTGCATGGCTTCCTGGCCAATAAAGCCCGCTACCTGAGCTTTCAGTTTGGCGTCGGTAACCTCTTTGCGGTAGTGGCGCACGGAGTCCACGAAGAAGGCTTCGCCTTCCGGGAACAGGGCAGACAGGCTCAACCAGAAAGCGCTCAGGAAGGGGTCGTTATCGTAGAAATAGCGCGCCGTGGTCTTGTCGTCGAACTGGAAGTCCAGACGACGAGGGGGGATGTTCACGGTGGCGCCCAGCGGCACCTTCTGTGCGCTCTGCTGACCGGCTTTGATGTTGCTCGATGCTGTTGTTGTCATGCGTCCTCCTGGTCCCGACCGGTTATTACCGGTGGATGTCAAACTGTGACATTAAAGAATGTCACGATACTCAGGGTTACAGCAGAACAGGTAAATGGCACCGTGGCGCCCCGGACGGGGCGCTAGTGCCAGTACACAAAATGAGGGTATTTGTGTCCGTTAATGACAGGTGAAGGCTGGCGCCATTACCCGGGCAGGAAGAGTGACTGAGTCTCCAGGAATTCTTCCAGCCCGAAGCGGCCCCATTCGCGACCATTGCCGGATTGCTTGTAGCCGCCGAAGGCCCCCTGCAGATCCGGGCCTGCTCCGTTGATATGCACCATACCGGTACGCAACCGGGCTGCTGCCGCGCGGGCTTCGCTGTCTTCCCCGAACACATAACCGGACAGGCCATAGTCCGAGTCGTTGGCGATGGCCACTGCCTCGTCCACATTCTGGTAGGGGATCATCACCAATACCGGGCCGAAGATTTCCTCGCGGCCAATGGTCATGGTGTTGCTGACCTGGCTGAAGACAGTGGGGCGGGCGAAATAACCGGCTTCCAGTCCCTCCGGCTTGCCGGTGCCGCCGGCAACCAGTTTGGCCCCTTCTTCCGTGCCTTTTTCGATAATGGATTGCACCCGCTGGTACTGGCGGCCATTGGCAATGGGGCCGATCACGGTGCCTTCGTCCTGCGGGTCGCCCGCCACAATCGTGCTGCAGGCTTCGGCGGCAATGGCCTCTGCCTCGGCCAGCTGATCGGCGTGCACCAGCATCCGAGAGGGCGCGTTACAGCTCTGGCCGGTGTTGTTCATCATTGCCCGCACCCCGTGGGTAACGGCCTTTTGCAGGTCACAGCCGGGCAGCAGGATGTTGGCGGATTTGCCGCCCAGCTCCAGGGAGACCCGCTTGATGGTGGCGGCGGCCTCGCGGCTGACGGACTCGCCGGCCCGGGTGGAGCCGGTGAGTGACACCACATCAATACGCGGGTCACTGGACAGCAGCGGACCAACCTGGGCGCCATCACCATGGACCATATTGAAGACCCCGGCCGGCAGGCCCGCTTCGTCAATGATCTCGGCCAAAATCTGTGCCGACAGCGGGGCAAACTCACTGGGCTTGAGCACCATGGTGCAGCCAGCGGCGATGGCGGGTGCCACCTTGCACATGACCTGGTTCATGGGCCAGTTCCAGGGGGTGATCAGAGCACAGACCCCGGCAGCGGCCCGCCGAATCTGCGCCTGGCCGAGCTGTTCTTCAAAGGGGTAATCCCGGGCCACGGCCAGGGTGGTTTTCAGATGGCCGAGGCCCATGGGGGCCTGCACCTTGCGGGCCAGGCTGATGGGCGCGCCCATTTCCTGGCTGATGGCCTGGGCGATCTCTTCCAGTCGCGCCTGGTAACCCTCGGCAATCTTTTCCAGGTAGCCCAGCCGGGTTTCCAGCGGCTCGGCGCTGAACGCCGGAAAGGCCGCTGCCGCGGCACTAATGGCGGCATCGATATCCG
>UEXM01002889.1_pt1 | contig 11635 bp, 12 predicted proteins | sample 1796661 | NCBI WGS metagenome assembly UEXM01 (sample SAMEA4772469, study PRJEB27181) | metagenome
TCTTAACATTAAGTTTCGCATTGGCAGCAGTACGTTGTAATTGCCTCTTTGATGGTTTGGGTGGGGGTGGAGGAGGTTTGGGTTTAGGTTTGGCTAAATTGTTTCGTACATCTTGAATTTTCTTACACAAGGTCTTCTTCGTTTCTTTCTCATCGGGTTTGATCTTAAGAATCGCAGCGATACGAAGGAGTTCATCCTTCTTCATGTCTGTACATATCTTGCTACCAACCCTAAAAGTGTTGTCATTACCTGTAAGTTTGACATTCTTGTTCTTGTTCTTGAAAGTTACATTCTTTTTATTGGAAAGTTTCTTGATCTTGGCGCGAATTTCATCCTTTGTTGCGAGTCTAGAACCATTTTGTTCCTTTACCCTAAAATTCACAACACCTTTACGTCTGGCGAATGCTATGAGTTCAGCTTTTGACATGCGCTGATTCTCATCGGCGTTTCTTTTGGTATATTTTCTCTTTGGTGAAACGATTTTCTTCTTTGGCTTTGACTTTTGTTTAGCCGCTTTTACACCTTTATCAAATACACCAGTCACAAAAACCTGGTCATCCTTGTATAGTTTCTCGACCAGTTCCTTGGCGATATCGTACCCTTTCAACATATTACCAGGAGTTTTAGCTCCCACAACTTGAATGTTCCCAGTTTTCGAGAAGATGAGGGTCATGTTCTCAATGGGTACATAAAGGAAAGGTGTCTGTTCTTCAACGATCGACATATTTGTCACACCATACATTCGTTGTCGACTCGCGATCGTGGGTAAACTTTTGAAAATCCCATTTATTCTAAACTTCCCACTAAGATTGTTATAGGTGAATGGGTTATATAAAAATGGTTGGCGCTCGGTATACGTATTAACGATGAAACGACGAAGAAGTTCGGGTTGATTCGTAATATTTGTTCCTACAAAACCACCAGAGAATCGAATCTTACCATTTCGGTAAATATTGACGGTACCCCCTTTACTTTCAGTGTCATTGGAAAGTGTGATCATGAACTGCACACTAGCGAAATTCTTGTTAAGAGAACCCCTGGGACCAGCGTTTCGAGTATGTGAGAAACCGGTCTGAAATTGACCATAGATACCCTTTATCTCCTGTGTGTTTACATAAAGACCTTCACCGATAGGTGTTTCTGGAAGTGGTTTCTTTACAAGTAATTTTTTAAGATCAAGGACAGTATCCTTCTGACCAAATCCGGAGTCCACAGTGGCGTTGAACATACCTGGATTGAACTTACTAAACTGAAGAGCTGTAGGTGGTGGAACATCAAACTCTTGTACAAGGTTCTCGATCATTTTTTCCTCATTTGCGGAGAGTTTCACATCATTGAATTCATTCTCCAGTGGTGAGTTGTTTTCAAATTGTTTAAACGCGCCTGCATACGATCGATCATTGACCAGATTCCTCTGAAGACGTTGAGGAACCTGAACTTGGCGAGGTACTGGACGCATTGGGCGTGGGGGTGAGCGAAATCCCGCAGCGCGTTCTCGCTGTCTACGAAGCATGTCTTGCTCGAGTTCTCTAGCAAACTCGTCATTCGAGTTCGAGTTCGGACTCTGAACCTGAACACCAGATTGCCTGACAAATTCTTTGACACTCTGGTTCATATTACTATTGGTAACGATTTTTTTAATAATCCTTGGAGAAGGTGGCATTATCCATCACTACATCTACACCATATATGACGGGCTGGTTAGGGTAATAGTCTCCATTGTAGGTTACTTCAGCATTCCTGACTTCAATGTCTCTTGAACTGAACGGACCCACATAGAAATCGGGATTGAACTTCTGCTTTCCGAGGTTGTTGGCTTGGCAGTGTTGATTGAAAACCTGTACGAAGATCTTCTGGGGTACGAAACAATCCTTGCCATACTTGATGTTGGTCGACTCTAGGAAGTTGTGGAGTGTATTCGCCACCATTGCCACCTGCTTCTGGATAATTTTGAAATAGGGTGGAACGGCATTCCAAATGTCTCTGTCGCGGTACTTGTTCGAGTAATCGAGATAAGCTCTTACACACTTGAGAAGGATAATTGGAAGTTCAGCCTCAAGCTTCTTGTCTAGATGTGGGTCTGCTTCCCGCACCTGCTTTGTAAAGTTCCATGCAAGGATACGACGCAGTACGGAACCCGAATTATCTTTCCAGTTGGGTACTTCGTTACCCGCGAGAACACCAGGAACGGTCCATACCATTGAAGCGGCAGTCTTGTTCTTCACAGCAACAGAGACACTTTCACCTGATACAATCGACTGGAACTCAGCCTGTTCAAGTGCGAGGTCAGCCTTAATCTCAGGAGCGACGAACATGAAAGAGTCCTTGATCGCAGAAAGACCAAACTTTCGTTCAATGTTGTTTGCGAGGGTTCCAACATCTTCCTTTTCATAAAACCTCTCAAACACCTTTGTCAAGAGAGTCGATTTACCTGAACCAGCAATACCTTTGAAGAACGGAATCACCTGCCAGCTATCGAGTTCGCCGACATCGTAACACAGACGACCTCCCATCACATAGGCCCAATGACACACTTCTGGTTCAAACTGTTGGTAGTGGAGTACTCGGTCAAAATGGGGTGTTGGAATATCCTGCCAGTTCTCGACATGAGAAAAATCGTCAAACTGCTGATCGAAATACTTACAGGCAATGATCGTCGGATCGAGGCAAGCAAACTCTTTGCTTTCATATGGGTAGAAGCGACAATCGTAGACTCCGCGGTCAGGTAACCATTCCTTACCAACGAATACACCATTCTTGAACGACCACACGTGGCGTCTCTTCACAATTTCTGGAAACTGTGGATCTACACACGTGGAGATATTATCGACAACGTCACGAAACACTGATCCACGACTGGTGAAGTTCTTCCAATTGTTGAAATTATCATCCTTCTGTGCAATCGTGTATACAAACTGCTTGATGTCAAACCTGGGAACCCAGGCGCGAGTACCACGACGATCGAAGGTCTTGATTTCTTCACAACACTGTCCCTTGTATCGACGATATCCACAATTGTAAAGTTCGTCCAGGGTGTACAGTAGACATTTTTGATAAGGTGTACACTCATCAACTGCATCTTCATCCATCGTAGATGGGTCAGAGTTTGAACTTGCTTCGGGTTTAGCCGTAGGGTTCACAACGCGTTCATACGAAATATAGTGTCTACGGATATTGTCGTATCCATCAGTCAGTTGCTTCAATACATTATTAATACGCTTGACGGGAGTAGTACCTTCGTCGGAAATTTCTTTTTCAATTTTAAGTTCTGATACATGATTTTTTAGTTCGACAAGAAAACGACGTTGCTTATCACGAAGACCCTTAATAGCTAAGATGTCAATACCGTCAGCCCTGGGGTTATTGTTCTCGTCCCAGTTGGAGTGATGCATAAATTGACGGTATCCAAGTTCACGAGCATTCCTATAATCTTCTGTCCTGAGATCCCAGTGGAACTCAAATTGAGTGATTGTATCAATCACTTGATCACCATTCATCGATTGGATTTGCTGCTTCTGCAACTCTGCGAGTGCTTCAAACTTGTTGGGTTCCTTATCGATGAAGTGGGTACCTTCCATTTACATATTTACAATTTTTTCCTCTAAGCAGATTTCAACTCACTCAAAATCTTTATCAGTATTTTATTTTGGACTTGCATTTGTTGGCCAATTGTTACCAGGGCGGAACACACAGTCTCACCATCGGGTGTCGCCATCAAAGATGTCATGAGCCCGGCAATATCCAAACCCTCTTCACCTTCATCTTCATCATCGAAGTCTTCGAGATCATCATCTTCCATGATAATCTCACCCTCCTCGATCTCATCTTCAGTCATCTCATCCTCGGTGACTTCTTCAATTTCATCCTCGGGGATTTCTTCAGGCTGTTTCGACATTTGTTGTAGACTGAGAAAAATCAGGGTCGGGAAATGCGCGTTTGACCAAAATTATTTTCTCTGCTTATAGTACAACAACTCTCAAAATGGCTGGCGGTCTCATGCAGCTCGTCGCTTACGGTGCCCAGGATGTCTACCTTACCGGTAACCCTGAGGTAACTTTCTTCCAGGCCAAGTACAAGCGCCACACTAACTTCGCGATGGAGAACATCGAGCAGACCGTCAACGGTACTGCCGCGAACTCCGGCCGCGTGTCCGTCACCGTTGCCCGCAACGGTGATCTCGTCGGTGACATGTACATCGAGCTCGAGTCCGATGTCGACACCTCCGCCCTCGCGTGCTGGGTCGCCGAGCGCGCCGTCAACAACGTCGAGCTTTCCATCGGTGGTCAGCGCATCGACAAGCACTACCAGAAGTGGTGGCGTCTGTACTCCGAGCTTTACCTCGATGAGTCCAAGAAGGCTACTTACGGCAAGATGACCACTGCCATCAACGGCAAGACTGTCTACCTTCCCCTGTTCTTCTTCTTCAACCGCAACCCCGGTCTCTACCTGCCCCTCATTGCGCTCCAGTACCACGAGGTCCGCGTTGACATTGACCTTGCGTCCGACTTCTCCACCTACTGCAACACCTCCGTGTTCAAGGTGTGGGCCAACTACATCTACCTGGACACCGAGGAGCGTCGTCGCTTCGCCCAGAAGGGTCACGAGTACCTGATCGAGCAGGTTCAGCACACCGGTACCGACACCGTCGACACTGGTGCCACCAAGCAGGTCCGCCTCTCGTACAACCACCCCGTCAAGGAGCTCCTGTGGTGCTTCTCGAACACCGCCGCGGCCTCGTCCCTGTGGAACTTCACCACTGACACCAACAACATCACCCTTGAGTCCAACGTGTCCGGCATCGAGTCCAACTGCCTCGTGCCCACCTCCCTCTACGGTGCTCCCATGCTTCACGTTGGTGACGCCGGTTCCTCCGCGGAGTTCACCGAGGAGGCCGTCGGTCCCCTCTCGACCTTCAAGCTCATCCTCAACGGCCAGGACCGTTTCAAGGAGCAGAAGGGCAAGTACTTCAACCAGGTCCAGGCCTTCAACCACCACACTGGCTCCCCCTACGCTGGTGTCTACTCGTACTCCTTCGCGCTCAAGCCCGAGGAGCACCAGCCCACTGGTACCTGCAACTTCTCGCGCATCGACAACGCGCAGGTTGCGGTCACTGCCAACACCCTCAACGGCGCGACCTCTATGCACATGTTCGCGACCAACTACAACGTCCTCCGCATCCAGTCGGGTATGGGTGGTCTCGCTTTCTCGAACTAAGCATTTAGTCTCAGTTTTTTGAAATAATTAATCAACAACTCATTTTTAAAATGCACAATACCAATGCTGTTTAAAAATGATTAGCAAGCCTAAGTCAAACCTATTTTTTTTGTTTTCTAAACCAAAATGCGTAACTTTTCACGTACCGAACTGATTACTACCCTGACTATGATGATGCGCACTGTAGAAAATAGCCCTGATACGGAACTTAATAGAACTATGGCAATCGCCATGTTTGAGGTTACACTCAGTTATTACAATCTTTTCACACGAAGTGGTGATAAAAGATTCATTCAGGTCTGTTATAATAAGGCGAAAGGACCTAAAAATGATCACAGATTTGCGAAGTATGCTGTTAAATTTGAGGAACTTACTAGACCGCCACCTTTGCGCCGTTCGAAGCGCTTAGCAAATAAGCGTACTTAAATATAAGCCTCTCATTCTAGATAATGTTCAAGAAAGTGTTTGAACTTTTTGTTAAAGTGGATAAACCAAAGCTAGGACGCTGGTCTCTAAAATCTTGTAATGAAATTTCAACATCCATAAATTCTATCTATCAAAACAGAGATCATTGTGGTGACACGATTTGTAAAACACCTAAGAAGGCTGCAGAATATAAGGATAAACCACAATAAGCAATCATGTATGAGATTTACACTGATGGAAGTTGTCTCGGAAATCCTGGACGTGGTGGCTGGGGTGTGGTTAGTGATGACTTTAAACTCTCTGGTAAACAGTGTGATACCACCAATAATGCAATGGAGATGACGGCTATTCTCAAAGCCCTCGAAGAATGTGTTAAGAGGGATATCCAAGAAGTCTGTATATTCACAGATAGCCAGTATGTGAAGAATGGTATTAGTTTATGGATTGTCAAATGGAAAAAGAATGACTGGATAACATCTACGGGTACACCCGTTAAAAATAAGGAGTTATGGATTTCTATGGATGAAGCGCGTAATAAATTAAAAGTCGTCGAATGGAAATGGGTAAAGGCGCATAATGGAGACCCAAAAAATGAAGAAGTTGATACATTAGCCTATGAAGCTGCCGGTGGAATCCCCAAAACTGAGACTCCGGGTGGAACGAAGAAACAAAAATTTTACGCAGTTGTTAAAGGGTGTATCCCAGGTGTTTATACGACTTGGGATGAAACTAAGACGCAAGTGGATGGATATCCTGGTGCGGTCTATAAATCTTTTAAAACCGAGAAAGAAGCTGAGGAATTTATGAATACACCCGTAAAGGAGCGGATATACCTAAATGTTCCGTATGAAGAAAAAGACCACGTTAAATCATTGGGTGCAAGATGGGATCCGACAAAAAAGAAGTGGTGGGTTCAGGATATGAAACCCGAACTGGAAATATATATTGACTAAGTGTAATGGGTGAAGTGGATGTGCCCCATGAGCACTTCTGGTGTGAAAAGCAGGAGAAACTTCTCGTAAGATGGGCAGAAAAAGCTGCCGGATACAGATGGCTTCACAACCATGCTCGACTCTATTACAAAAAACAACACGACTATCTTTCATATCCAAGTATAGTCATAGCAAGTATCACAGGTGTAGGTGGTTTTGCTGTTTTAAATCCAAGTGGCAATGATGATGTAGATTCAGATACGAAAACTAAAATCATGATTGTCCAGTACTTTTTCGCTTTCCTTAATGTTTTAGGTGGAATCCTAACATCGATAAGTAAGTTTAGTCAAAGTGCGAACTTGGCGGAGGCACACTCTGCGATGTGTGTCCAGTACTCTAAATTCTATAGGAATATAGATATGGAGTTATCCCTCGATGTTCAACACAGGGAGGATGTACTCGAATTTGTGCAAAAGGCGCGACAGGAATATGATCGACTCCTGGATGACGCTCCCGATATACCAGCAATATCTATACAGGCGTTCAATATGGAGTTTCCAGATAAAGAGAATAAACCGGATGTATGTAATGGTTTAAGTATTATTATGAGTGATGATGCAGCTTCGACAATATCCTCTACAGCGAATCCGGTTTCCAGATGGATGAAGAGTGTCAGGAGACTAAATGTGAAGAGACGAAGTCAAGAAATGCCCAGACAAAATTCTGTTGAGGTATAATAAAGTACAATGGGTCTTTCACCCCTAAACAATTTCATATTTTTGGCCACGATCACTCTCGCTTATGGTTTCCTCTACAGTCGGATGGATCCCAAAGAGTTCGGGTTCGAGAGTCCTATTGATCCTTACTACTTCGCCTTTACCACGATGTCGACCGTCGGTTATGGCGACTTTGGCCCTAAGACGGATCGGGCCAAGATGCTTGTGATGTCTCAACAGGGTATTCTCGTCGGTGAGCTTGTGTCTATCCTCGGTTCGATGGTTTCCAGCAAGGGTGGTAAGCTCGCCTAAATATTCATCTCGAAAAAAAATGTATCATCCTATTCTAAATGATAGTTGTCATCCTATTATTTACAGTATGGTTCTTAGCATACGCAAATAAATGTTCTTGTGAAAAGAAGACTAAAGGGTGTTATCGAACAGAGTTTTACGGCTTCCAGTATGGACACTTAAACTTGTACATCCTATTGGGTGCGTTGTATCCCAAACAGTTCTGGTTTTGGATTACCCTTGGTGCTTTATGGGAAGTGTTTGAATACTGGCTGTCTATGCGACCACAACTTGTACATAAGTTTGGTGGATGTCTTTCAGAATCTGAAGACGAATCACCACTTTGGTTCAGACGCGTGTACGCGAATAAACCAAAACATGAAAACTTTATTGATCGATTCTTTGGAATCCGCAATTCACAAGTGCATACGTGGCACTACTCTATAGGTGAAAATTTGACGAATGTCATTGGATTCATGATTGGAAAGTATATAAAAGAAAAGTTCTTATAATAAACCAGATGAACGTGGGAATACTCACGGCTGGTGGTGTATGTCCAGGTGTAAACAACCTTATCCACACCCTAACACGCCTCGAAAGTTCTAAAGATAGTCGGATCATTGGATTCAATGAAGGGTTCCGTGGTCTAAACAATAATATCCGAACAGAGCTTTCGCGTCAAAAAATAGAAGAAGGTGCTGGATCGATTCTCAGGGTATCGTGTGATCCTGTGAAATTGGACCAAGTCATAGACCGAGTGAACGAACTCGATCGTCTCTATTGCATTTGTGGGAATGAATCGATGAAGAGTGCCGCTCAACTCGCACTCGACGAACGCGTGAATACGAATATCATCGGTATCGCTAAGACTATTTTCGATGACATCCCGGGTATGGAATCTATCGGGTTTCAAACAGCTGTACAAGAGTTTGCAAAGTACATAGACTATGCGCACACCGAAGCTACTTCAACAAATTCAATTGTTTTCGTAGAAGCGCCCGGACACCGTGTCACAGATCTTTCGACGAATGCAACATATGCCAGGTATTCGAAGGTGACTGATGTCATCAATCGCCAAACAATTAATTCGACGACGATGAAACAAATTGCGGAAAACTACGAAAGGTATGGATACGCAGTCGTAGTCGTCGCAGAGGCGTGTGAGTATCAAGATGTCGTAGATTTTATCCATGACGAAATGGATGTAGAACCCAAGGTCATGAACCCTGGTTTTGTTATCCGCGATGTTGAAGCGTGTGCGTACGATACGATCCTCTCTGTGAAAGTCGCTCGGGAAGCTTTTGAAAATGCACAAAAGTTTGACGATTTCATCCAGGGAGGGAACACGAGAATCAAGTTCTACGACTACATACTTAAAGTTTAGACCTGTAAGTAGTATGTGTTATACACAACGACTAGTCAAGTGGTCGAGTTGCACCTTTGTTCCAATAACTCAGTTGGTTAGAGTGTGGTGCTTATAACGCCAAAGTCGCGGGTTCGAGCCCCGTTTGGAACATTTTTATAAACATTATTGTGTGTGTTTATAAAAATGGTCTTGGAATACAAAATTAAAATTAAAGACTCTACAACCTCTGATATGATGGATTCCTTCTTTGAAGATGCGTGGATATACAGGAAACGTATGAAGTTTGTTATAGATGTCACGGAGTGTAAGAAAGTTTCCCTTGGTCGCATTCTTTCCATGAAAGGGGTCCTTGATAAACACCGCCCAAACTCTCGGAGGTACATAGATCACTCTGAAGTTATCGTCAAGTCTCGATGGGCAAAGAGACTCTTAAATATAGGTTTGAGTATCATTCGTACAGAAAGACCTGTATACATCAGTACCCCCACTTGAGTTCATGTGGAGTTTTGTTGGGAAATTGTCTCGAGAAGAACTTACGGTTTCCATGATCACTGTGACCGATGAGACTCTTGTGGGTTCTATCGATTAGGATGTATTCACGTAAGTCTTTATAGTACACGCGCGCACCCTGGGCAATGAGATCCTCGTGTTTCATGTCGACGTGATTATCCATTGGGAAGAAATGACGTTTGTACTCTTTCATGTTTTCGACGTTGATGAGATAGCACTTGGTACTCGAAATCCATTTCACCTTTTCGAGAGTTCCCTCCTTCTTGTCTGGTAATCTCGATAAACAGTGGAAGAAGCACATCTCAAAGTCGTCCCCCTTTTCATCGATGACACCCTGTATCTGGTCATAGAGTTCATCTGACTTTATGATGACATTGTCTTCAAAAATGACTGCATACTTGAGACCCTGGTCAAAACATCTTTGATAGAAGTCCATGTGTCCAAAGAAACACCCGATCGCACCCATGTTGAAATAGGTTATGTCTGGTCGTTTTACGAGGGGGTTGTAATGTATTTCCAAAGCTTTTTCAAAATACTCTGGATCTATTTGATCTTCGTATTCACGAGCTACTTTCACGTTACGAGTATCTGCCCCATATATAACTTCTAATGGGATATCATCTTTGTGACTCTTAACAAACCTTTCATACCGCTCTTTTTGATTTTTCATCGTAAGCAAGAAACATTTGTAATCATATTTTCGTCTAGTCTTACCTGGTCTCATATCTATTAGGATGAAGATACATAAGAGTATTAAGATGATGAACAGAATCATACCTACTTAAACATTAGAAAATATATACCACTAAGAATGAACGCCGTAGATGTCTGTGGTTTGTTGGGATCCGCTTTTATCGTTGTAATGTTCGTACCTGAAATTATTCATGTGTACAAACATCGAGATGCCAAAGCTATAAACTACAATTTCCTACACCTGAACCTGACTGCGAGTGTATTGTCCCTCGTATATTCATTCTACTATACTGTCATACCCATGATCATCACAAATGTGGCAGCTGGTCTTTTCTGCTTCCTGATGTACTACTTTAAACACATTTACGAGGTTAAAGAAGAGTCAACTACTAATGATATACCCGAGGCTCCTATAGTGTAGTTGGTCAAACACTGTGGACTTTGAATCCACCACCCGTGGTTCGAATCCACGTGGGAGCTACCACCCCCTCTTAGCTCAGTTGGTAGAGCAGTGGACTGTAGTTCCATTTGTCATTCGTTCGATTCGGATAGAGGGGACCCAATCTCCCATAGCTCAGTTGGTTAGAGCGTGCGACTGTTAATCGCGAGGTCATCGGTTCGAACCCGATTGGGAGAGAAACAACTTAAAAGTACTAAACCTAAGAACAGTAATGGCAACTGTTGTTAAGTTTTTGTTTGCACCACTTGTGTCTGGGTCACGTAAGAAGCGACCCGCTCGTTCATCTGCCTTGGATGCCCCACCACCCCCAGTAGATGATACCAAGTATTGGGAGTTTGGAAAGTATTCATGGAAAGCAACGGTCGAAGCTCTCGACAAGGATGGTATTGTCGACAGAACGTTCATCGGCTATAGTCAAAGGTTGGATATTACGGATAGAACCCAAGTTGCGTGTGATCGTCACAAACAGCCTGGGACTACGTGTGGTGAGGCACAGATGGTAATGAAGGGGGGTGAGTGTGATGAAGTTATTTTTATGAAACCAAAGTCAGGTTCTTTGATTAATCTGACTCGTTAATTTAAATCACAGATATAATAGAGATGGCTATCATTAGAACTGGCAACAAGATTGGTCAGTCGATTGCGTTTGTCCGACTTCTATTTGCTATCATAGTTGCACTGTCATGTTGTTCTTCTGGGGGGTATGTTTTGGTAAGAAAAGAGAAATATACTAAACAAACCGATGCTATCATAAAGAGTGTCAAATGTTTACCAATTGTTCAAAATGAGAAGAGTGGAACAAAATACGATTGTACGATTGACTACACATATATCGTGAACGAAAAGGAAATTTCCGATTCTAAAAAGAAGGAATTTTTGATTGAACCAAAAGTTGGGTCGAAAGTTAAAATTTTCTACAACCCTGAAATACCCGGTGACAATAGTTTTTCACAAGGTCCTCCAAAACTTTTAGGAGTTGGTTTTATGTCTGTTGGCTGTATGTTAGTGATGTCTGCGTACATCTTGT
>UEXM01002890.1_pt1 | contig 11631 bp, 15 predicted proteins | sample 1796661 | NCBI WGS metagenome assembly UEXM01 (sample SAMEA4772469, study PRJEB27181) | metagenome
TGCCATACTACAAGAAACAATATTCATAATTCTATCTGCCGTTTAGCCATACGGACTTGTTGTTAGTGACTAAGATTGTAGTAATAATGGGGACAGACTCAGATGTCCATCCCCACAATAGTTTTTTCAATTTCGGATAATCAGACATCATCACATCAGTGCTCATTGGCAATGCTAATCTGCTCTTGTATTCCGCTTGTCTGTCTCAATCCATCATCAGTTAACCTTGACAGGGCGGTCAGTCTATGTGGGCGATGCTATCACTCCCTAGACCATTGCGATTGCTACCATCAACGTACCACAGACACGAAGTCTGAAGCCCTACACTTTTCGCCTTTCGGATTGGGCATAGTCTATGCGTTTACTCTTACAATCTATCCATTCAAAATACGCAAGGCATACACCCACTTCTGCATCTATTGTATCCGCTTGTGGTATGCTTGAATGCTTTCACTGCTGATAGTCTAACTGCTTCTGCCAAGAGTACACGTACTCAGCAAGTCTGACTGCTACCAATCGTTACTAACACCGCACATAGCACCAATGCATTCGGTTACTGCGCTTGTCGTATTTGAAGTATGTAAAGAACTAAGCGGATGTGGCAAACACGTTGCCGTTTCCGATGGTCAAATATTTAGAAAATAATTTGAAGATTCCTAGCACATAGTCTGAAGCCTAGTGTTTATGCGGAGTCTGAGAGTCTGCCCTAAGATGGCTCTTGGCGCATTGGGTAATTGGTAAAGGGGGAATTGTTCCTAGTCTGATTCGGTCTGTAACCATAACCGATGCTTGTGTTATATATATATATGAAAGGCAATCTCGGTAGTCTGAATAGCTAAAAGGCTGAAAGTTTTGGCGTAACTCGCTGAAAATCAAGGGGGTAGGGTTTCGGGAATCGTTTCGGGAATCTGACGCTGACGTGCACATATATATAGAATCCCAACATTCCATATTTCTGACAAAAAATACCAATGCCTTGTGTTTCAAGGCTTTAACGCTGTGACTTAAAGTAAAGCTTTAGGGTTGACATTATCAAAAATAAGCTGTAACTTTGCCCAGAAGCTCAGTCTTTAAACTTGGTTGGGTGGGTGCTAATACCCCCACACTATCATAATGAAAATCTACAGTCTTCAAAATGCGTGGATTTTCCCTGACATAATCAAAGCAAGAGCAAAGAGCTGTATGAAGGGCATACTCTATTCTATTGCTTAATTCACTTAAAGTAATACTTTAACTCAGAAGGTCTTAATAATCTGTCTCCTGTTATTTATTATCTTTGTCTCTGTATTACACTATTACTTAGGCAATTATGAAAATATCTAAGAACCTTTCTTTATCTGAGGTAACGAAATCAAATACTGCAAAGCGCAGAGGGATTTCAAATGAGCCTAGTATAGAGCATCTTGAAAGCCTTAAGGCTGTAGCCGAGAATATATTTCAACCTATCCGTGAGGAGTTTATGTGCCCCATCTTTGTAAGCTCTGGGTACAGAAGCGAGGCACTCAATGATGCTATAGGGGGAAGCAAGACATCACAGCATAGTAAGGGTGAGGCTTTAGATTTAGATGCAGATGTTTACGGTGTAATAACCAATGCTGATATATTTAACTTCGCATTAGATAGACTAGACTTTGACCAACTTATCTGGGAATTTGGCACAGATGAAAACCCAGACTGGGTGCATATCTCCTACAAGAAAGATTCCAGAAACAGGCACCAGGTTCTAAAAGCTGTTCGTAAGAATGGCAAGACATCATACATAGCTATTTAATGAAGGCTAAGAAAAGCACATCTAAGTACTACAAGGACAATCCTAAAGCTGCGGAAAAGCGGAGACGTTGGCAGCGTAAGGAAAACAAGAAGAAGAAAAAACGCAAGTACCGTGCCTTCTTGGTTAAAATGAGACGTAAAGCTGGACGTTATGGTAACGGTGACGGTAAAGACTACGACCATACAGAGAAAAAATTCATGAGTGCTAAAAGAAACAGAAGTAAGAATAAACCTACAAAGAAAAAATAATGAAGGCTAAGAAAAAAGTATACGAAGGAGGAGGTATCCTTGACAAGCTTAAGGGCGTTGCTTCTAAAATGAAAGGAAAGAAGGAAGCACCTAAGGAATTTGATAAAACAGGTTACAAGTTTTTAGGAAAGTCTGATAACTTAAATGCACTCGCTCATCGTAAAAAACATTACACTTCTACTCACAGCGGTCCTCAAGATTATAAGTTTACAGAAGATAGTGAAGGCAAGACCAATCTGTATGTTAAAATGGATAAGGGAGGTATTGTTCCTAAATACAAGGCAGGTGGTAAGCTAGGAAAGAAGAAAGCTCTAGACTTTAACAAAGACGGAAAGATTACTAAAGCTGACTTCGCTATGCTACGTGCAATGGCTAAAAAGAAAAAAAAGTAATGAAAGCTCAACGCAAAAAGGTAATGGTAAAGGCTCCTTCTGGATACCACTGGATGTCTGAGAAGGGCCGTCAGTACCTAATGCCTCACAAGGGTAAGTTCGTTCCACATAAAGGAGCGAGCTTAGAGGCTCCATTCAAGGTAAAGGCAAAGCACGGTTAAGACGGAACGTTAATCTGTTCAGACCCCTCTAGCTTCCTGTAGTACTTCTGTACTAACAGCCTTCCCCTCTGTGTAAGAGCGTAGCGCACCCTGTACCGCATTTTACCCTCATCAAACATAGCCTCCTCATAAGAGTTAGGGGAGAGCTTATCGTAATACTTGTATATGTATCCTAAAGTCTGTAGGGGATATATAAGTCTCCTGGCTAACTTCAGCTTACTGTAGAAGTATGACTGAGATACGTGGTCTATAGTAAAGAACTCGTAGTCGTAAACAAATATTAAAAAATTAATCATAGCCTCCGTAACATCTGTTGAGACTATCATGTCTCTGATTACCAGTTTATGATACTTATTGTATGAACGACCTAAGTCCTCCTGCTTCCGCATCTTAAACTCACGGAACATACCCTTCCTTGTTCGCTTCGCCATTTTTATTAAATTTGCATTGTATACAAAGATACTCAAATGGCAACTCTTTCAGGAAATAAGGTCAAGGACACCTATACGTCCCTATTAAAATTAGCTTCAAACGGTGTAACATCTTCACTTAAGGTAGTAGAGGATGGAGCAGGTACAGACTCTGCGCTAAAGCTATCTACAGATACTGTAGAGGTTAACGGCACACTCTCTTTTACAACGGCACCAGCAACTAACTCATCAGAGCTTACAGCCCTGCTTGTAGACGGAAGCAACAATGTGGTGAAGCGTGAGCTTGACTCTACTGCATTCTCTGGTGGAGCTGTAAACTCATTTAACACAATATCAGTCTCTGGTCAAACAAATGTAGTAGCAGACTCGTCTACTGATACCCTTACATTGGTAGGTGGTAATGGAATAGATGTAACAACAAACGCTGCTACTGATACTGTCACTATTGCTAACAGCTCTTTCGGATTTAAAACCATTTCGGTTTCTGGTCAGACAAGTGTTGTTGCAGATTCAAATGATGATACACTTACACTAGTAGGTGGGGCAGGTATTGATATATCAACTACCGCATCAAGCGACACTGTTACAATTACTTCTTCTGGTCTTGCAACTCCTATGATTGCTGTGCGACCTAGCGGTGCTATCACTCTTACAACTACGCTTGCTATTCCAGACCCAGCTGTTGTAGATAACACTTCAGATATCAGTTCTGTAGAAATTAGTGGTGGAACAAATGTATTAGACCTTCACAGTACTAAGCTCGTTGACGTTGTTACCGCAGGCCCTATAAAAATAGATTTAAACCTTGTTTTTGAAGTAACTGCTCAAGCAGACATTCAAGTTGATGTAATCCGTGAGCGCCCAGACGGTGCTACTCCTACATTGTTGCAAAGCATTACGAGAGCAAATGAGCCAGCAGGTAACAGAGTAATTTCATACTCATTGTTTTCGGCAGCTAGAGCAGGTGACGTATATTACTACAAAATTAAAAAAGACTCATCTGGTTCTGGTTCTTTATTACAGACCAGCACATTTGTTGTCACTAAATTAAGCTAATGACTGAAAAACAGAAGGATTGCATTTTAGAAATACAAGAACTTATTGTAGCTATAAACGAGGTCGTAAAGAAACACGACCTAACTGATGAGTTTTTAGCCTGTATAGCGATAGGGTTTGTAGACATGGAAACTAAGTATATGGATGAAGACGGCGATGAAAGAGCTGATATGAGTCTGTTGTCTTCCTTCTCTGTTACCGATGAAGATGAATTAGACGACCTTCTTTCTTACTGCGTAGAAGCATACAGACTAGAAGAAAAAGAATCTCCAGACACCTCAAGCATAGACTACTGGATAAACTTAACAAACGGAGACGATAGCGTAAACTAAGAACTATCCTCCTTATATAATTAAATTAAAATGATTAGAAAAATAGTAATAGGGCGAGACCCTAAAGACGCTATGGCGTACTATGTCGGTATGCGAGCGGGAACTGGGAAAGTGAGTGCGATTATATTAGATGAAAAGCATCTACACAAGTACAGTGAAAAAAGATACCTAGTTTACATAGAGAACGAAGAAGGAACTATACTGTGGAAGTCTGTAGATGGCATGCCTTGTATTGCAGAGTACGATATTAAATTTGATTGATATGAGACCTTTACATCATTTCATAGTGCACATACCAAACAAGTTTAAAGATGAGGTGTCATTCAATGGAAGTACATTGAAACTTGTAAGCAAGTTTAATGAATTTGAGCACAGGGTAAATTCAGCAAAAATATTTGCCGCTCCTTCTCAATTCGCGAATCACAAAGGAAACACACTATACTTTCATCACCACGTTGTGATGGAGCAAATGTATGATATAGGAGATGACTTATACTTGGTTAACTATGACCCTATCGGAGGATATGCAAACCACGCCATTGGAATTGAAGATAAAGATGGTAGCCTTACTATGCTTGGTGATTGGTGCTTCGTTCTACCCGCAGATGAGCCAGAAGAGGAAACAAGTGCTTTTGGCATTATTCTTAGCATCAAAGAAGAACCAGAGCTGGAAGGCGTACTACTCGCTATACCCAAAGCTTCAGAATGGATTGGAGCGCAGCCTAATGATATGGTGGGCTACACAAAAAATTCAGAATACGAAATGGAACTTCTTAACGGCACGAAAGTCTACCGCATGAGAGCAACTGAATTAATGTATGTCAAAGAAGCGTAAGTTTACCACGGTAGAAGCGTCAACAAGACTACTAGCCTCTATGGAGGTTGCTATTAATAACATGATTGACGAAGTAAGGAAACCTGTAGATGGAGAGCTGTCTGGGTCGCAACGTAAAGCAGAGCTTCAGAGTATTAAGCAAACAGCAACAGATGCAAAAGAACTCCTCATTGAATACCAGCGACTTGAACAAATGGTCAGAGAACTCAAAGAAACAGGAGGCATTGAAGCAGAGCAAGACTACTCAGGAGGATTCGCAGAAAAGTTCTCCAAGTAATCAGATATTCTGTTACTGGGACTATTAATTAAATAAAATGGCTGGACTCAAACAAATTAAAGACTATGATAACTACGTTGTTAACATATGTCCCAACGATACGGAGGGTGAAGTACTCATCATCGGTGGGCTTGATATTCAGCTTCCCAAGACTCCGCCTAAAAAAGAAATCCTCTTTAATGAAAGGAAGCCTGCTATGCAAATGTGGGAGAGACTTTCTGTGCCAGCAGAGCTGCAGAGGATTCGCTCTATGGATGAGTGGTACGAGATGCCGTCAGACTTCAAGAAACGTTTCTCTACGTATATTGAAAAGGAGTTTGAGCGCCGCCGTAACGGTCTTTGGTTTTACAATAATGGTGTGCCTACATACATTACAGGGAGACACTATATGCTCCTGCAGTGGAGCAAGATGGACATCGGATACGCCTCTTACTTAGAGTTCCAGAGGAGGCTATTCATACACTTCGCAGCCTGCGAGTCTGACCAAAGGTCTGTAGGTCAAATGTACACTAAATGTAGACGTTCGGGGTACACTAATATGTCTGCCGCAATACTTGTGGATGAGGGTACCCAGGTTAAAGACAAGCTACTAGGTATACAGTCTAAGACAGGTAAAGACGCACAGGAAAACATCTTTATGAAAAAGGTAGTCCCTATGTTCAAGAGCTACCCATTTTTCTTTAAGCCTATACAGGATGGTACTACTAACCCGCGTATGGAGCTAGCCTTCCGTGAGCCATCTAAGCGTATTACCAAGAACAACAAAACATCTAACAAGGGTGAAGCTTTAAATACCATCATCAACTGGAAAAACACCACAAACAATGCATACGATGGTGAGAAGCTTCATATTATGTATTTAGATGAGGCAGGAAAGTGGGAGAAGCCTACAGATATACGTGAGGCGTGGCGCATAGAAAGAACCTGTCTTATTGTAGGTCGTAAGATTATAGGTAAGGCACTCGTAGGTTCTACGGTGAATCCTATGGATAAAGGTGGTCAGCAGTACAAGGAGATATGGAGAGACTCAGACCCCGATGATAGAAACGCGAATGGAAGAACAAAGACAGGACTTTATAGATTATTTATACCCGCGTATGAAGCGCTTGAAGGGTTCTTTGATAAGCACGGAAACCCTATTGTGGATGACCCTGAAAAGCCTGTGCAAACAATTGATGGCGACTACGTAGATATCGGTGCGAAGACCTACCTTAAGAATGAAAGAGATGCCTTAAAGGGCGATGCTAGGGAGCTAAACGAATTTATACGACAGTTTCCCTTTACCATTGATGAGGCGATGCGTGATAGTATTGAAGGTTCTACATTTAACATAGGTCGCATATACGAGCAAGTAGAGCACAATCAAGAGCTGTATCCTAACCCTGTGGTTGTCGGTAACTTTAGTTGGAAGGATGGGGTCTCTGACAAAGAGGTTATGTTCAGTCCTAACCCTCAAGGAAGGTGGAGACTATCATGGATGCCTAAACCAGAGATGCGCAATAAACACTTAATTAAGCACGGAAAAAAATATCCCGCAAATGACCATATTGGCGTAGGTGGTGTGGATAGCTATGACTTGGATTCAACGACAGACAACAGGGGTTCTAAGGGTGCTTGCCACCTCTACAACAAGTTTAACATGGCAGCGCCATCTAATATGTTTGTTGCCGAATACGCCTCTCGTCCTCCTCTTGCTAGAATATTTTATGAAGACATTCTTATGGCTGCTGTGTTCTACGGCTACCCTCTTCTTATAGAAAACAACAAGTATGGAATCGTAAGGCACTTTGAGGCAAGGGGTTACGAAGAATACGTAATGAAGAGACCAGAACATCTTAAGTCTCCAAATGCAGCAACGAATACAAAGACTCGCGGCATACCCTCCAACTCAGTTGATGTTATCCAGGCTCACGCACAGGCTATAGAGGCTTACGTTGAGGAGCACGTAGGTATAAACTCAGAAACAGGAGAGATGGGTAAGATGTATTTTGATAGAACTTTAGATGATTGGATAGGATATAAAATAGATAATCGTACCAAGTATGACCTTACTATTAGCTCTGGACTAGCGCTCTTAGCGGCACAGAAAAGTAAGACTAAAAAGAAGGAGTCTAACTTTAATGATAAAACGTTTTTCAGAAGATACAATACTGAAATACGGCGTTAATACACAGTCTTTTAATTTTGTATCTTTGCGAGGAAGTATTCTGCGAAACGCTATATGTACAATAAAGACAACGACAAAAGCAAATATGGTAATTTTCCAGACCCATTTGCGCAATATTCTAAGAAAGTATCAAAAGCCTATGGTATTAAATACGCTAAGGCTATTGAAAAACAATGGGGCAGCTCCGATGATGAGCGAAGTCTTTTTCGCAGAAGACTAAAAGATTTTGAAACAAATCGCGATTACGCGAATGGTACTCAAGACACATCTATATACAAACAGATTCTAAACTCTTTAGACCCGAACAATGGGGACGGTACGTTGCTAAACCTTGATTGGTCTCCAGTGCCTATCGTTCCCAAGTTTGTTAAAATTGTAGTAAACAATATACTCTCTCGTAAGCCTTATCCTAATGTTAAAGCTGTAGACCCTTTATCTCAGTCTGAGAAAGACGACAAAAGAGCAAAAAAGCTTTTTGAAGTTGAAAACAAGGAGTTGATTAAACAGATGGAGACATTAGGTGTAGATACAAACGTAGACTTAAAGTCTGTACCTGAGACTACAGAGGAGGCAGAAATATTTATGGATGCTAGTATAAAAACTGGCGCTGAAATAGCTGCTCAAGTCGGTACGAATATGACTCTTGAGTGGAATGACTTTGACCAACGTGTGTATCGCAGAGCAGTAAATGATTTGGTTACTTGTGGTATAGCTGTCGTAAAAAGAAACAACGACCCTAACTATGGAATTACCGAAGAGTATATTGACCCAGCGTTTTTCTTCCATAGCTACACCGAGGACCCTACGTTTAGCGACCTCATATACGCAGGACACGTCAAGAAAATTAGCATCTCTGAGCTTAAGCGTATTGCTGGTAATGAGCTTACAGAGGACGAATACGAAAAGATAGCTCAAGGGGTTAAGAACAAGTATCAGAACAGAGCTGATAAGCTTTCTTACAAATACTACGATGAAACACTGGACCGTACAACATACGGTTACGATGAGTTTATCGTTGAGGTTATGGACTTTGAGTTTATTTCTACAGACGATATGATGTTTGAGGAGAAAGGCTCTAAGTTCGGAAACAAAGGATTCTACTACAAAGGTTTTGATTACAGCCCACCAAAAGAGTCTGTATACGATAGAAAGCCAAAGGCAATGAATATTCAGACTGTATTTGGTGGTAGTTATGTCATCGGATGCGGATACGTATTCGGATATGGACAGAAAAACAATGTACCTAAAAACGTACACGATTTAACGAAGGCTAGACTTTCTTACTCTGTAGTTGCGACTAACTTACGCAGAATGATGCCTAAGTCTCTAGTAGGCTCTGTAATTGGATTTGCAGACCAACTACAGCTTTCACACCTTAAGTTACAGCAGGCCATAGCTAAGGCTAAACCTGACGGTCTTATCGTAGATGTTGAAGGACTAGAAAATGTACAGCTAGGTAAAGGCGGAGAATTACAACCATTAGACATACAAGACATCTATGAACAAACAGGTGTATTCTACTATCGTAGCAAAAATCCAGAAGGTGGATTCCAGAACCCTCCAGTTAGGAGCCTGGACAATAGCATCCGTAATATCAATGAGCTTATTACTATTTACAACCATAATCTCCGTCTTATCCGTGATACAACGGGTATTAATGAAGTAATGGACGGAACCTCTCCAAAAGGAGAGCAGTTGGTAGGTGTGCGTCAGCAAGCTATCTCAGCAGGTAATAACGCTATCTACGATATTACTAATGCATCTATTTACCTTTATAGCAGGATATGCGAGGACATTATCAAATGTTTACAGATTCTACCCAAAGAGTCTGTTCTCTTTAAGGTTTACATAAAGGCTATAGGGAAAGAAAACATGAAGGTACTATCTTCATTCGGAGACCTACCCATGTACAACTTCGGTGTTAAAATTCAGACTGAAATGGATGACGCTGAAAAATCTTACTTAGAGCAGAACATTCAAATAGCCTTGTCTCAGAAAGAGATTGACCTAGAGGATGCTATAGCTATTCGTCAGATTAAAGATGTAGACCAGGCTGAACAACTGCTAATTATTAGACGCAAGAAACGTATGCGCACTCAGCAGCAGATAGCGCAGCAGAACTCGCAGATGCAGGCTCAGATGAATCAAGCGACTGCACAGGCATCAAGTCAAGGCAAAATGCAGGAGATTCAAATGCAGAGTCAAGCTAAGATAGCAGAGATTCAAGCAGACGCACAAGCTAAGGCTCAACTACTACAGCTAGAATACCAACTAAAGGGACAAATTGAAGGAGCTAAATCTCAATCTCAAATGGGAATGAAGCAACAAGATATGGAGTTCCGCAAGAGTATGGAAAGCGACAAAGAAGAAGCTAAAGACAAGAGAGTTAAAAAACAAGCTGTTGAGCAGTCTAAGATGATTTCTCAACGCCAAGGTAAGCGTGGGGAATTGCAAGATGAAGGTGATAGTCTTGTTGACCAGCTAACTTCTTGATAACCAGTAATTTACTACCTTTGTAAAAAGAAATAAAAAATGGCAGGAAATAAATTAGTTCACAATTACAACGCAAACCTACAGGCATTTGGTCAGAGTGGGTTTGACTATGTCACTACCGGAACAATAAACACTCATACTTACATTGCTATTACTGTTCTCGCTACAGCAAGCATTTCAGTTGTTTCGGGCGGAGGAGATGATTTATCATCTGTTTCTGTTCCAGCAGGTGTCACTATTTATGGTAAGTTTTCAAGTGTTACGGTAGCCTCTGGAAGAGTATTAGTTTACCGTGAAGTAGAAGATAGATAATGAACGGATTAGGTCTAGGTACAGAGAAAAGCTCTTACGTGAGTTACACTCCAGTAGCCTCTGATGGTAACTGGTGGACTGGTGACGGTGTTAATGATTATATATCAGGTACAGCTAACTCACCTTTAATATGGAGTAACCTAGCCTCTCAAGACCTTTCGTTTTCTTTTTGGGTAAGAATAGATTCAACGTCTAAAAAAGGTCAAAAGCTTATTGGTTTATCAGCAGCTCAAAGCAGCTCAGATAACTTTTTGGTTATTGCTTACATACAGTCTTCCAATAAACTTAGAATGAGAATAAAATCAAGCGGTTCAACTCGTGACTCTTTGGTTCATCTCAGTCAATCTGGAGCTGGAATCGCCAACAATACGGATGGCTGGATAGCTTCTCAAAGAGGTAGTGTTAATGAAGATGGCTTTTCCTTGATTACAGTAACATTTGATGCATCAGCTTCAGCTAGCACTGCTTATAATTGGTACTGGAATGGCTCAAGGCTAACAGGAGATACTTCTTCTGGTACTTTTTCAGCTAATTTTGCAGCTAACTTTTTAGCCTTAGGAGACTCTGCTCACGAAAACAATCCTACGTCTGGAGCTTTAGGCGGTGCTTTAAATGAGGTAAAAATATACAACAGGGTTTTAAGTACCGCTGAAGTTATAGATATATACAATAATGGTGGTGCGCAAAGTGCGGCAACAGTAGGTGTAACTTCTGGTCTGATAACTGAATTTAGACTTAACGATGATGTAACTGATTCTGCCAATAAGTTTACATCAACAAACAACGGAGGGGTTCTGAATTAATGTATATACTAATGACACAGAGTCAATACGACTCAAGAACTACAACAGACTACACAGGTGTAACTAAGTCTAACCTAGACGGTGATATGCACATTGTTCAGTTAGCTTCTGAAACACCCCTTACTGATTCTCACACTCAGTACTTTATTGGTAAGGATGAGGCACAAAAACATATGTTAGACAACTCAGATAGTTGGGTAGAACAAGAAAACTAATGGCTACACAGATAAACTTAGATAACTCTTCAAGAGTAGATGTTACATGTCGTAAAGGCGACAGCTTTGAGCTTAAGTTCACCTTTACTGATGCTGCTGGTGCTGCCATAGATATAAGTGGATATGCTTGGAAAATGG
>UEXM01002891.1_pt1 | contig 11627 bp, 16 predicted proteins | sample 1796661 | NCBI WGS metagenome assembly UEXM01 (sample SAMEA4772469, study PRJEB27181) | metagenome
TTTAAAATGGAGCGGGAGATGAGATTCGAACTCACGACAATCTGCTTGGCAAGCAGAGGCTCTACCACTGAGCTACTCCCGCTTATATATCTATCTATTTATTTACAACAAACAACACAACAAAAACAATTAGATAGATATATAAAATCTATTTGTGACCGAGACCAAAGAGCTTTGCAAAGAAGCCTTTAGCAGGTACTTCAACAAACCTCTCAACCACCTTAGTGATGATTTTAGGTTCTGGTTCTGTAAACTCTACTGGATATACATCCTCAGGATTCTTTTCTGCGCGCTTGGCAGCCTTCTCCATATCAGCAGTTGTGAAAAGATATCCACCATCATTCTCACCAAATACCTGAAAGTATTGCTTAGAGGCATTTGTGCGTGCCTTTTTATTTTTAACAAGCTTGATATATGCTCGTTGTAGTTTTGTGCTAGCCATAATATTATTTAGTTATGTGTTAGTAATTATCAACCCCATGTAGTGCCACCAAACCAGTTACCTTTAGTCTTTGTTGACGGTTTAACTGGAGCAGCTTGATCTTTTGATCCTTTAAACTCTTCTTCATTAGGAGCTTCTGTTGCAATAGGACCATGAACATCTTCTAGACCCTCTTCATATTTTTCCAATACCGCTGAATCTTCAACGGATGGTTTAGAATCACTTTGAGAAATAGTCGATTTAAAACCTTCAGAGACTTCAACAGTACGATGAGCAGTAGCAAAGTTCTTCTCATGTTCATTAATTTGAACTGATTTAACTCTTACACGACCTTCAGTAGCCTTATCGATAAATGAATCAGCTTGATCAAGTACATAAGCAGCAAAGCGCTCACAACCAACACCATCTTGAAGAACAACCACTTTAGCAACACCAGCTTCATCGAGCAACTTAAGAAGATCAATCTGAGGATCATTAGCAGCTACAACCAACTTATGATCGAATGTATTCTCTAAGCTTTTCTTAAGGTCTTTAAGACCACCGAAGTCTGCTACCCAACCTTTATCATCAAGCTCATTAGTTTCAAATGTAACATCTGCTGTAAGACGATATCCATGAATATATTGACAATGACTATGAGTACTCTTCCACTGACGGAAGGCTGCACTACCTAACTCGATTACTTTGTTGCTTGTAAACTTCATTACAATTATATTATGGCGTAACCTCTCTTATAATCAACTACTTTATTTAAAATACTTACGTTTAACTATAATCTGCGAAGGTCCTAATGACGTTAGATATATTAGTATATTATAAAGACAAGCCAGATCTATAGTATTACAGATATATAGAGACCAGAACACTAGGTTCATTTACGCTCTCTACTATCATTTATTCGTCTGCAACCCGGAAATCAAGTGTTTCGGGGAAATAGTTGGAAAAAGTTGTATTTTTAGTAAATTACTGAGTAAACTGCTTGTCATAGATAGCATTTGCAACATCAATAAGACGTTCCATGTAGTCACTATTTCTAAGCTCCTTGAATGCAAGGTTACCAATTCCGAACTCTCCATTAGCTTCAAGGGAGTCTTTTCTCATCTTAGCTACCTTAGCTCTAAGTGCATCAGCAGCTTCAGCAAGCTCACCTAAATCATCACCTTCAGTCTGACTAAGAGTATGTTCAAGGTCAGCAATCTCACCTTTAAGTCTATCAGCCTTAGCTGCAACGTCTCTTTCATCTACTTCTGGCTCGTTATGCTCAGGCTCGCGAATCCATTTGTTATTGAGAATAGAGTATAGACCAGATGCTTTATGAGGCTCTTCTGTATCTTGAAAGTATAATTCAACATCATGACCACCCATCTTGATATCATGTCTAAGATTCCAAACGAAGCGTTTACCATCTAATGCTTTCTTTACAAGATCCTCATCATGGTTGATCTTTGCAAAGTCTAGAAGAACGTGAACATCAAGGTCGGAGAAGTCTGTATAGTTAAAGTTGGCCATAGAGCCAGTTAACTGAATATCATCTACAAGTTCATCTTTAACACCAGCACCTTCACATACATCCTTTGCAATAGTGAGCAGCTTCTCTCTAATTGTTTGATCAAAGTTTGCTGCAGCATCCCAAAATGCTGGGTGAAGAGTGTCGTTATAAAATTGACTCTCGAAGAATAGTTTAAAGTTTTTCATTTTACGTCAGCTTCTACGTTCTTGTCAGCAATGTTTTCCTGACTAACATCGATAAGAGCATCAAGATCATTCTGAATGAAGTCTTTACCAACAAGTATCTTATACAAGTTAGTAGAGCGATTACCGATTGAGAATCGGATGTTTGTATATTCCTTTTTACCAATAGTGAAGTCCAATTCAACTACTGGACGGCTCTCAATATTACCTGAGCCAACATTAATATCAATTTGATCAACCTTAGGAAGTAACAACTTACGACCATTTACAGTTGTGAAGAATACTTTATTACCCTGCTCTTGAATATCTTCACCATGAAGTACATTATAAGCACCGTTACCGCTATCTAATTTGGCTGGTACTTTACCAAGACCTTCAAAGTTAAAGAACTCAATGAGTCCGAGCACAGACTTCTCTTCAATAAACTGCAAAAATGATTTCATATTAGTGACTTTCGTGATCTTCAGGAGCGATGTCTGCGTGATCTTCTGCTTCAGCGTGGAAGTCATAATCAAGCTTATGGAAAACAGAACCAAGATAGTCAGCAGCTTTTGTAATCTTAGCAGCAGTCCAACCTTCAAGTGCGCTTGTCTCTTTCATCATAAGACCGAGAGCAAATGCATACTTCTCAATCTTGTAAAGTTCGGCAAGAGCCATCTTAACTTCAGAATCGTCATGGTGATTAATACGCTCAGCTTCAACTGACGGCTGAATAGATGGGGCAACGATTGCTGCACATGGCTCTTCAACCTCTTTAGATACTTCCAAGCTCTCTGGCTCTGGGTTCTTTGACATGTCAACCTCTTCTGGTGCAGCATGCTCAGCATCTTCACCGTCTTCACTACCAGCAAGTTTACTAATACCTTTGTCAGCAGCATCAATTGCTTTGTCAGCAATTGCTCCTACTGCTTTACCAGCAGCCTTAATACCTTCACCACCAACCTCAGCAGCAACATGTGCAGCTTCTTTACCAACCTCTTTAGCAACTGTACCGGCAGCCTTAAGACCTTTTTTAGCAACTTTACCGGCAAGCTTACCAGCACCAACAGCTACTTTACCAATACCACCAGCAAGTGCGCCAAGGGCTTCTTCTTGAACCTCTACCTTGCTATATGCTTCGGCAATGAGTTCTGCATCATTGAGTTTGGACTTCATGCATATATTTATGCCTGAAGCACTGCTTTTACAGCATCTTTATCAGTTTCTGATAACTCAGGTGGAGCAAAGTAGTTAACAGCCTCATCTAAGTCTTGTGCAATGAGTGCTCTTGTCTTTGTTCCGGAAATACCTTCTGCTTGAATAGGTATCTTAACCACTTGAACGAGTGGATACTTCTCAGGATTCTTCTCGAAGTAAGCATAACGCTTAACGTCTTCATCTTTAGCACCTGCACCAACGATGACTCTTTTATCTAAGTTCTCATCAGCAAAGTCATAAACAGTCTTAACAGGAGAGATAGGAGCAAGAACCACTTCAACTGGCTTACCAGCATACTTAGCATAGATCTCCCAGATAGCTTTTGACTGCTCAGCAGTAATACCATCTCGATCTTTATTACCAATAACTACAACACCACGATCTGCTTCTTCAAGCATATACATGAAAGCACCGAAGTGACCTTTTGTTGGTGGCTTATAACCACCAGGCATAAGAGCTACTGCTTCATGCTTCTGCTCTTGACCTTCGTAGTACTCTTTAAATGTTTTCATTACTTAGTAATTGGTGTGGATGACTGACCATCGCTGAAGTTAGCACGGCTGAATTCTAAACGATCAACAAGCTTAACTGCATCACCTGCTCTTGATACTGCTACATAACCTTCAGGAGCTGTAGTCTTAAGAGTACCATCACCGTTATCTAAGAAGTGCTTAGTGTTGTATACTGCGTTGTTATACTTGTTAACGAAAATTTGTTTAGCTTGAGCAAGCAACTTACTTACTTTGAAGATAGCAATGATGTTTTGCTCTTCAGCTTTGATCTCAGCCATCTTTTTATTGTATGCCTCAGTAGAGCGAATCTTACCAGCCTTGGATTTGAGCTTGGCAATAGCCTTTTCTTTACGACCATTGAACCATTCGAGGAAGCCTTTGTAGGAAGTCTCAGCATCCTCTAAGAACTTACCCTCTCTAATCTCAGAGTTAGCATAAATGTTGAGTAACTCTAGTGGAAGGTTCTTATAATTAACTTTAATCTTGTCAGCAAGCTTGAGATTATCTTTAATCTGCTTTGCTTCATCAATGTCAAGAGTAACTGTACCGGTAGTATCAGTGAAGACAGCATCATCAACCCATACACCAGGCACCTTCTTAAGGTTTTTAACTGAAATATTGTATTGAGGTGGTGAGTTTAGATCAGCATAACCAGTATGAAAGACGATTCCGAATACAGAGTTACCAATTTCCTTACCTAACTCAGAGTCAGCCTCAACAGCATAACGAATAGTATTAGGTTTGAATGTCAAATGCTTCTTGCCATCCTCCATCATTGGCTGTAAAGAAGAAGAATCAAACATAAAGTCACCTTGAAGGATGCCTTTAATACCTAACTTAGGAAGATACTTAAGAGCCTTCTTAAGTTTATCGGCAAGACCAGGGGCATGCCCATGATTCATCTCCACATCTGCATCAGTGTAGTTGATCTTTGGATCATTATTGAAAATTGACTTGGTTCCAACGAAGAAGCGACCTGTTTCAGGGTGCTTACCACAGAAAATAGCAGGAGCACCGTCCCATTTGACTGAAGTATTAACCTTTCTCTTGGATTTACCTTGAAGATGGCTAAGAAGATCAGCAACCATACCACGAGCAATACCATATCCACGCTCACCTTGTGTAAGAACAAGCTCTTCTAGGTGAGTCAAGTGCGTATTTGCTTTAGCTTCGTTAATTAATGTACGAGCTTGGTAGTAATCTTTGAAGTTCTTCATGTTCTATTTTAATTATAGCGGAGTTCCTTTAGCTCAGCTTGATTCTCGGTGATTTTGCAATGACTGTCTGTGATTTATATGAGCCACCCTCATAAACATCAATATTCAAGTCAAAAGATACTTCAGGAACGTCTTCTAACTGCTTGTAGATGGATGTAACTGATGGATTCTTCATATCGAAGATTGCCATTGTCATCTTATCATCATTACCAGCCGTAATGTAATCGAATCCAATCTTCTCCTGATAACAAACAAGAGCGATTGCACCAACTAAACGTTGGAAGTTATTGTAATTAGACTTAGGATTGAAGTCTGTAAAGTTATTTGATTGAAAGAAGTCACTCAACTGTGAAGTAATGTCAGATGCATCAGCATATGTTCTCATCTCTGAGAATACTTTAACATAATCTTCAACGTTAGCATCAGCTCCTAATAAAGAAGCTAGCTGACCTGGTAAGTTAGTACCATTATTATCACCCTTATCAATACCTTGCTGAATACGGTCAATCAATCTGTTAGGAAGAAGTTGATCAGGTGAAGCATTCAATGAACGATTGCTGAGAGGTTGGAAGTTACCTTTAGCAAGTTGAGTATTCATAAAGTCCTCAACATCCTTTGTATTGTCAAGTAAAGCATTAAGCTTACCATTGTTGAAAAGACTCTTAAGTTGATCAGCACCTTTAATAAACTGGTTGTATAAAGCTTGTGCTTGTTCTCTACCTTGTGACGTATAAGTGTTGATCAATTCAACGAGCTGATCTCTATAACCATTAAGTGTATTTGAATTAAGGTTAATGTAATCAGACTTAGCTTCAAGTCTATCTGTAATCTTGTTAATGTATCCATCACCACCGAGGATAGCACCAGAACCTTTATTAGGTCCATTTGTTTTAATCTCTACTTCACTACCATCCCACTGCAAGTCACCACTGCTACCTTTTTGCGCAGTACCAAATAAAGAGAAAGTAGACTCACCAAGACCAACACCGGTAGCAGCCTTTGGAATAACATTCAAGTGAACATTGTTAATGAAAACATTTAAGTCTTCATTTACAAACTCCTTTGGAAGCTTACTTGCAATGGCTTGAGTAAATTGAATGATTTGACCTACAGGTAGATCAGAAAGTTTAAGAAGGGATTCTTTATTAGCAGCAAGGTGCTCTGTTAACTCAACACCTTGATCATACTGAGAGTTAATTACAATCTCTTTATATTTGTTTTTTGGACCTACCTGTTTAGGACCTGTCCAGTCAGCCTTTTCGAAGATAGCATTAATGCTCTCATCAAGTGCGCCGCTTGATTTAACTTTAAGCTGACGTGAGAGAACTTTACCATACGAGTCATCAAGTGTAAAGGTTTCTTTCTTACCATCAGCATTGGTGATAACGACTTCAACCTCTTCATTGAGGATCTGTTTGTTGTAGATATCTTCTAATCTCATACCACCAATATAACGCTGTTCCTTTTAAACTTGAACGTCATCAAGAGCATCTTTAATCTCACCCTCACCAAGCTCAACTAAGTTACTAATTGCTGAAGCAACACCCTTCGGATCTTCATCGATCATAGCTTGAAGCTCTTTAGCTGTAGCAGCATCAGACTCACCAGGCACATGTAAGAAAGCTTTAACAAGAAGCTCAACAAGATACTTCTCACCTTCAGATGTCATCTCATCTTCTTGTGTTTCAAGAGCGTCAGCTGGCATTTCAGCTACGTCAGTTGCATCTGGTGCTTCTGTATCAGCTACCTCAAGTGAAGACTCACCAAGAAGCTTAGCATAGTGTTTAAATAGTTTTTCTGTTTTCATATTATTTGATTGCTTTCGCTACTTGATCGAGTTTCTTTGAAACGGCCTTGCCGATATTACTAATTGATGTGTCAATCTTCTTAACGCCACGAGAAGGTCTTGTTGGATCAGATGAAGCTTTAATCTTATTAGCAGTATCAAGTGCAACAGCTACTTGCTCCATATCCTTCATGTCAACTTCTTGATCTTCTACTTCAGGTACACCGCCTAATGTTGTAAGCTTTTCATTAAGCTCGTTAAGTTCGAGAAGCAATTCATCAACATCACCGTGGCCTTCTTCAAGAGCTGAAACTTTATCAGCAAAGCGGTGAAACTTATCAGCAAGGGGCTCTTGCTCTTCTCCGGGTGTATTTTCTTCTACAAGACTAAGAAACTTCGACATACTAATATTTAATGCAACAAGGAGAGTTTTACATTAATATCTTGAGTAAATTTCTTTTCGATCATAGTAAGATTGTTCTTCTTCAAGAACTCTTTAAACTTCTTCCATGATATCTTGCTTGTATCGATGGGAGTATAAGCTTCATACTCACGTTGTTCTACGATAAAGTCTTCAAAATTAATACTATTATAGATTATTTTTGATGGAAGCACCTTGAATATACGTTCAATAAGTACTTTCTCGATAGTATATTCCTCCTTTACCTCATAGTAGAAGCATTTCTTACGCTTAGACATCTGACAAATAATAAGAATCTGTTTCAGAATGAAGTGAGTACCAAGTTGATTCTTTTCCTTCTGTGAGATCTTATATAAATCATTCTCTGTAAGGAAATATTGATAATCTCTAAATGAATCATCGAGATACGGTGCAAGGTTAATGTATTCTACATTGTTCTCTATGTCAAAATAGCTCCTAAGCTCAGGCTTATTGCGATTTGTAGCACTATTTGACGACTGATCTAACATTTAAAAGAAGGTTAATGTAAAAATATATACTTTAGCAAGTAACTATACTATTATAACCTCCTTTTGCTATGAAAGCAACAACTTTGGGGGTTTTTTTGTAAACTTCACACGTCCTATGCGACAATTCATGATGCCATTGTAGTAATCCTCACGTAATAGAGCTTCAGCCTGGAACTGATACAGTGTTTCCATGTAAGCCAGCTCACTTTTAGTACCACAACTGTAAGTTATCTCAAATTTGAACTTATCTTTACCGTGTTTCTCAATATCAGCGTTTAATTTATCGGATGAGCCTGTATATGTCTTCCAATCTGACTCTCCAACGAAGATTCTCTTGCGCTTTTTACCTTTTAACGGAGGACGTTTGGTTCTTTTCTCGATCTGCTTCTTTCCAATATACTTTTTACCGTTTATCGTGTTGGTAATCAAGTAAACAAAGCCAAACGGAAGTTCTTCCCACTGTTCCTCACATGTCCAGTGGCCTAAATCCATTATGAGCCTTTCTTAACACAATTATTGACGCGCTTATCGCCTTTCATCTTAGTACCACGCTTCTCATAACCATCCCAGCACTTATCATCCAAGCGCTGTTCAGCTTCTTCAGGTTTTCTAACCTTCTTCTTCTTTTTCTTCTTCTTCTTAGGATCTACATCAGCACGTCTCTGTATCTTGCCCATAGGTTTAGCTAATCGAGTATCATTAGGGTCACCATAAACATGAGCACCCTGCATTTGATCTCCACCAGTTGAGCCAACACCAGCATCAGCAGCCGTCATATCTTCTTCAACTATCTTGTAGAAATACTTGGCAAACTTACTAGTTGACTTATCCATAAGAGTATTTATACTATTAATATGGAAATGCTCTTAAAGTTCATCGATGAGGTAGGTAAGGACCTTGTATTAGACGACTTTAACATAAAAGAACAAAGTATGCGCCTACCAGCACGTAAGCATTACTGGGTTGCTCAACTTATTAAGTCAAAGATTTCACGTAATGCTACTTTCGAGAAGAAGAAGGCTCTTAAGAAGAACATTACTAAAGAGGTAATTGCAACTTCACCAGTTAAGTTGTCACAGTCAGCAGCTGAACAAGCAGCAGAACGTCATGAGTCATTGGCTTCATTAACTGCTAAGATTAAAGAGCTTGATCTTGTAATTGAGTATTTAGAAAAGGTTGAGAAGACAATGTCGCAAATGGGATTCGATATTAAGAACATTGTTGAATTGCAGAAGATGGAACAACTATGATTCAGTTTGATGTAAAGAAAGCAACTCCAAAGCAACCTACTAAGCTTCTTATTAGGTGTTCTGATACTGAGTTGTTTGATACAATGCGAGAGCATTTTTCTGTAGAGAATACAGGAGCAAGATTTGCACGAGGTCGTGGGCGCTTTATGCCCAGGCGTAAGTATGTCATTACGCCATTAGGAGCTTGTGAACTGGGATTGTATTGGGAGGTTCGCCAATACTTAATTAAGAACCAGATAAACGAACCTATTGACATAACACCTGCACTTGCCAAGGCTCTTAAAGTAGGAACAGATACAGAAATTGTAACTGACTTTAAGTTTACTCTTCGTAATTATCAAGAAGAAGTAATTCAGAAGGCAATCAAACTTGGGACTGGCACATGTGTACTTGGTACTGGTGCTGGTAAGACATTTACTACAGCAGCTCTAATTGAGCAATTCTATAGAGCTAGTAATGACCCTGATACCTTCAAGTGTCTTATGCTTGTTCCTGACTTAGGTCTTGTTACTCAGACATTTGATGAGTTCTTGAATGTAGGCATTAACTATAAGTGTACTAAATGGACAGGAAAGACCAAGCCTGACTTCACCTCTAATGTAATCATTGCTAACATTGGCATTATTCAAAGTAGGTTTGAAGAGAATGATTGGTTAAGACACATTGACTTACTTATTGTTGATGAGTGTCACAAAATTACAGCAGGTAATAAAATTTCAAAGATAGTTCAGCAGATTAAAACTCCTAACAAGTTTGGATTTACTGGAACCCTTCCGGAAGATCAACTTAACAAATGGTCAATCATTGGCAAACTAGGACCAGTCATTTATGAAAAGAACTCTTATGAGCTTAGATTAGAAAACTTCCTCACCAATGTCAATGTTAAGATAATGAACATCAACTATAGCCCTAAACCACACTTTAGTGGTCCAACTGGCTATAGAGACGAACTTGAATACATTTATAATCATGATAGACGCAATACTATTATCCAATCCCTTGTTAGCAAGCTGCCTAATAATACTCTTATTATGGTTAATCACATTGCTCATGGTGAGATTGTAGAAGAGTACTTAAAAAAGATTGAAGGTAAGAGAGTTTACTTCATTCAAGGCTCAGTTGATGTTGAAGAGAGGGAAAGGATTAAACAGATCATGGAGACAGAAACTAATGTTGTAGTTATTGCCATTAGTGCAATCTTTGCAACAGGTGTTAACGTTAAGAATCTTCATAACATTATATTTGCATCTGGAGGTAAGAGTTTCATTCGAACTGTTCAGTCTATTGGTCGTGGCTTACGTAAGCATGACTCTAAATCTAAGCTAATCATCTTTGATATGTGTGATAAGCTCAACTATGGTCAAGCGCATTGCGAAAAGCGCATGGCCATTTATGATAAGGAGAAGATTCAGTACAAGGTCACAGAAATTAGTTGATCTTCCTGAACTGTAGGCTATAATTAGGTAGAATGTCAAAAACACCTAAAGAAGAATATTATATTAAGCCAAAGGAGTTCAAGGCGAGTCTACAGAAGTACTATGACTCCGACGTCTTGACTGATGACTTGGCTGAAAATATTAAAAAGATTGCTTATGGCTTGAGCTATAACGGATCTTTTATTAACTATTCTTATAAAGACGATATGATCGGCGATGCATTGATTAAGATGTATGCTGCCCTTAAATATAAGAAGTATAAGTTTGAGACTAAGTCTAACCCCTTCTCCTACTTCACTACTATTGCTTACCACGCTTTCATTAACCGTATTAAGAAAGAGAAGAAGCACCACGCAACAATTACCTCCTATAAGGAGCAGGTTTATGAATCTTACATGAGTGATCCAAATAACACTCACGGTAATGTTTATGTGAAGCCAGTTGACGATGATTCCCAGTATTAAAAAGCCTAAGGTTGCTATCTTTAGTGACCTTCACCTTGGAGTTCATTCGAACTGCACTAAATGGCATCAGTATGCTCTTGAATGGGCTGACTGGTTTGTCGAAGAGTGTAAGTCGAAAGGCATTGAGGATATTATCTTTGCTGGTGATTGGCATCATAACCGTTCTGAGATTTCTGTTAACACTCTTCAAGTGAGTGCAGAGATCTTAGATAAGATGGCTGACTTCAACCTTATTGCTATTTGTGGTAACCATGATATCTATTACAAGCATAGAACAGATGTTAACTCATTGTCTATCTTTAAGAATAGAAAAAATGTAACCATCTTAGAGACTTATCAGACATTAGAAGCCTTTGATAAGAAGATTTCTCTATGTCCATGGAATACACCTACTAAAGTAATTGAAGACTCAGATGTTATCTTTGGTCACTTTGAAGTTGAGACCTTTAAGATGACTGGTTTCAAGCTTTGTGAAGAGGGTGTTAAGGTAAAAGACCTTCTTAAGAAGGCTCCTCTCACTATTAGTGGTCACTTCCATACAAGACATGAAAAGCAGTTCGGTGCTGGTACTATCTTGTATTGTGGTAATCCATTCCAGATGGATTTCGGTGATGCAGGTAACTCTAAAGGTTATCATATCTTAGATCTTGACTCTATGGAGTATGAGTTCTTTGAGAATACAGTTTCCCCTCGCTATGAGA